>RCMY010000939.1_pt1 | contig 27897 bp, 22 predicted proteins | sample 2041341 | NCBI WGS metagenome assembly RCMY01 (sample SAMN09708234, study PRJNA481090) | Marine sediment metagenome, whole genome shotgun sequencing project.
ATACTGCATCGCTCAGGATCAAAAATGGGATTTGCCCATAAATGGTCGACATCGATTACGATTCCTGCCAATAATATGAGTATTACTTTTAGTCGGTGCTCTTTAAATAAGAGTAAACCAATAGCAATCGGCACTAAAAAATGAATGCCATAATGAACGAAAAATCTAAACATTCAGGAAGTCCGTATTTTGATTTTGCAAATATGCCATGGCATTCGTGCCTTCATTAAATAGCAGATCCAGTACACTAGTATTCTCAACAAAGCCGTGCCGGTCACCAAAAACCTGGACATATTCTTCTTGACGTACCTCAAGCTTTTGTTTTGCACTGACCAAAAATCGTGAATCTTGTACATTGCTAGGTTCAGTCTCATATCCGTCCGTTTTTTCTTCGGCCATATCGATTTGGAGGCAGTTACAGATTGTTTGAACGGTCTTCAGGTTAAAATCCAATAGCTTTTCAAAGGTTTGTTGGTATAAGGGAGCCATATCATCTTCGTAAAATTCAAAAAAAGGGGAAGTTCTGTAGGCCGTCTGTAACGTACGCCAATGTTGCCGCTGCCACGAGTAAGAATTGTCCAACAATACCTCTTTGTATTTTTGCCGCCCTTGGTCACCGCCCACATGTTGAATGGGAATGCTGAGCATATGACGTCCAAGATCCGTACAGACGTAACAGCGGTTGCGATAGGTCTGTTTTTGGTAATTGTCCTCGACCTCCCATTGGATATCATTTTGGACGATTACCGCAAAAGTCGCAATGTCGGGAAAGTAGGTAGGATGCAGAAGGGTTTTCAATCGGCCAATGATTACTAATTTACGCGAACAAAGGTAACGATTTGAAAAATGCGACTTTCAACGATTATAGTTCAAGGTTTAATCACTACTTCGTAGCTGTTCAAGGTTTAAGGTTGGATTAAAATATAACCTTGAACCTTGAATCTGCCCATTATAGACTTAAACCTTGAATTTTTGACCACGGACGACAACGATCAATCGTAAAATTTACCAAATTTCCGGCAAATACTTCAACAAAATTCGGACCCCAACCACGAATACCAATAATGCGGTCACCCTTTTTATACCCTTCGGTGTCAACCGCTTTAAGCTTATGCGAATACCCAATTGTCCACCGATTAGTACCGAGGCGGCTAAGGTCAAAGTTTCTTTCCAGGGCAGTTGCAGCATATCGCCCTGAACCAATCCGGCGATGCCGGAGAGAGAATTCACCAAGATAAAAAAACTGGCCAAAGCTGCTATTTTGATGGACTTGTCCCACCTCAAATGATTGAGTATCGGAGCCAAAAAAATACCTCCGCCGATACCTACGAGACCTGAAAGCAGTCCGATACCACCGCCCAAGACATAGCTTAGATATTTAGGATAGGTTTTTACCCGTTCTGAAGTATTGTTTTTGGAAAACGTCTGCCAAGCTAAAAACAAGGACGAAGTGACCAAGGAAAATCCCAAAAGAATGAAGAACATATACTCCTCCAATCGGAAGGACGCCCCGATGAAAGCCATGGGAATACTAGTTATGACAAAGGGTAGAAAATCGCGTATTTTGGCATGTCCATTTTTAAAATAAAGATAGGTGCTTCCGGAAACGACAATCAGGTTACATATGAGTGCAATGGAACGGATTGCGAAAAATCCACCTAAAAACAGAGCCAATAAGGCCAAATAGCTAGATCCGCCACCCAAGCCTACTGACGAGTATAAGGTTGCCACTACGAAGAATCCCAAACACAATAAAATTAGGCTTTCAATAGGTAACCCCATGTCTCTTTATCTGGTTCATTCCGCCGGAAATATTGATGAAATGGGCATCGGGACGAGAATCGAGAAGCCGCCCGATAGCCTTTTTACTGCGTATGCCCGATTGGCATACGACATAGATATATTCATCAAAGTTAATTTCGTTTTGCCGGATATCCAACTCGGATAAGGGAATATTCTTTGCAATTTCCAGATGATTTCGGTCAAACTCCTTGGGCGTGCGGACGTCGACAAGTTGCGGTCTGTCGTTTTCGATTAGACCCAAGAACTCTTCGACCTCCACACTATTAAAATCGGTAGCGCATGCAAACTTGTAATTAGGTCGCAGCACATCGATTTCCAAATTTTCGGACTTGATGGTAAAACGTATTTTTTGGAAAGTATTCGAAAGTCCGTCGAACAGCAGGAGTTTACCGGAGAGCACCTCCCCTACTCCTGTTAGCAGTTTCACTGTTTCAAGAGCCTGAAGATTTCCAATGATTCCAGGGAGTATCCCCAATACGCCGTTTTCGTTACAATCTGGCACCTCATCGGATTTGGGCATATTCGGAAAAAGACAACGGTAGGTGGGTCCGCCATTATGGTTGAACACGCTTACTTGCCCCTCAAATCCGTGCAAGGCGCCATACACAAAAGGTTTTTTTAAGATGACACAGGCGTCATTGATTAAATATCGGGTGGGGAAATTATCGGAAGCATCAACGACAACGTCGTAATCCGAAATCATCAGTAACGCATTTTCTTTGGCCAGAAAAATCTTGTGTGCGTTAAGGACCGTTTCGGAATTTTGACCTCTTAATTTTTTAATGGCAACGGCCACTTTAGGCTGGCCGACATCGTCTTCGGAATAAAGCACCTGACGGTGCAAATTCGACATGGAGACCACATCGTTATCGACGATACCCAAGGTACCGACGCCCATGGCATTCAAATAGGTCAATACGGGTACGCCCAACCCCCCGGCACCGATGACCAACACTTTGGCCTGATACAATTTTTCCTGGGCTTCAGGGCCGAAACCGGCTAGAATGGTTTGTCTGTTGTAGCGTTCTAGGTTCATACTTATTTTTTTTAGCTACCGCCAGTTTTCAAAATCATTCAATACTCAACCTAACGACCGCCTCCTTATACTCCTCCTCCGAATTGGCGTTCAACAACACGTTTGGATCACTCGGAAAAACCAATTTCGTTTCGTTGTTGATCAAGAATTTACGGGGACATGTTCCGTTTCCGCTTTCCAAAAAAGACTTGGAATTTTCGAAGGTATGGGGTTCCCATATGGCGCATAGAGGTTCGGGCAGTGGGTCTTCCTTTTGAGCGAAAGCCGTGGCCATAACGTTCGGATCGCGGGCTGCTATCAGTTCTTGCAAGGACGCAAGATCGATTAAGGGCAGATCGCAGGCCAGCACCAACCAAGCTACCTCGGGAAACTTGTTATGGGCAGATAGGAGCCCGTTATAAGGTCCTTTATAGATATCGTCATCCACGATAGATTGCATGTCTTCAGGAAAATCCGCTTTTTGATCGGGACGTATGCTTACGAACGTTTCCGTACAGACACGACCCAACAAATGGTAAAGAAATTCCCGTTGTGGCATACCGTGATAGTGAATCATGCCCTTATCTTTTCCCATGCGGGTACTTTTTCCTCCGGCGAGCACCAAACCGTATATTTTAGGACCTATAATCATGTTTTCCTCCTGTTTTTTGTTCCAATTGTATATCGGTAATCTTAATATCGTGGGATACGGCTTTGCACATGTCGTAAATCGTCAATGCGCTGACCGAAACTCCCGTTAAGGCTTCCATCTCAACACCAGTCTTTTCGTTACATTTTACCGTACAACGGATTTCCAAAGTGTTTTTACTCGGATGGATATCAATGTGCACCTTCGACAAATTTATCTGATGGCAAAGGGGAATGAGCTCCGAAGTCTTTTTGACCGCTTGGATACCTGCTATCACAGCGGTTTGGATAATGCTTCCCTTTTTACCCAGAAAATCCTGTGCCGCCAAGATTTTGAACACTTCCGCGGGAAATTCGACCCGTCCGGAAGCTATCGCTGTGCGGGAAGTAACCGTTTTATCGGAAACATCGACCATTGTGGCGTTTCCGGATTCGTCGATGTGGGAAAGCTTTCTGTTCATTAATCGTGCTATTTGGTCTTCAATCCGAAAAGTTGTCAGATGGCTCACTCCTGCGGACACGAGCAAGAAGGCTGCCTCGCCGGACAGGCGCACGCTAGCGTCGTTATGTTGTGCTTACCCCCCAATTGAGGTCATCGAATTATTGAAAACCCCCTTATAGTTGCCCTGAGCCTCGAAACCGGTTTTGGAGCGGCTTCCGATGGCTTTTAAAATCTGTTCCTTTACTTTTTCCTCGTAATGTTCGCTTCGTAAAATATCCCGTAAGTTCATGCTCGGCTTGGCATACAGGCAGGTGATGACATCACCAGTCGCGGAAATACGAAGCCGATTGCAGCTGCCACAAAAAGTACGGCTGAATGAGGGTATTACCCCGAAACTACCCTTAAAACCGGGAATCCTATAATTGATGGAAGTCGATGTTTTCGGAGATTCCAGTTTGTAGTACTCCGGATGGGCTTCCTTTATATATTCCAATATCCTTTTGTAATCCCATACAATACTATCAAAATTTTTGCTGCCACCGTTAAAGGGCATCTCCTCCAAAAAGCGTACGGAAACGTCGTAGTGCTTCGTAAGTTCCAACATCGGTAGAATATCCTCGGTATTTTGGCCCTGCAGGGCGATAAAATTAATACGGACGTTAAAACCTTCAGTGATTAACCGGATGATATTATTATGTACGGTATCGTATTGGTCTCTACGGGTTATCTTTTCGAAAGTTTCCCGATTGATGGCATCCATACTGACGTTAATGTTCAGAATACCCAATTCTTTGAGTTCATCGATATACTTGCCAATAGTCGTGGCATTGGTGGTAATCGATATATCTTTAAGTCCCTCCATTTTCGAAAGCCGGCGCATCAAGACCATAAGATCTTTGCGTACAAATGGCTCCCCGCCCGTAATCCGGATTTTATCGATGCCCTGGGACACTAGAATCTCGCTCAAACGGGAAAGCTCATCGATGGTGAAAAGTCGGTCGTTCTTAGCGAAATTTATCCCATCGGCAGGCATACAATAGTTGCACCGCAGATTGCATCGGTCCGTTACCGCCAAGCGCAGATAGTTTATTTTTCTGTTGTGATTGTCTATTAACATGTCAAGATCAAGTTCAAGTTCAAGCGCAAATTCAAGTTCAAGTTCAAAAAGTTTATGAGTTTATGAGTTTATACTTCGATAGGCTCTGTAACTTTAAGTGTAGACCTTTAGTTTTTTACTTCATATTTCGCACTTCGTATTTCGTACTTTGTTTCAAGGATGCGCCGAAACCCAGACCGACTTGTTTTTGAATATTTCCTTTTTCCAGATCGGCACGCGCTCTTTTAAGGTATCGATCAGATATCGGCAGGCTTTAAAACAGGCATCGCGATGTGCGGAGGAGGCCCCTACGATGACCACGGGTTCTTCAACATTCTTAGCTCCTACCGCATGACGTATGACGACCTTATTCAAGTTCCATTTTTCAGTAGCTTCATGCGCAATTTTTTCCATTTCTTGCAGCGCCATGGTCTTATACGTCTCAAATTCCAAGGCCAAAACTTCCTCATAATCGGTAAATTCCCTTACCGCACCTACAAAGACACATATCCCCCCACTGTGCGGATGTGAAAGCTCGGCGAACACCTTCGAGGTATCGATGACATCAACGATTTCTAATATGCTATTCCCTTTCATCATCCGCCGCTTACAGGTGGTATTATGGCAATCTCGTCACCTTCTTTCAAACAATCAGCGTCTTCGGCGTAAGTGCTGTTCACCGCTACTGCCAAAGAAGAGAGCTTTTGAAATTCGGGGAATCTTCGCCTTAACTTATCCTTCAATTCCGACACCGAAGCGGGTACAATTTCCCCTTCGTTAAAACGAAAAGAGCTTTGCCCAACAATATCCTTGGCGATTCCGAACAATAGTACTTCCATTATTGCTTATTAAAGATACAATTTACGGAATTAAAAGCGATACGCCATATGTAAATTGCAAAGCCTACTCTACCACCCTCTCATTCCTCGGAATTTGCAAGAAATATTCGGGCTTTGGCTTTTAACCTTCCCCCCTGCATTCGGGCTATTCCCGTTTTATTTACCTTTGTGGCATGCAGGAAATTAAACAGATCAGCAGTCCACAAAACCCATTGATCAAAAAAATAGGGATTTTGCAGGATAAATCGAGGGAGCGCAAAAAAACGGGACTTTTTGTTTTGGAAGGATTGCGGGAACTGCAACTCGCCATTAAAGGAAAGTATATTTTAGACACTGTTTTAATTCAAGAAGATTTGATCACGGGGGATGAAGTCTACGATTTGTTGCATGCTTACAAAACCAAACCTGAAATTGTGAAAATAACTAAGGATGTCTATAAAAAACTGGCCTATCGGAAGACAACGGAGGGTATTTTGGCCTCGGTCAAAAGTAAATCCCATTCCTTGAACAAACTCATCTTTAAATCTGATAATCCTTTAATCCTAATCGCGGAAGCGCCCGAAAAGCCGGGAAACATAGGAGCCTTGCTCCGTACCGCCGACGCCGCCGGGCTGGATGCGGTTATTATTGCCAACCCTAAGTCCGACTTGTACAATCCGAATATCATCCGATCAAGTGTGGGCTGTGTTTTTACGACCAATATTGCCATAGGAAGTACCTCCGAAATCATATTCTATTTAAAAGAAAACAACATCCCTTGCTACTGCGCCGCTCTAACGGCCTCGAAAAACTATACGGAGGTCGATTTCAACACCCCTTCCGCTATCGTCGTAGGTACCGAAACAACGGGACTCTCACAACAATGGCTCGATACTTCCGAGCAGAATATAATCATCCCCATGGCCGGGGAAATAGATTCTATGAACGTTTCCGTATCCGCAGCTATTCTTATCTTTGAGGCGAAACGGCAGCGAGGTTTTACTTAGCGAGCAGTTGCGGTCGCGGTTGGCAGCCAAAATTCAATCACTACTTCGTAGCTGTTCAAGATTTAAGGTTGAGTTTGAAGCACCTTGAACCTTGAACGTGCCAACGGCACATTTAAACCTTAAATTTTATCAAACTATAAACACCATTTAAACTTGAACACCCTTTTCTACATCATAATAGCAATCCTAATCATCCAATTCTTTATCGAAACGGTATTGGACTACCTCAACGCGAAACGTTATGGCAATCCGGTGCCGGAGGAATTGAACGATGTTTTCAACGCGGAGGAATACGAAAAATCCCAGGCATACAAGAAGACCAACTATCGATTCGGGCTGCTAACTTCAACTTTTTCGATGGTACTAACCCTGGGATTCTTAATTTTCGGAGGTTTCGAATGGGTAGACCAAATTGCACGCAGCATTACGGACAATCCGATCGTTATAGCCTTGCTGTTTTTCGGGATCATCATGATCGGCAGCGATATCGTGACCCTACCATTCTCCTATTACTCCACTTTTGTTATCGAAGAAAAGTTCGGGTTCAATACAACTACCCAAAGCACCTTCTTTATGGATAAATTAAAAGGATGGGGCCTGATGGTGGTGGTCGGCGGCGGATTATTGGCCTTGATCATCTGGTTTTTCGAGTGGGCCGGAAGTAATTTTTGGATATATGCCTGGGCACTGGTGGCAATCTTTAGCTTATTTATGAACCTTTTCTACAGCAAGTTGATCGTACCCCTTTTCAACAAACTGACTCCGCTGGAAGCAGGCGGCCTTAAAACAAAAATCGAAAACTACGCTGAGAATGTGGGGTTCGAGCTCCAAAATATATTTGTCATCGACGGTTCGAAGCGCTCCACCAAGGCCAATGCCTATTTTTCCGGATTTGGTAAGGAAAAAAGGATAACCCTTTACGATACCCTAATTAACGATTTGGAAGAGGAAGAAATCGTGGCCGTACTCGCCCATGAAGTCGGCCATTACAAAAGAAAGCACATCATTTTCAACCTTGCGGCTTCCATCCTATTAACGGGACTCACCCTTTTCCTTTTATCCCTCTTTATAAATAATCCTGAAGTATCCCTTGCCATCGGTGTTTCGCAGCCTAGTTTTCATGCCGCATTGATCGGCTTCGGTATTTTATACAGTCCCATTTCCGAGGTAACGGGACTCATCATGAACCACCTCTCTCGGAAATTCGAGTATCAGGCCGATGATTATGCCAAGAACACCTATGCGGCATCCCCATTGATAACATCCTTAAAAAAGCTTTCTAAAAATAGCTTGAGCAATCTTACCCCACATCCTGCCTATGTTTTTATGCATTATTCACATCCACCGTTGATCGCTAGGATTAAAAATTTGAAAAACGGTTAAATTTATCGTTCAAAACGGGCGACGGGCGATTTAAGGTTCAATCGCTACTTCGTAGCTGTTCAAGGTTCAAGGTGGTTCTTAGTTTAACTTTGAACCTTGAACCTGCCAACGGCAGGATTAAACCTTGGATCTCGCCGGGCATAATTTTTGTTGTACATCAATAAAGATTGTGGTATTTTAGATTTACAACTCCCGAAAATGACACAGGCCGCGTTAGAATTAGAAAACAAAGAGATTGCCAAGCAATACAAAGAGTTGCTTCGTATCAGCTACCAACATTTGTCAGATGATGACAAAAAGTTGATACGGGCCGCTTTTGAAGTGGCCGTTGACGGTCATAAAGATCAACGCCGAAAATCAGGGGAGGCCTACGTATTTCATCCCATCGCCGTGGCCAAGATCGTGGCCTCTGAAATCGGCCTCGATGCTACCTCGATCGCCTCTGCCCTATTGCATGACGTAGTAGAGGACACCGAATACACCCTCGACGATATCGAGCGTATGTTCGGGGAAACCGTGGCACGTATCGTAGACGGACTCACAAAAATAGCCCATCTTAAAAAGGATATGAGCACCTCGCAACAGGCCGAGAACTTTCGGAAAATGCTGCTTACCCTGAACGACGATGTCCGCGTTATTATCATCAAAATCGCCGATAGGTACCACAATATGCTCACTATGGACGCCATGCCCGAGCACAAACAGGTGCAAATGGCCTCGGAAACCTTATATATATACGCGCCCTTAGCTCACCGAATCGGACTCTACAACATCAAGACCGAATTGGAGGACCTGAGCCTAAAATATACAGAACCTAGGGTATATCAGGACATTAAGGGCAAAATAGAGGATTCGAAGGAAGAGCAACAAGCTTATATCGACGCGTTTTCCGACACTATCGATAAATCATTGAAAGAGGAAGGCCTCAATTACATTATCAAAGGCAGGATGAAATCCATCTACTCCATCCGCAGGAAAATGAAGGCCCAAAACGTTTCCTTCAACGAAATTTACGATAAGTTCGCTTTACGTATAATTTATAAATCCGACAGGCAAAACGAGAAATTCCTAGCTTGGAAAATCTACTCTATCGTCACCGATCATTTTACGCCGAACCCGGTACGCCTGCGCGATTGGATTTCTTCACCCAAATCTACGGGCTATGAAGCTTTACACATTACGGTCATGGGGCCGAAAGGCCGATGGGTAGAGGTACAGATCCGTAGTGAACGTATGCACGAAATTGCCGAAAAGGGTTACGCGGCACACTTCAAGTACAAACATGGCGAGCAAAAAGAGATGGGCATCGAGGTCTGGCTGAACCGGTTACAAGAAGCGCTGGAAAACGCCAATACCAATGCCGTGGATTTCGTAGAGGAATTCAAGTTAAACCTCTATTCCAAAGAAATCTTCGTTTTCACTCCCCAAGGTGAATTGAAATCGCTTCCGAAAGGATCCACCCCATTAGATTTTGCATTTAACATACACACTGAAGTGGGCATGCGCACCCGTGGGGCCAAAGTAAACGGTAAACTTGTACCGCTGAACACAACCTTGGACAGTGGAGATCAAGTCGAGATTATCACCTCAGAGCAGGCAAAACCCAACCAAAACTGGCTGGACTATGCTACCACGGCCAAGGCAAGGTCCAAGATAAAGTCCTCTTTACGGGAAGAGAAAAAATCAACGGCCGAAGACGGTAAGGAAATCCTCCGTAGAAAATTGAAATCCCAAAAAATCACGCTGAACGAAGATTCCGTTAACAAAATGGTGGTTTTCTTTAAGTTAAAGACCAGTCTTGATCTTTTCTATAGAGTCGGTAACGGATCCATCGACAATCAGATGATCAAAGATTTCGCATCGTCTTATAATAATGCCTTTATCAGCTTTTTTAAAAATAAGATACGACGTACTCCGGCACCCCAAGATGTCGATAAGGACGAGATTACCTCGAAGTACGATATGCTCGTTTTTGGACAGGAGGAAGAAAAACTGGATTACAAACTATCGCAATGCTGCAACCCTATTCCCGGAGACCCCGTTTTCGGATTTGTCAGTGTCAACGACGGTATAAAAGTGCATAAAAAGAATTGTCCTAATGCGATACAGTTACAGTCAAACTATGCCTATCGCATTATCAGTGCCAAATGGATAGATTCAACGCAACAGGAATTCCTATCGGAAATACAGCTTACGGGCATCGACAATCTAGGCCTAATCAACGAAATTACCGATATCATTTCCGACGAGATGCATGTAAACATGCGGAACCTGAACTTCAGTACCGACGGTGGCACTTTTACGGGCAAAATTACCGTGGTCGTAAAAAATAACGGTATCCTGAAAAAACTAATATCGAATTTGAAAAAGATTCAGGGCATCGACAAGGTCAGTCGGATTTGAAAGACAAGGATATCTTGGCCATTTCAACTTGCGTTTGATTTTTGTATTTGAGTTTGAGTTTGTATCCGGAGTTTGAAAAAGAACTGTACCTTTGTTGACCGAGAAGTAGTCTTGTTATGGCAGTGAACAAAAACCAGGAAATTGTAAAGAACGTTTTCACCACCTTTCTAGAGGAAAACGGACATCGAAAGACGCCCGAGCGTTATGCTATCCTTCAAGAAATCTACGATAGTGAAGAGCATTTCGATATCGAATCACTTTACATCGGCATGAAGAACAAAAACTATCGGGTAAGCCGAGCAACTTTGTACAATACCATAGAACTTTTGTTGGACTGTAAATTGGTACGCAAGCACCAGTTCGGCAAAAATCAGGCACAGTACGAAAAGTCATATTTCGACCGCCAACACGACCATGTCATCTTGACCGATACGGGAGAAGTGATGGAATTCTGCGATCCGCGCATCCACTCCATCAAAAAGACCATAGAAGAAGTGTTCGACATCAAAATCAACACCCACTCTTTGTATTTCTACGGTACACGCAACCTGCCTGACCAAAATAAAGATACTCCTGCTCAGACAGAAAACAAAAAAGAAAAATCAAATAGCTAACCAATTTCATCAATGGCAGTAGATTTATTGTTAGGCCTTCAGTGGGGCGACGAGGGAAAAGGAAAAATTGTCGACGTACTGACTACAAATTATGATATTATCGCCCGTTTTCAGGGCGGACCGAATGCCGGGCATACGCTGGAGTTCGACGGCATCAAGCACGTACTGCATACGATACCTTCGGGCATTTTCCATAAAAATGCGATGAATATCGTCGGTAATGGGGTAGTCATAGATCCGGTGATTTTTAAGAAGGAACTGGATGCACTTAAACAATTCGACCTTGATGTAAAATCAAAACTGCTCATTTCCCGTAAAGCACACCTTATTCTTCCTACGCATCGACTGTTAGATGCCGCTTCGGAAACTGCCAAGGGCAAGGCAAAAATCGGATCTACCTTGAAAGGGATAGGTCCGACCTATATGGACAAGACCGGCCGGAACGGTATGCGAATCGGCGATTTGGAACTCGACGACTGGAAAGAAAAATATCGCGCCCTTGCCAACAAGCATGAGGCCATGATCGGATTCTATAATGTTGACATACAGTACAATCTAGCCGAACTCGAAACAGATTTCTTTAAATCCATCGAAACGCTGAGACAGCTGACTTTTATCGATAGTGAGGAGTATCTATACCAAGCGCAAAAGAAAGGTAAAAAAATATTGGCCGAAGGCGCACAAGGCTCCCTGTTGGATATCGATTTCGGAACCTATCCTTTTGTAACTTCCAGCAATACCACTGCTGCCGGAGCCTGTACCGGATTAGGCGTTGCCCCTAACCAAATCGGGGAAGTAAAAGGTATTTTCAAAGCCTATACGACGCGTGTCGGAAGCGGCCCCTTCCCTACCGAGCTTTTTGATCAAGATGGCGAGACTATGGGTCGTGTCGGCAACGAATTCGGTGCCACTACAGGTCGCCCAAGAAGATGTGGCTGGTTAGATCTGATCGCCCTGAAATATGCCGTGCAGATCAACGGTGTTACCGAGCTGATGATGATGAAGGCCGATGTTTTAAGCGGGTTCAAGAAAATCAAAGTCTGCACCGCATACAACTACAAAGGCGATAAGATTACACACCTGCCTTACAACATCGAGCCTGAAAACCTGACTCCGATCTATACGGAAATGAAAGGCTGGCAAAAAGACCTTACCCAAATGACCAAGGCAGACCAGCTGCCCGACACCCTCAATGCGTATATCGATTTTTTGGAAAAGGAACTTGAAACGCCAATCAAGATTGTCTCGGTTGGGCCGGACCGTACGCAGACTATACATAGGTGATCTATTTATACCGGATACTATTAGTTAGCTTATTGCGAGTATACAGCGCAGCAGAAATTAAAACCTTAAAATACGCCATCCTCCTAATTCTATCCCAATCGATTGTCGCCTCCTCTAAAAAAATCCTATTTTTGGGGAAAATTTAGAGGAGTTGCAACACACCAATTACATTCTATTCTTTCTTCTTGTCACAACCTTTTCTTTTGCACAGGATACCATTCCTATTCAAAAGGACACTTCGGCCAGCAAGCCGATCAACATTGTACACGGCGCCAACTTTACGAAGGATGAGGCGAAATTTCCAGGGGCGTCAATTTTTAGCAAAGACGATCGGCAGGTGCAATTTGAACATGAGGGTGCCGACCTGTGGTGCGATATTGCCATCTATTATCAAAAAGAAAAGCGGATTAGAGCACTGGGCAACGTTCGCCTACAACAGGGCGATTCTGTTGAAATGACCAGCGGAAAAATCAATTACGACGGGGAGACCAAGCTTGCCAAGGCTTTTGAAAGCGTACTTCTAAAGAGCAACACAACCACCCTACGTACCGATACGCTATATTTCAATCGCGAAAAACAAGAATCCTATTACAACCATTCGGGTACTATCATAGATTCCGCAAACACCCTGACCAGTAAAATCGGGCGCTATTTTATGGAACTAAAAAAATTACAGTTCCTGGATAGTGTCCACATCGACAATCCCGATTACATGGTCGATTCCGAGCGATTAGATTATTACGAGACCTCGAAGAACGCCTACATGTACGGGCCTTCCACTATCACGGGCGAAACCTATAAATTTTATTTTGAACGCGGTTTTTATGATACCAAGATTGAAAGCGGCTACGGCATCAAAAATACCCGTATCGATTACAACAACCGTATCGTTGAGGGAGACAGCGTTTATTTCGATAAGGCCACCGAATTCGCCTCTGCAACCAACAACATTACGGTTACAGACACCGTGAATAATGGGTTGATCCGCGCGCACTACGCCGAGGTGTTCAAGGCGAAGGATTCCGTTTTCGCTACAAAAAGAGCCGTATCTATCAGTTTAGTGGAACAGGACTCTCTCTACATGCACGGGGATACCCTGATGGTTACTGGCAAGCCTGAAAACCGGATTATAAGAGCATTCCGAAACGCCAAATTCTATAAGACCGACCTCAGCGGGAAGTGTGATTCCATACATTCCCAAGAAAAAACGGGGATCACCCAACTCATCAAAAGCCCTGTGATCTGGAACGGTGAAAACCAGATGACGGGGGATAGTATCCACCTCCTGTCCAACAAAAAAACTGAACAACTAGATTCCCTCAAAGTAATTGAAAACGCCTTTATCATCTCTTTGGACAGTATCAGTATGACGGGCTATAACCAGGCCAAGGGAATCAACTTGTATGGGAAATTCGTGGATAATGAACTGAAAATCATAGACCTTGTACAGAATACGGAGGTCATTTATTATATGTATAATGATGACGACGAGCTGCTTGGCATCAATAAAACGACCTGTAGTAAAATAAGGATTACCATGGCGAACAACGACGTGGAAGATCTTACCTTCTTCACCAATCCCGAAGGGGATATTTTTCCCGAAAAAGAACTTCCACCGGCAAGTCGACTGCTAAAAGGATTTATATGGCGTGGCGACGAACGCATTTTGACCAAGGATGATATTTTCGATGAAGACGATAACAATCTTGTGCTTCCGGTAATCCGCGGTATCGATAATCCCATCGATATTGATGCGGAAGAAGAAGAACGGAAGCTTAATGCTGGAGATCCGGTAAACAGAATTCCTATTCTGAAATTAACGCCTTCAACTGGAGACCCAGGTAATAAACTCCTCAATCCTAAACCAAAAAAGGGGGAACGGCCTAAGCTAAAGAAGTTGACCAACATTTCGAGCGAGTAGGAAAAGAACCTGCGGCGTTGCAGGGTGGCCGACCTGCAAGGTGTTGCGGGGTGGCCGATCTGCAAGGTGTTATCCGCCTTTTTGGCGGACCTCCTTGTAGGTCTGGCCGGTGCCGATTGACCTTCCGGTTCAGACCTACAAGGATCGCTCGTGCCTCGCTCATACCTTGCAGGTCAGTGCATCGCCTTGCAGGCCTAAGCAATTATTTTCCATGAAAAACGACTTCCTAAAATATCAGGCACAAACCACTCCGCATCCACTGGCTCTGGAAATCTCGCATGCGAAGGGTAGTTATATCTACGATACCGACGGCAACGCCCATCTTGATTTTGTGGCGGGAGTTTCCGCTTGTAGCTTGGGACACTGCCATCCGAAAGTCGTAAAAGCTGTACGAGAGCAGGCTGCCAAATACATGCACGTGATGGTTTATGGAGAGTATGTTCAAAAACCGGCGGTCGATTACACGAAATTACTGGCCTCCCTTCTACCCGATGGATTGGAAACCACATATTTGGTGAACTCCGGTACCGAGGCGATCGAAGGGGCACTCAAATTGGCCAGAAGGGTCACAGGCAGAAGCCAGTTGATATCGGCCCGACATGCCTACCACGGAAATACTCTGGGCAGTTTGAGCCTCATGGGCTTCGAGGAACGCAAAGCAGCGTTTCGGCCTTTGATTCCCGATGTTTCCTTTATCCGTTTTAATTCTGAGGAGGACCTTAAAAAAATTACCGAAAAAACCGCCGGGGTAGTTTTAGAGACCATTCAAGGCGGAGCGGGCTTTATCGAACCTAAAAATGGTTATCTTAAAAAAGTCCGACAACGTTGCGACGTAATGGGAGCCTTGTTGATCTTGGATGAAATACAGCCCGGATTCGGCAGAACGGGCAAACTCTTCGCCTTTGAACATTATGAGTGCATACCCGATATTCTGGTAATGGGCAAAGGAATGGCATCGGGACTTCCGGTTGGAGCCTTTACAGCGTCCCGAGAAATGATGGCCAGCTTACAGGATAGTCCCAAATTGGGCCATATTACTACTTTCGGAGGCAATTCGGTCATTGCCGCGGCGTGTCTGGCTACTCTTAGAGAAATCACGGAGACAAGACTCATAGCGCAGACGCTAGAAAAGGAAAAATTGATCCGGAAATTATTGAAACATACGTTGATCAAAGAAATCCGAGGAAAGGGTCTAATGTTAGCCTTGATTTTGGAAAATTCCGATATGGCGAACCATTTGGTACTTACCTGTGCCAAAAAAGGACTCATTCTTTTCTGGCTTTTGTTCGAACCAAAAGCAGTTCGAATATCGCCGCCATTAACCATATCCATTGACGAAATCGAAAAAGGCTGTGGCATGATTCTTGAAGTTTTAACGCTGTACGAGCAATAAGTTGTTAACTAATTTGTTAATAATATAGCTCGCAACCGGACGAAAAGATAGTCCCAAAAGGCTACTTTTAAATCCATAGTAAGAATTCGCCCTACTTATTTCCGAGGGGCGATTCCGTAACCAAAACCGTTCTATGGCGCTAGAATCCAACGAAAAGCCCAATCAACCGATCGACAAGTTCGAATCGATGCTCAAGACCGACGACGTATATTTCTTCGACGCGGAGGATTTTGAGGATATCATTCACCATTATCTTAACAATGGCAAGATTGCCTTGGCCAAAAAAGCCATCAAAATCGGTCTACAGCAGCATCCGGCCTCAACAGAACTGAAATTACTTGAGGTAGAAGTGCTCGTATTCGAAAACCATCTGGACCTTGCCGAAAACTATTTGGATGCCCTCCAAGTGTTGGACAGTACCAATGAAGAGATTTTTATACAACGTGCCAATATCTACTCCAAAAAGGACAATCACGAGGCCGCCGTGGCCCTTTTAAACAAAGCTCTGAACCTATCCGAGAACAGTTTCGATATTCATTCCCTTTTAGGCATGGAGTATCTTTTTATGGACGATTTTAAGCTCGCCAAGGAAAGTTTTATGCGCTGCGTCTCGTTCGATGAGCAAGATTATTCGTCGCTCTACAACGTTATTTATTGCTTTGAGTTTTTAGAGGATTATGACGGTGCCATTCGCTACCTAAACGATTATTTAGACAGAAACCCCTATTGCGAAGTGGCATGGCATCAATTGGGGAAACAATATTTCTCGAAAAAAATGTATCCCGAGGCCTTGACCGCTTTCGATTTTGCTATTATTTCCGACGATACCTTTATCGGGGCCTATTTCGAAAAAGGAAAAGTTTTGGAAAAAATGGGAAAGTACAACGAGGCCATCGAAAACTACGAGACCACGATACAAATGGAAGATCCCACCTCGCATGCCTATCTACGCATCGGAAAATGCCATGAGCAGCTCGAGAACGATGATATGGCCAAATATTATTACTATCACACCGTACACGAAGACCCGTTATTGGATAAGGGCTGGCTCGCCATCACCGATTTTTATTTTCGGAGGAAAAACCATCAAAAGGCTCTGTATTACATCAACAAAGCTTTGAACATCGACGGGGAAAATCCGCATTACTGGAAAAAATGTGCCCAGATCAACAATGCCTTAGGTAAATTCGATCAAGCGGATTTTGCTTATAAGCAGTCCGTAGAGCTTGGCAATTACGAACTGCGTACCTGGTTGAGCTGGGCCGATGTCGCTTTTCGAAATCAAGATATAGCGGGTGCAGTACATATTCTATCGCAAGGACAGGAGTTTTACCCCGAAAGTGCCGAGATCAAGTACAAAACAGCGGGTTTCCAACTGGAAATAGACGACCTAATCAATGCCCGCATCAGCCTTATCGATGCCCTAAGGCTCGATTTTAGCAAACTGCAACTCTTTTTTGATCAATTTCCTCAATATGCTGATACTGATTGGGTGAAGAATATCGTTTCAAAAGTGGAGCGGAATTCACGATAGGTGGTTATAAGTATACCTTCTGCAACTTACAAAAATTTAAGGTTCAATCCTTTCGACGGCAGGTTTAAGGTTCAAGGTTTGACCTTTAAGAATAACCTTAAACCTTGAACAGCTGCGAAGCAGCAATTAAACCTTAAATTATTTACTGCCGACTGTTTACTGAACACTGCTCACTTCTCCCCCTTATTAGTCCAATTTAAAATCCTATTTTTGTTGCCTTTGAAATGATTTTCATGGAAAACAGAAACTTACTACACTATTTCTTTGTCACACTTAAAGGAATGGCCATGGGCGCGGCCGATGTGGTGCCTGGCGTATCGGGCGGCACCATTGCCTTTATCTCGGGTATTTATGAAGAATTGATTACCTCGATAAACAACGTGAACCTTTCCCTTTTTAAAACTTGGAAAAAAGACGGTTTTAAAGCGGCATGGACCCAATTGAACGGCAATTTTTTATTAGCTCTTTTTTTAGGGATTTTTATTAGTCTTTTTTCCCTGGCCACCTTGGTCAGCTGGCTACTTGAAAACGAACCTGTACTGTTATGGTCCTTCTTTTTCGGACTGGTAGCGGCCAGTGTTTTTTTTGTGGGCAAGGAAATCGAAAATTGGAATGCGGGAGCTATTATTGCGTTGGTAATCGGTGCGGCAATAGCCTATTACATTACTACACTTCCCCCATCGGGTAACAGCGACAGCCTGCCTTATCTTTTTCTATCGGGCGCCTTGGCCGTTTGCGCCATGATCTTACCGGGTATTTCGGGTGCCTTTATTTTAGTGCTTTTGGGCTCTTACAAAACCATTCTCGATGCGGTGCATGAGCGAAATATTACCTTAATTGCCATCGTAGGGGCGGGAGCCATTTTCGGGCTCCTTAGTTTTGCCAAGTTACTCAAGTGGATGTTCAACAATCACAAAAATACTACCCTAGCGATACTCACCGGTTTTATTTTGGGATCTCTCAATAAGATTTGGCCGTGGAAAAAGATATTGGAAATCAAAACACTTGGTGAAAAAGAAATAATTATCGATGAAAACATTTCTCCCTTTGCCTTTGAGGGTGACAACCAACTTATCTACGCTCTGATAGCCGCTATCATCGGTTTTTCGCTTATTTTTATCCTCGAACGTACCGCCTCGAAAAAATAGGCTTTCTTCATGTACAACCCGAGAACGATTAGTGATAAATTCTTTTTGGTCATCAAAGGCCTCTGCATGGGCGCGGCCAACAAGGTTCCCGGCGTATCGGGCGGTATCGTGGCTTTTGTCGGCGGATTTTACGAAGAGTTTATCTACTCCCTACAGAAAATCAATACCAAAGCTTTCAAACTACTTTTCGACGGCAGGTTCAAAAGTTTTTATCGATATATCAACGGTACCTTCCTTGCGCTTTTAATATTCGGCATGTTGGTCAGCTATTTTAGCGTATCGCAGTTGCTGGATTATTTTTTGGTCAAGAAAGAACTGTTCGTATGGTCTTCTTTTTTTGGGATGATCTTGGGATCGATCTACTATATCGGCAAAGATTTCGAACATTGGAACCAAAAGACCGTAATCGCAGGTATCATCGGCCTCATTGTAGGCATTTCCATCAGTTTTTTGAGTCCCGCAAAAGAGAACGACAACCTCTTTTTCATCTTTATTTGCGGCATCATCAGCGTTTCGGGCATGACGCTTCCGGGACTTTCCGGTTCCTTTATCTTGATTCTACTCGGCAATTATGTATTGCTACTGGTCGATTCGGTCAATGCGCTTTATCAGACCTTTGGTGAAATGCTGCGGGGGGACTTTGGTTTTATCCAAAATGAGGCCCGATTACACATCCTGAAAATCCTAGCTGTTTTTACGTTAGGATCCGCTACGGGCCTTGTAAGTTTGTCCCATTTGCTAAGCTATGTACTGAAACACTACAAGCATATCACAACCGCCGTTATCATTGGTTTCATCACGGGATCGCTAGGTGTGGTCTGGCCGTGGAAAAAAACCATATTTAGAATGGACAGTGTCGGCAATCCGCTTATCGATTCCAACGGTAAAGAGATTATCGCGAACTACGAACGCTATTTTCCCGATTTTACCAACAGTGAAAATTGGTGGGCCCTGTTCTTTATCGCTGTCGGTATCGTTGTTTTATTAGGATTGGATTGGTATGGGACGAATAGGGAAAAGTAGGCAATGTCATGGAAAAACATAGGTTCGGATTGGTGGGAAAAAACATTTCCTATTCTTTTTCAAAGGGATATTTTACCGATAAGTTCTTGGATCTGGGATTGGAAGGATATTCCTATGAAAATTTTGACCTGCAGCATATTGATGAATTGCCCGAACTCATTAAATCCAATCCGGATTTAAAGGGATTGAACGTTACCATACCCTACAAACAGGAGGTCATACCTTATTTGGATGAATTGGATGCCCAAGCGAAGGAAATCGGTGCGGTCAATACCATCAAATTCGAAGGAAAGCGCCTTATCGGTTATAACACGGATGCTTATGGTTTTCGAAAATCCATTGAACCTTTCCTGAAACCAAACCATACTAAAGCATTGATTTTGGGCACGGGCGGGGCGTCGAAGGCCATTGCTTTTGTTTTCGAGCAATTGGGAATCGATGTTACTTATGTATCCAGAAATCCTGATACGTCTCAAATCGGGTATGAAGATATAAATCATTCAGTATTGGAAAATCATGCTATCTTGGTGAATTGTACTCCCTTGGGCACCCATCCGAATATCGCTGAAAAACCTGATGTCCCCTATTCCCACATTACTGAAAAACATCTGCTTTTTGATTTGATATATAATCCCGAGAAAACAGCATTTCTGAAAGAAGGGAAACAGCGAGGTGCCGATATCGTCAATGGACTTCGTATGCTACAGCTTCAGGCGGATAGGGCTTGGGAGATATGGAACTCGATTTGAAAATAAGTCGATTTGAAAATTTGAAGATTACATGAACTACCTTGGCATACAAACTCTCAGTACTTAATTTCACAAAGGTAAAATTGGAATTTGGTACTTGTTATTTGGAATTTGACATTCAAAGAAGTCCGCTATTACCTTTGTCATTAACGCCGTTGTTAGTAACTTGAACGATTAACCGTTTATTCAACCAATATCGTCAACATGGGGGAAGATAAAGAGAAGGAACTACAGAAAAGTCCATCCACATCCGAGGAAAATAAAGGAATATTGGAGGAGAGCGACCAAAACAAGGCCGACTCTACCTTTAAAGAGGAGACCTCTGTAAGTACCGATACACCATCCACATCCGAGGAAAATAATGGGCTATTGGAGGAAAACGACCAAAACAAGGTCGACTCTACCGTTAAAAAGGAAACCTCTGTAAGTACCGATACACCATCCACATCCGAGGAAAATAAAGGGCTATTGGAGGAGAACGACCAAAATAAGGCCGACCCTACCATTAAAGAGGAGACCTCTGTAGGTACCGATACACCCTCCGCATCCGAGGAAAAAAAAGAACTTCAAGAGGATACTGATGTAAAGGAGAACAATCATTCCAAAGATGAAAACGCTTTGAAAACTACCGAAGAGATCTCCACACCCAAAGAGAAAAGCGAGAAAACTAACGCAGAAGAAAACGTGGCCGTCGCTAAAAAATCATCCCAAGCCGAAGAATTCGAAGAAAAGACGGACGAGCAAAAAGCTGCGGAAACCGGCGCCGACCTGAAAAAAGCATCACAAAAAAAGACCTCGGAAGAAGAGGACGAGGTTTTGGACGACGAGAACGCCGAAGATGCCGAAGACACTGATAACGAGCGCCGCCACGCCATTCCGCTGATGGACTACGAGGCGATGTCGATGGAAAATATGGTGGGGGAACTGCAAAAGCTGGTCCGAAACGAGAAGGTGCAGTCCATCAAAAAACATGTCGATGGTATTAAATACGAGTTCGATCAGAAATTCGATGATTTTTTAGAAGGTAAGAAAGAAAAATTCATCGAAAGCGGTGGCAATGAAATCGATTTTAGGTACAATTCGATAACTAAAACGCAATTCAACGATGTCTATAAAGATTATCGTGAAAAACGGAACCAGTACTACCAGAATCTTGAGAAAAACCTCAAAGAAAACCTATCGCAACGGCTGGAGATTATCGAGCAATTAAAAGGACTGACAAGTGTCGAGGAAGACATGGGATCTACCTACAAAGCCTTCAAAGATTTACAACAAAAGTGGCACAATGCCGGGCCGATACCGCGTGATAGTTACAATAACGTTTGGCGTACGTATCGCCATCATACCGAGATATTCTACGATTTTCTGCACTTGAACCGCGAGATGCGAGACCTCGATTTCAAACGCAATCTCGAGGAAAAAGAAAAATTGGTGCTACGTGCCGAAGCTTTGGCGCAGGAACCGGACCTCAACCGCGTTTTCCGCGAACTGCAGGCCTTGCATAAAATCTGGAAAGAAGATATCGGTCCCGTAGGCCAAGCGCACCGCGAAGAAATCTGGGAACGTTTCAGCAATGCGACCAAAGTGCTGCACCAAAGACGGCAGGATTATTATAAAGAGCTAGAGGAGACCTACGAGAAAAATTTGAAAAACAAAATCGAGATCATTGCCTCGATTACGGCTTTGGGCGAAAATGTTTCCGACAACCATCGAACACTCCAAAAACAGATGAAAGAACTGGAAGCCTACCGAAAGGCTTTCTTCGAAGCGGGAAAAGTACCCCGTAACAAAAGCCAAAAAACATGGAGCACTTTTAAGGAGGCTGTGCGCAATTTTAACCGGACTAAAAACGCCTACTACAAAAAACTAAAACAGGAAGAGCAAACTAATCTCGACAAAAAACGGGAACTAGTGGACTTGGCCATATCGTTAAAAGACAGTGAAGACTTTGAAACTGTTACCCCGAAAATGAAACGCATACAGGCGGACTGGAAAAAAATCGGCCATGTACCGCGGAAGTACTCCGACAAGATATGGAAAGAATTCAAGAATGCCTGTAACCATTATTTCGATAGGCTGAATGCCCTCAAAAATAAGGGGCGCGAAGAAGAGGAAGCGAATTTTGAAAAAAAGGCGGTCAGTCTTCAAAAATTAATGGCCTTTGAACCATCGGGCGAACGCGATAAGGATTTAAACGCGATAAAGACCTTTATAGAAGAGTGGAAAACTTTGGGCAGGGTACCGTTCAAGAAAAAGAACATCGACCAAAAATTCAGTGTGGCATTAGATGATCTATTCAAAAAACTGGGTATCGCCCCACAAGAGGCCGAACTCTTGAAATATGGAAACAAAATACAGCAGTTGGCCGATAGCGATAACGAGCGGGCGATTCAGGAGGAGCGTAGTTTTATCCGTAAAAAAATAGAGGAGACTAAGGGCGAAATACGTCAATTAGAGACCAACCTTCAATTCTTCTCCAATGCCTCGGACGACAACCCTTTGTTACGGGATGTCATTAAAAGAGTGGATGCCCACAAAGCAGCATTGGATACCTGGAAAGCCAAACTGAAAAAGCTCAACATCATGAAAAACAGTATCCAGCGGGAATCGGAAGAATCAGAGGAATCAGAGGAATCAGAAACTTAATTCAGGGCTAAGATTTCCACATCTACCTTCAAGGTTCCCAAATATTCGATCAGGTCGACCAAATCATCTTTAGACATTACCGTGGCCAAACCTTCGGTCATAAGCGATTTATCCATGGCTTCAAGATTTTCAATATCGCCCAATTGGATTTCTTTATGCGTACCGCCTATCATTTTTAATGTTAGTGCATCTTCGGTACGGCTCAAGATATAACCGGTAACCGAACTACCATCGTTCATTTTCACGTTGTAACCTTCATATCCGAAATTGATGCCCGCACTGGGATAGATGATACTGGAATACAAAAATTGCTTGGAGAGTTTGTTACCGATATCGGATAAGGCGGGACCGAACTCCACGCCTTCATTACCTGACACATGGCATGCAACGCAGTAGGTGGAATAGATTTCCTTACCATGGGCGGCATCGCCTTTGCGTTCTACCAAAGCATCAATATCCAATTCCTGATCCGAATCGCCATCCCAATATTTAGTGACGTTTGCCCTGATCTCGTCGTCCCAGCTGTTCATAAGTTTCAGTATGGCGGAGGTTTTATGTTCCACCGGCAATTTCCCTTCTTCCAATAACAAGGTGTATAAGGCTTGCTGCCCTTCACCCGTATTGCCCAAAGCTTCTACCGCTCTTTGGGTCAAGGGAAAACTCAAGGATTTAGAAAGGATACTTTCGGAAAGCAATGCTATGGCCTCAGGGTTAGAAACGCTGTTCATCATCCCTAAGACCACCATCTTTCCAGCGTCCGGTGCATCCGATTTTAGATAGGTATCGACCAATTTACTTCCTCCAAAATCGAACAATACGGTAGCTGTTTCTTTCCGCAAGGCTTCATCTTTACCGGTTACTACTACATCGAACAAGGCTTCATTCTGATCCTTAAATTTTAAATTTTTGATGGCCATTAACCATTCAGGCGAACCCTTGATAGTGGGTAGTACGTTTTTGACCAATCTAATATTCCGTTGTGATTCTTTCAGGAAATCCGCATCAAGCTGGCCTATGGCATACATCTTTATTTCTTGGCTTAACGGATGGTCTTGCTTTAAAAAGGAAAGTAAAATTTCGCTTTTCTTGGGATTTTCCTTAAAATTAAAGGCACGAAAATAAGAAGGAAGCTCCTTTTCGGATACCTTATCGTTCCGTATCATTTCGGCCAACATGGGTACAGATTCCGTGGCACGAGTGCGCCATACGATGTCTTTTCCTTTTTCATCCATCCACTCCTCCCCGACCTTGGTTTTCCAGGCTTTAAAATAGAGATCGGGATACGTATCGGAGGCTATACCCAAGGCCTCGAGATACCATCGATCTCCTACTTCGTATTTTTGGGCAAGCGTAGCCCATAGTTCCGCCGCTTTGGGCGTACCTAAATGTGCCAAAGCAATGGCGGCCTCTCTGCGTACTTGGGGAGAGTCGTCATTGACGACTTTTTCCAAGTACCCTTCTAAACTATCTTTTGCCAGATACCGAGCCATCCGAATACCTTGCGTGCGATATTTTTCATCAGTGTCAGAAAGGGCCGATTGAATATAATCATTTGTTTTGGTGGGTATCTTGGCCCCCAACCATAAGGCACGTGCCTTCGAGGTACCTCCTTTCGCAATAAGATCTTTCAGAAAGGGCTCTGCCTTATCCCCCATATTATGCAGGGTGTGCCAAGATTGATAGAATACGTCCATATTATCCGATAGCAATCCATTAGCCGCACCCTCGCCCGCTGTGAGGTCAAGTTTGGCGATCTTGTACTTTTCTTTGGGCGCTAAACGGTAAATACGACCTCTTTCAATATCCTCTGTCTTATGTCCGCCTACCCCGCCATCGTACCAATCTGAAATAAACAGGGAGCCATCGGGAGCGACCGTCACATCATCGGGCCGGAACCAATCATCCTCACTTTTGACTAAATTCTCGATTTTGGCTCCATATCCAGCACCCTCCTCATTCAAGATGTAGCTGCGCACCACATTATGGCCAGGTTCGGCATGGATCAATTGGTTGTGATATTTTTGAGGAAGTAGATTATCCTCATAGATCAAAATTCCGCAGGGCGACCCAGAACCGGTCTGTAAAAGGTTGGGTACCGTACCGGGATCGTTCAAGTGCCAATGTCGTTTGGGTATCTCGTCGCTCCAGCCTGTACGCCGCTCTCGCCAACTTTGACGCGTTAGCAAGTCTTTGTAGCCATAATTACCATATTCCATCACGAAGTTGATTCGTGTGCTACGATTGCCGTCATCATCGTTATCGGATTGCCAAATCCCTCCATAGGAATCAACGGCCAGTTCATATGGATTTCGAAAATTATTGCCCAAGATCTCAACATTCGAACCGTCTTCTTCCATCCGGAAGGCCATTCCCTCTTGGTATTTGCCAACTTCGACGTCGATTTTATTACCATAAATATCGACGACCGTGTTTCCGTCCTTATCTAACAAGCGCGCTCCCTTGTTGCCTTGGTTGAAATAGAGTCGGCCATCGGGACCGAATACAAAGGCGTGTACGCCATGGTCATGATCCACCCCTTCTATTCCGGAGAACAGGACTTTTTTAGAATCGGGAACATCATCACCGTCAATATCGGTAAAAACAAGTACATTCGGGCTATCGGAAACGATTACCTTATTTCCCAATACGACAATGCCTAAAGCGGCATTGATATCCTGACCCTGATAAAAAACTTTTTGGGTGTCGGCCTTTCCATCACCATCGGTATCTTCCAAAATCAAAATACGGTCGCCCTTATTGTCATAGGATATTTCAGGATTCGCAAATGATCGGTAGTTCTTACCCTCACAGATCCAGACCCTTCCCTTGGCATCGATAGCCATATTTGTAGGGTTGGTCAACATCGGTTCGGAGGCAAAAAGACCTAATTCGAGTCCGTCGGCCACCTCCATAGAAGCTAGTGCATTTTCAGGATTTCTTTTTTCGGGTTCCGATAGAGCGGCATAATCAACGGCAGGTGCCATCTTTTCTCTACAGGAATTAAAAAGGATAGCAAATAGCAAAAATACTATCGCAGAATAGTTTTGAATTCTGAACATCGTCAAGTTGGATTGAAGTTTATGGCATTTACGTAAAATTAACGAAAATCCGAATCGTACAACCTGCGAAAAACTTTTGATATGGGTATGTTTCTTTTTTGAAAATCAAGCTATTTTCGAAAAATTATTTGGCTATGTTCACCGCCCGTGTTTCGCGAATAACGGTAACCTTAACTTGCCCGGGGTAGGTCATATCAGTCTGAATTTTTTGTGAAATTTCGAAGGAAAGTGCCGCAGCTTTTTCGTCACTTACTTTTTCACTTTCTACGATGACCCTGAGTTCCCTACCGGCCTGAATGGCGTAAGCCTTTTGTACTCCACCAAAACCAAAGGCGATATCTTCCAGATCTTTTAAACGTTGGATATACGAATCCAGCACTTGTCTCCGTGCTCCAGGTCTTGCACCGCTAATGGCATCGCAGACTTGGACGATCGGTGAAATCAAAGTTTTCATTTCTATCTCGTCGTGGTGGGCGCCAATAGCGTTGCAGACGTCAGGTTTCTCTCCATATTTTTCTGCCCATTGCATCCCCAAAATTGCATGTGGTGTTTCCACCTCAGCTTCGGTATTAGGCACTTTTCCAATATCGTGCAAGAGTCCTGCTCTTTTCGCCAATTTGGGATTGAGTCCCAATTCAGCCGCCATTACGGCACAAAGTTTGGCTACTTCGCGAGAGTGCTGCAGTAAATTTTGGCCGTAGGAAGATCGGTATTTCATACGACCCACCGCCCGAACCAGTTCAGGATGCAAGCCGTGAATACCCAAATCGATAACGGCACGCTTACCGACCTCGACGATTTCCTGTTCGATCTGCTTCTCGGTCTTTTTAACGATTTCCTCGATACGAGCCGGGTGTATTCTACCATCGGTGACCAGCTTATGCAGAGACAGGCGGGCTATTTCCCTACGAACGGAGTCGAAACACGAAAGTATAATGGCATCTGGGGTATCGTCGACGATGATTTCGACACCGGTAGCGGATTCCAACGCACGTATATTTCGGCCTTCCCTACCGATGATCCGTCCTTTTACGTCATCGGATTCCAAATTGAAGACCGAGACACAGTTCTCTACCGCCTCTTCGGTGCCGATACGCTGAATGGTATTGATAACGATTTTTCTAGCCTCTTGCTGCGCGGTCATCTTGGCATCTTCGACCGTACTCTGTATGTATGCCATGGCATCGCTCTTTGCAGTTTCTTTGAGCGATTCTAGCAATTGGCCCTTTGCATCGTCAGCAGAAAGACCCGAAATGACCTCCAACTGCTGTACTTGGTTCGTATGCAGTTTGTCGAGCTCGGACTGCTTCTTCTCCAAAATTTCCTCTTTATGCGCTATCTCTTGGATTTTTGCATCCAACTGCTGATTGAGTTTATTGCTTTTGGCAAGTTCACTGCTTACTTGTGATTCTTTGTCGCGGGTACGCTTAAGAGCATCATTGATTTTTTTATCCTTGCTAACGATTACTTTTTCGTGTTCTGCCTTAAGTTCCAAAAACTTTTCCTTGGCCTGAAAGATTTTATCCTTTTTAATGCTCTCCCCTTCTGTTTGGGCATTTTTCAAAATACTTTCGGCCTCCTTTTTGGCATTTACCGTAGTTTTCGTGGCCTTGCCTTTCTCCATGAATTTTGCGATGGCAAAGCCAATCGCCAAGCCAATAATACCTACTATTATGAGTGTTGCACTGTCCATATATTATTTCGAATTAAGAAAATGTTATGCTACGTAAGAAACGTAGACCCTGCTCCACAGCAGGGTAAAAAAAAGCCCACATCGGAGAAGTTTTGAACGAACTCCAATAAACAGGTTTAGGGCTAACAGACTGATCAAGGATCCCTATACAAGTAGGGCTTGCTTTTACAGCCTAAACTCACCCTTTTCAAAAAAATAAGTGTTGAGCTCGTCAAAAG
>RCMY010000940.1_pt1 | contig 27894 bp, 19 predicted proteins | sample 2041341 | NCBI WGS metagenome assembly RCMY01 (sample SAMN09708234, study PRJNA481090) | Marine sediment metagenome, whole genome shotgun sequencing project.
CCTGGGAGGTGATCGCGAGCCGTTTCTCCGATACCGCCGGGCGGGAGATATAGCGGCACAAGCGTTCCAGTTTCTTACGTTCATACGTTTTTGAGGCCACACCAGCAGGCAGGGACAAATCAGCAAGAAAGCTGATTTGCACAGCCCATGCTGCCCGAAGGGTGAGGTACAAGGATATACCGAATGAAAAGCCGGCGATTTTACCGACCTGGTTAAAGCCAGAGTCGTCATCTTCCAATGGACAGGACGTCCCGGTGCCGCGAAGCACATGGATGTGCGAGAGCGGCCCGGGATGGGATCGTTTGCAAGGTGCCAAAAGTAGGCGCCTTAAGCGAAGACTTTGCGCCCCTGCTGCGGACCTACCGCGATTCGATACGCGATGGAATGCCCCTGAAGCTGGTTCATCGCATCGTCGTCTTGCAAATCCAGTGATGAATAACTGCTTTCATCATCTCGCGCTGAAACCCTGGCGCTGACGTGCATGGAAGCACTAATGCCGCGAGTGCATGGCTCGCCCCAGTCGTCAAAGCTGCCTAGGTACTGCTATCCCAAATGGTACTTGGGCTGATGAAGGTAGTTCCTAGGGGAAAGAACACACCCGCTTGAACCCCCGACACAAGGGGGTTCTAGAAATCTTCCTCGCCAAAATCATCTTCCACTACGCCGTCGCGCACCAGCGCCTCGCGGCGCTGCAAAAAGCTGTCGCGTAGAAATATATAGCGGTCGCCGGTGATAAGGCCTTCAGCGTCCAGCAGGTCGGCGCGCAGATCGGTGACACGCAGGCCGGTGGCGACAGCGCGAGTACTAACATCATTCACATACAAAAGCGGACTGGTGTAAATATCCGGCACCATACCAAAGGCATCACGCACATTGCTGGGGCCCAAAAACGGCAATTCCACATACGGACCCGGTCCCACCCCCCAATAGCCCAAACTTTGGCCGAAATCCTCCTGGTTACGTGGCAAACCCAAGCGGCTGGCAACATCGAATAAGCCAACCAGGCCCAGCGAGCTGTTGATCAGAAAGCGGCTGCTATCGGCGCCGGCCTGCATTAGCTTGAGCTGAAACAAGTCGTTCACAATGGTTATAGGCTCGCGCAAATTGTGAAAAAAATTGGTGACGCCAATATCAACCGCCTCAGGCGTAACGGCCTGATAAGCCTTCGCAACCGGCTTGAGCACGTAGCGGTCGGTAACATCGTTGAATTTGTTGACCTTGCGGTTCCAGCCCTCCCAGGGATCAGGGTTCGGCGGCGGCTCAATTTGCGCTGCAGCTGGCTGCAAGAATAGCAGCAGGCTCAGCAGCCAAACGGGACTGTAACGATTAAGCATAAATGAATGTCTCTACGCGCAAATTAGAACGGCAATGCGCGGATTTAAACAAAAAAATCGCAGCAACACCACGCCTGTAAAAGCCTTTGTTGCTGGATTCGGTGCTGGAAACGCTACTGCGTGCCTAGAATGATATCCAGCTCACGTAATCTTGTCAGTGTTTGCAGGCCGCTATCGACTACTTGTTGTGGTTGAGGATGCTGTATTTCTTCGGCGATTCGCTGCAAAACCTGCGCGCCGGTTAGTTTTCGCTCGCCTGTTCGCTCACCTGTCAATAAAGCTAGCATTCGCGCCGTCACGCCGTTGGCCTCTAAAAATTTCACCTGGTCGCTGCGATTTCTGTAAACAACCAGGTAGGTTGGCTCTGCGGGCACCTGCTGCGGCTGCAGCGCCGGGCCTATCGTATGCACTGGGAAGCGGTAAGCAAGCGACCATGCCAATGGCGATACCAGCGGATGCTCATCCAGCAGCGATCCATGGTTGTTGACGGCAATCGCCGCGATGTCAGTGTCTGCCAGGTCAAGCGCAATTTCCACCCACTCGTAGTGTGCCAGTTCAAGCAGAAAAACTGGATCACCCTCCTCCTGAGCGCGCTCATGCTGCAGATACTGAATAAATTCCTGGGCAATTTCCATGAAATACGGCGTATGGCATATGTGCCGGTGCATGAAATCGCGCACCATGGCATGCCATGCAGAGTTTTCGGTAATTTTGCGCAGAACCGGAAACGCGCCGCTGATCAAACCTTCAACATTTTTGTACAGCAGATCTCGATAAATCTGCAACCGGCGGTCTTCAATCGCCGGCGGCGCAGCATGCACAGTCGGTTGGCGCAGATGTGCCGTCCACAATTTTTGCTGGGCCTGCAAGGCCGGTGTGGCTATATCAGCTTGCATATCGATCTGCCGCACGCGTGGTATTTTCAATTTTGACAGCAAGCCGCTGTTGTTCGCGCACCAGTTCTACTTCATTGAGCAATTCCGTCAGTGGGGGAATATTAAAATCTCTTTCAAGCAGGGTCGGCAATATGCCAAAACGCTGGTAGGCGGCGCGAAGTAAATCCCACACCGGATCAATGACGTCGGCGCCGTGGGTGTCTACCCGCAAGTCTTCGGCCTCGTGGTAGTGGCCTGCAATGTGAATATACGTTGCACGCTCGCCCGGCAGACCCGCCAGAAATTCATAGGGGTCGTAGCGATGATTGATACTATTGACGTAGATATTGTTGACGTCGAGCAGCAGCCCGCAATCAGCCTCTGCTACTACGGCATTGATAAATTCCAGTTCCGATAATTCATGCCCGGCCGCAGCGTAATAGGAGGCATTTTCCAACGCCATGCGTCGACCGAGAATATCCTGCGCTTGACGCACTCTGGCGGCCACGTAATACACAGCCTCTTCGGTAAACGGAATAGGCAACAGATCGTACAGTTGACCCTCGTCCGCGCAGTAAGTCAGGTGTTCGGAGTAGAGTTCGCAGCCATGCTGTTGCATAAAGATTTTTATGCTGTGGAGTAACTCGGCATTCAGTGCTGTAAAACCGCCAATGTCCAGCGACAGACCGTGCAATGCCAGGGGCCAGCGCTCGCTGCAAGCGCGTAGCTGCTTGCCATATCGACCGCCTACGCCAATCCAGTTTTCCGGGGCCACTTCGAAGAAGTCGACGGCGTTCGGTGCTAACGACGCGACTTCATTCGAGAAGTCGCGCCGCAGCCCCAAGCCCGCTCCCTGCAGGGCAGTTGTTTGCAAATCATCAACTTGTAAGCTGTGTTTTTGCAAAGCCGAGTCCTGCATAAGGGGGCTGCCTTTCAAGCTAGATCAGTATGCATTAACCGCCACACTTACCTTCGCCACATTTACCTTCGCCGCCTTTCTTGCCTTTATCACCCATTTCTCCGCCGCACTTACCTTCGCCGCCTTTATCACCTTTGTCGCCGCCGCATTTACCTTCACCACCCTTCTCGCCTTTATTGCCCTTCTCGCCTTTGTCGCCGCCACATTTGCCCTCACCGCATTTGCCTTCGCCTTCCTTGCCCTGATTAACAATATCATAGCCAGCATTCAATTCTGTGGCTGCGAAGGGGTTGGCACTAGCGGAAGCAGCCGGAACAACAGTGGATGCTAAAAACGCTGCGCCGAGGGCGGCAGCAATAGGTTTGATAGAATGATTAGCCATGCTTAAAACTCCAGAAATTTAAATTAGTTGTGGTGACCGGCAAACAGTAACAAACTTGCTCACATAACGATCACCTACTCTGACCCGGACAGCTGGTCGGAGTTTCACCCCATTGTAAAGTATTCGCCAATTTCGGCAAACGTAGCGTTGCGTCTTCCGCCAAACTTAGCTGTGCATGACGTCACGCTCGCTGCTGCCAGACTTGCTGCAGCCGCGTTGCCGATACCGGCACCGACGTTTTCAAATGCTGCGCAAATAGAGAGACGCGATATTCCTCCACCAGCCATGGCAGCACGCTATCGGTGGCGGTTAAATCAACCTGCTCGGTGCGCTGTAGCCAGGGCGTCAGTTTTTCAATTAACTGCGCATCGCGTTTGCCGTGCTGCTCTATTCGCTCTGCGCGGTAGCACGCCGCCTGCAAGAAACGTGGGTAATGTTGCAGCCAGGGAGTGGGCGTCAGGCGCATAAATCCGGGATAAATAAGTCGCTGTAACTGCTGCCTGACATCGGCCAGCAGCCCCTCGTAGCGGCTGGCATTGACCTTGTCGAGTGCTCGACACAGGGCGAAATAATTAGCCAATATCTGCTCAAACAGCTTTTCCAACGACTCTATCGCGGTCGCTAGCTTGGCATTACCCGCACGCAGGCGCTGCTGGAATTGGCTACCACTGACAGGCCATTGCGCTGCACAAGCGTAAGCCTCATAAAAAATTCGACACACACAATCATCACGCAAAGCGCGGTGATCGCTGAATAAACTCAAGTGCAGGCGCGCCGCATTGCTATTGAACAGGCGTTTACGCAAGGCCTTGGCCTGCTCGCGTCGCGCCTGCGTGGCAAGCACTGCCAATGCCAGAGCACTGTGTCGGCGAGCATCGTCAAGCCGGTGAAACACCACGCAGCGAATCGCCTGCCCATCATCCAGCAAGCCGGGAAATGCCTTATATTGCAGTTCGGCCCGCTTGAACGCGTAGTCAGTGGGCAGTTCGGGAATAGCGCTATGTTGCACTTCTCTGCCATCGAATTGATCGAGGAAAAAATAGCTCTGGCCATGCTGACTACCACCCGCCTCGCGCTTTAGCTGCACTAAATTACGCCCACTGGCGACTAGCTTGTCGTCTTGATCATGGATGCAGTACAGCATCTGATGCTCTGCCGGCAGCTGCTCAATCCGCCAATCTTCGGTCTCGATTTTGACTTTGCGCGCCTGCCAGATCAGCTCGGCAAGCGCTTCGAGCAATGGCCCACTGCTCGCCTGAACGCGCGAAAAAATCTCGTCAACGGTATCGGGCACCGGTGCCAGCTGTTTGCGCTGCGCCTTTGGCAGGGCTTTTAACAGCTGCACACATTTTTGCCGCAACATGCCCGGCACCAGTCGGGCAAACAAATCGGCCGGCACGAAGGCGAGCAGATGCTGCGGTAAAATCACGCTGATGCCATCATCGTCTGCGCCCGGCGCGCAGCGGTAGCGCAATGCAAACTCGTTGCCATTCCAGTGCAACGTAGCGGGGAATTGCTGCAGTAGCTCTTCACTGACCGTTTCGGATAACAACTGCGGTGCCTCTACTTGCATCTCCTGCAAGCGCTGCTGCGGTTGTTTGGCCGACCATTTTCTAAGACTGGCCGCATCGGCAACCTCCGCTGGCAATACGTCGTCATAGATGCCATACAAGACATCGTCGGCAGTGTGCAGTAGCTCGGGCCGACGCAGACGGTCGACAATATCTTTGGCGCTGTGCAAACTGCGCTGGTTGTGTTGAAAAAAAGCATACGGTGCCTGCCACTGCTGTTCAACCAATGCCGTTCGAATAAAGACTTCCCGCGCCACCACAGGGTTGATCGGCCGGTAGGCAACTTTCTCGCGTTCGGCAATCACCAACCCATAGAGCTTATATTTGGCGTACACCATGACGCGCTCGCTGGCGGCATCCCAATGCGGTTCGGCATACTCGGTGGTGCAAAGGTGGCGGGCCGCATGGGCTATCCACGCCACGCGCACGTCGGCTGCCGTGCGCGCGTACAGAGCCTGTGTTTCAACCAGCTCAGCGGCAACCAGCCAGCGTGGCGGTCGTGCATACAGGCCAGAACCAGGAAAAACTTTGAAGCGCCGGTCGCGCACGCCGCGGTATTCCTTGCGGTCTTCGCGTAGGCCCACGTGAGTGATAAAACCAGTAAGCAGTGATTGGTGTATAGCCGCGTAATTTGCAGGCCGCTTATTAACCGTTAAGCGCAGGTCCTGACTCATACTGAGCAGCTGCGCATACACTTCGCGCCAGTCGCGCACGCGTGGCGGCGATAAAAACTCCTTGCGCAGTAGCTTGCTAAACTGCGATGAACTCAAAGCCTTGCGTTGCGATTCAATATGACGCCACAGCGTTAACAACGACATAAAATCAGAACGCGGGTCGGCAAAACGTGCATGCATTACATCCGCCGCTTGCTGCTTGGCCAACGGCCGCTCTCGCGGGTCAACAGCGCTCAGCGCTGCCGCTATCACCAGCCCCTCTTGCAAACAGCCATGTCTGGCAGCGGCGATCAAGACGCGGCCCAGGCGCGGTTCAAGCGGCAAGCGCGCCAGCTGGCGGCCGATGTCGGTTAGTTTGTCACCCTTATCGACAGCCTGCAGTTCCTGCAGCAGCTTAAATCCATCGCTCAGCTGCTTGCGCTCTGGCTCCTCAATGAACGGAAAATTTTCGACATCGCTGACGCCAATCGACAGCAGCTGCAAAATAACCGCCGCCAGATTGGTACGCAGAATCTCCGGCTCGGTAAATTCCGGCCGCGCGTTAAAATCTTCCTCACTGTACAGGCGTATGCAAATACCGGCTGCCAGTCGCCCGCAGCGGCCTTTGCGCTGATTAGCATTAGCCTGCGAGATCGGCTCGATTGGCAGCTGCTGAATTTTACTGCGATAGCTATAGCGGCTAAGGCGTGCAAAACCGGCATCGATCACATAGCCAATGCCCGGCACCGTCAGCGATGTTTCCGCAACGTTAGTCGCCAGAATAACGCGCTGTCGTGACGCCGGCTTGGGCGTAGCGAATATTTTTTGTTGTTCTCGCTGCGGCAAGCGGGCATACAGCGGCAGAATTTCCAGTGTATCGCCCAGCCCCTTGCGCAAGCCCCGTTGTGCTTCATGAATCTCCTGCTCGCTGCTGAGAAAAACCAGAATGTCACGCGCACCGTAGTGGCCTCGATGCCGCTGCGCATTCAGTTCTTGCACGGCTAACCTAATGTGTTCAGTTAGGTCGCCCTCCTCCTCGGCTATATCGCCTTTTTCGGCGTCGCTGCCTGCTCCGCTACCGCTGTTTTTCGCATTGCCAGCATAGTAGTCGGCCGGACGATAGCGCACCTCAATGGGATATAAAGTGCCCGACACTTGAATCACCGGGGCTTTGTCAAAATAGTCAGCGAAGCGCTGCGTGTCGATCGTCGCAGAGGTAATCAGCAGCTTGAGTTCAGGCCGTTTTGGCAGCAGTTGTTTGACGTAAGCAAGTAGAAAATCAATATTCAGCGTGCGCTCATGCGCTTCATCGATAATGATCGTGTCGTAGCGTAATAACAGCGGATCAGTCTCAATTTCATTTAGCAGCACGCCGTCGGTCATGACTTTGACGAGGGTATGTTCGGAGTAGGTTTTGCTAAAGCGCACCTGAAAGCCGATCGCCGCCCCCAGCTCCTGCTGCAGCTCTTCGGCAATGCGCTGCGCCACGCTGCGGGCCGCGAGGCGACGCGGTTGCGTATGCGCAATCTGGCCGGCAATGCCGCGCCCGGCGGCAACGCATATTTTCGGCAACTGGGTGGATTTGCCAGAGCCGGTATGGCCGGCAACAATGACCACCTGGTGCTGCTGCAATGCCGCCTGCAGCTCGTCTACGTGAGCGGTCACCGGCAACTGCTGCGGATAGCTAATAGCCGGTACCCGCTGACGGCGCTGGGCAATGCGCTCCATGCCTGCCTGCAGTTGCCGCTGGACGGCTTCAGCAAGCCTGGTCGCAGGCTTACCGCGCCGCGTTTGTGCCCGCAGCTGCTTAAGCTTGCGACGCACACGCGCCTGGTCCACAAGCATAAGTTCGCTTAGCTGGGCGTCGATTTCAGAGGGAGAGAGTTGCACGGTTTAAATATAAAGTTGTGGCTACAAATAAGGCGAGAACAACCAGATAAACGCATTGCGCAGGCGAAAAATCACATTGCGTTGGCGCAACTTGGCAGCATCGAGGGGAATAGCATCGCGCTTACTAGTGCGCACATGATCGCCCATTGCAACGCCCAGCTGGCGGTCGTAAACCTCCACCACCAGCTCAAAGTTAAGGCGCAGACTGCGAGCGTCAAGATTAGCCGAGCCGACTTGTACATAATAGTCGTCGACCACAAACAGTTTGGTATGCACGAACGGACCGCCGGAAAAGTAAATATTCACACCCACGTCCATTAACGGCGCCGCCATATGTTTAACCGCCCATGTCATAAATGGCATGTTATTTTTGCCCGGCAATACCACGTCAACCTGAACGCCGCGCAGTGCCGCCGTTTGCAGCGCCACCTCCAGCTCGCGCGAGGGTAAAAAATATGGCGTCATGATGGCGATGCTTTTGCGTGCGACCGATATGGCACCCATTAACACCCAGGTGAGTTTATCCTGGTCTTCTGCCGGTCCTTCAAGCAGTACTCGACATGGCATATCTTCAGGCTGGGGGATGAACGCCTGCTTGGGCCTGCAGTCAAGTGCCTCGCCGGTAGTGAATAGCCAGTCGTAAATAAAGGTGCGTTCCATTTGCCGTAGAATGGGTCCGCGCAGCAGAAAGTGCATGTCAATCACGCCGTGTTTGTTCTTTGCCAGCAGGTGATTGTTTCTGATATTCATGCCACCGGTAAAGCCGATCTCGCTGTCTATCAGCAACAGCTTGCGATGGTTGCGCAAATTGATGGTAAGGCTGGGAGGTAGCAGCGTGGGCGGCAGGTACAGTGCCGTATCAACGCCAAGCCGTCTTAGCACCAGGCTGGCCCACGGAAAACCATATTTCTCACCGACGCCATCGATAAGTACTTTAACCTCAACGCCGCGCCGCCGTGCTGCCGCCAAAGCGGTCATAAAATCACTACCGATTTCGCGCGTATCAAAAATATAGGTGGTGAGGTAGACGTAAGATTTGGCGTTTTCTATAGCGCTCAGCATGGCAGGATAAGCATTGTCGCCATTGTGAAGCGCCGTCACTGAATTGCCGCCAAGTAAATTATTGTGGCTTGCCGCGAGGGACAATTCCGCCAGATTGATGTAATCGTCGAGAATATGCGCCGGATGGTCTAATTTGGTGAGCAGCTCCTGCGCCGCCTTGGTCTCGCTGCGTAGACGCTTGGCTCGCGTGATAATGCGATTTTTACCGAACATGTAGTACAGCAACGCGCCGAGAAATGGCAGCACGAAACACATGGCAATCCAGGCAATAGCACTGCGTGGGTCACGTTTATTCAGCAGCGCATGTCCGGCACCCCAAACTGACAGCAGGCCGCCGAGGAGCACAATGCTCCATCTTAGAATATCCATAGATGTTTTGGCGGTTGCAGCGGTATGAGTCATGGTCCCGGGGTAACCCGCCATATGTTAGCAGTTATCGCTGCCCTCCGCTGCCCGTCACTGATGATTACCGGCAGCCGGTCACGGTGCTGGTTGACGCCTGTGCCGCAACAATCCGCAACTCGTATGTTATGATCGGGGGCAGTAACACGTTAAACTACCGGTCTTTTGCGTACACCGTTCCCTATGCCACATCGACTATGTTAGACCAACGAAGCCTGCACCGCCGCCGCTCAGCAAACACGATAGGTTGCTATCTTTTACTGTTGGCCAGTTTGTTATTTTCCGCTACGGCTGGCGCCGTTACCGAGGCCAAGTTACAGCAGGAACGCGAAACGCTGAAGGTTTATGAGCGGCGTATTCCCAGTCTGTTAACCGCAATGCGCAGCCTTGACCGCCAGCTGGCAGCGCTGCAGCAGCAGCGCGATAGCGTCGACCGAAAACTGGACGAACTCACTCGCACTTATCTCACCAGGCAACGGGAATACGAACAGGCGCAGGCAGCGGCGACCGCAAGTAACGATAAAAACGCTAAAGCAGCGGCTGAACACTCGCAGTTTCAGTATTATCTGGTAGAGAGAAAGCTGACAAAATTGCAGAGCGAGGCGGAACAGCTGGAAGCGGATATGGCACCGCTAAAACAAAGCCTGCAAGATAGGCAGCGGCGATTGCAGCGCAGCGAGAAAAAAATTGCTGCCCAAAAAGACTATGTGCGTAAGCTGGCCAGTGCTACGCCAACCAATGCTTCGCCATCAGCACCGGAGCGCATAGAAATTAAAAGCCGCAATAAAGCGGCAGTGGCGCAACCGTCACTACCAGCCAGCTCACCGCCCAACACCACACTTGCTACAACCACCGAGCGCAACAAGCAAAATACTGCCGTCTCGGAAAAACCAAAAGCGGCTGCCACCGATGCAGAGCGACGCTACGCCAGTGCCCAATCCAGGCGCCTGCAAGCGCTATTGGCAGACGCAAAGTCCGGCAAACCTGCCGCAGCCAGGGCTAAAACTCTGGAAGTTCAACATAAAGACGAAGCCGGCGTTAAGCACCTCTATGATTTAACCTACATTGGAGAGAATCATTACACTACTGAGGGTACCGTACACGCCGGCAAACATGTTTTTAAAGTTGCCAAGCAGCGCTGGATCACCAACATTCCAGCGCGCGACGACGGCGCAAATTATGTGTTTGTGCTGAACGCAACGCCGCACCGCCGCCTCGAACTGATCATGTATAACGCGGCGTTAGCCGAACAACCACCGCAACAACCAAAGAAAACGGCTCTAAGCAAAAAGTAGACAACGCACTTTGCGGTGCGGCTGTTGCGTGATCAGGTCTGGCTCTCGTCGCATGCACTGCGGCATCACCTGCGGGCAGCGCGACGCGAAACGACAGCCCGGCGGAATATTCAGCGGCGAGGGTACTTCTCCCTGCAACAACAGATGCGGGCGTTGCCGCTCAAATACGGGGGCGGGTTCCGGGCTGGCTGCCAACAGCATGTGCGTGTAAGGATGCAGCGGCTGTTTGAACACCTGCTCGCCAGGCCCCTCCTCCACTATCACTCCCAGATACATAACGACAACCCTGTCTGCCAGGTAGCGCACTATCGATAAGTCATGGGCAATAAACAGCATGCTTAGTTGCATATCGCGCTGTAAGTCGGCCAACAAATTGACAATTTGCGCCTGCACGGAAACATCCAGCGCTGCTACCGGCTCGTCGCAAATTAACATTTGCGGCTGCATAATCAATGCCCTTGCGATTCCCAATCGCTGACGCTGGCCACCCGAAAATTCATGCGGGTAGCGGTCGGCCGCCTGGTCGCTAAGCCCTACCATAGCCAGATAGTTATCAACCTGCGCGCGTAGTTGATTCTGCGGACAGCATTTTAACAGGCGCGCCCCCTCCGCAACAATTTCGCGCGCGGTCATACGCGGGTTTAAGGAACCTTGCGGATCTTGAAATATCATTTGCATGGCGGTGGCGTAGCGCCGAAAGTCGCTGCGGCGATAGCGCTGCGGCAAGTCTTCGCCACGCCAGCTCGCTGTGCCTGCAGTCTTATCTAACAGACCAATAATAGTGCGTGCCAGCGTAGACTTACCCGACCCGCTTTCGCCGACGATGCCGAGCACTTCTGTTGCGTTGAGCGTCAGCGATACGCCGTCAAGCGCATACACTGTTTTGCCGCGTGCCGAGAAATGCGTTTTGAGCCCGCGAACCTCAAGTAACGGCTTCATCGCCGCGTCATCTCTATGTCATCGCTGCGACTCAAGCACGCGAGCACGCGTGGCGCCATCGGGTTGGCGATATCGTAGCGCCAACACTGTACACAATGTTTCGCTTCGACAATCTGGCTCGGCACGCTTTGCTGACGGCAAATTTGCATGCAAACCGAGCAGCGTGGCGCGAAACTACAGCCTGCCTGCTGCCGGCGCAAATCGGGCGGCGCACCCGGGATCGCCTGCAACCTGACGTTCGCCGCATTACTCAATCGCGGCGTAGCGGCTAGCAAGCCTTGCGTATATGGATGTAAAGGCTGCGCAAACAAGCGCTCGACGCCGGCCTGTTCAACAATTTCGCCGGCATACATCACAGCGACCTGATCGGCCATGCGCGCTACCACGCCGAGGTCATGCGTTACTAACACAATGCCCATGCCGCGCTGGCGTTGAATGTCTTTGAGCAAATCCAGTATTTGCGCCTGTACGGTAGTGTCCAGCGCGGTGGTCGGCTCATCGGCTATCAATAGTTCGGGTTCGCCGGCCAGCGCCATCGCTATCATGGCCCGCTGCAGCATACCGCCGGACAGCTCAAACGGGTATTGGCGGCAGCGATACTCAGGCTCGGGAATGCCAACGCTGGCAAGTAGTTCAACCGCGCGCTGTGTCGCAGCGCGCCTCGCCAGGTTTTGATGCAGCCGCAGCACTTCGGTGATTTGCGTACCAATGCGCAGGGTCGGATTAAGCGCGCTCATCGGCTCCTGAAATATCATGGCAATGCGCTTACCGCGAATGCGATTCAACGCACGTGGTTTGAGCTGCAGTAAATCTACCTCGCCACTCGTATCGCTTCTCTTATCACTCTCATTATCGCCCCCTACACCACCGAACAAGGCACGCCCCGACACCACCTTGGCGGTGCCGGGTAGCAGGCCCATTACGCTGCGCATGGTCACTGATTTGCCACAGCCTGACTCACCAACCAACGCGAGCGTGCGACCGTGCTGCACTGTTAGATTAACGTTGCGGATCACTCGGCTGCTGCCCGCGCGTGCGGCGAACTGTACTGACAGATTTTCTATCGTCAGCAACGCGGTGGCGTCAGATGTCATTGGTTTTTACATCCATAGCATCGCGCAAACCATCACCAAAAAGATTAAAGGCCAGCACTGTGAGGCTGATAAACGCCGCCGGAAACAGCAATTCGTGTGGGTGGGCAAGCAGCGACTTGATGCCGTCAAAACTCATGGCCCCCCACGACGGCGTAGGCGGCACCACGCCAATACCAATAAATGATAAAAATGCTTCGGTAAAAATCGCCGCCGGCACCGCGAAGGTAAACGCGACTAACATAACCGGTAAGGCGTTGGGGACGAAATGCCGCAGCATAAGGTGAGCTGCGCTGGCACCCATCAAGCGCGCGGCATCGATATACGGCAAGCTGCGCAATTTTAGTACCTCTGCCCGCACCAGCCTGGCAGCGGAGGGCCAACTCAATAACACCAGCGCAACCAGCATAGGCAGTACGCCGCTATCCCCCGGGCCAAGGCCAAATGCGACCTTAAGCAATATCATAAACAGCAGAAAGGGCAAAGCAATGACAAGATCGGTAGCGCGCATCATCAGGTTGTCGAGAGTGCCGCCGTTGTAGGCAGCAATGGCACCATACACAGCGCCGAAGAGTATAAATACGATAGGAGCAAGCACGCCGATAAATAAAGACGTGCGCGCTCCATGCATCATGCGGGCGAGCATATCGCGCCCCAGGTAGTCGGTGCCGAAGGGGTGTGCTGGCAACGTTAATGTTTGCCCCTGCCATTGTTGCGGCGTAGCAGTGATGGGCACCAGGCCGCGCAACTGGGCATTGAAAAAGCTGATTGCTAATTCCGGTTTGGTGCTAACACGCGCGCTTGCCAGAGGTGTCTGTTGAGCGTCCAACGCAACCACGGTGTACACATAGACGCGCTGCTCAAGCTGCAGGCGGTCTTCAAAAAACGTCTGCGTTGCCGGCGTCTCGGCCAACGGCAAACCCAAATCACTATTATTGCCTGGCTGTCGCTGATGACGAAAGATCTGGTACTCAGCCACGCCCGCCAACGCTGGCCATTGCAGCTGGACGCCGGCGGTAGTCGCTGCGCCAACGTGAATCGTAAACGCTTCTGCAGGTGCCACTGGTGAACGGTCGGGGTACCACCGCTGTGGCGTGAGGACAATAGCTTTGCTGCTGTGCCAGGTTGGTGACTGAGAGATCAGGCCAATATTTTGCTCGGCAGGATGCAACCGCCAAATGCCCGGACCGGCCAGCGCAAACAGCAGCAAGGCAATAATAATCAGCAGAGCAACGAAGGCCTGCTTGTTGCGCCGCAGCTGCAGCCACACTCTTGACCAATAGCCAATAACATCGGTGCTCGGCGGTTCGTGCTGCACATCAATTGCGGCGCACGGCGTAAACAATAATGGGTCGATTTTGTTAGCCGGCATGTAATTTAATCCGCGGGTCAACCCAACCGTATAGCAGATCGACGAGTACCACCATCAGCACTAAAAAGCTGCCGTAGAATACCGTGGTGCCCATAATCACCGTGTAATCCAGCTGCTGAATCGCCTGCACGAAATAGCGGCCGAGACCGGGTATGGAAAATACCAGCTCGACCACAAAGCCGCCGGTGGTAATGGTGGCAATCGCCGGCCCGAGCAGGGTGAGCAGCGGCAGGCAGGCGTTACGCAGTTTGTGTACAAAGAATATGCGCAGCGTGGAGAGACCCTTGGCCCTGGCGGTGGTGATGTAATCTGCCTGCGCTATCTCCAGTAGCGACGAACGCATCAAGCGGGTGAGAAACGCCATAGTGCCCAGCCCCAGCACCAGTGCCGGCATTAACATATGCTGCAGCGTGCCCCAGCCCGCAATCGGCAGCAGCTCCGCGCCATACCAGCGATTGATGGATACCAGAGCCAGCTGCGCCAGTGCGGCAAAGACAAAACCGGGAACCGAAATGCTGAGTATCACCAGGCCCATAATCACCAAGTCGGGCCAGCGTTGCTGGTAGCGTGCCGTTAGGGCACCCCACACAATACCACCTAGGGTTGCGAAGATAATAGCCATCACGCCGAGCATGGCCGACACTGGAAAGTGCTCGCGAATGATATCGTTAACGCGCCGATTTTCCTCGGCGTAAGAGATGCCAAAGTCGCCGCGTAGCATATTGCGTAAATAAATGCCGTACTGCTGCAGCACGGGTTTGTCCAGCCCATACTGGCGCATCAGGCTGGCGCGTATCTCCGGCGCCATGGCTTTATCGTTAGTCAACGGATCGCCGGGCACGCTGTGCATGGCGACAAAAGTCGCGGTCGCAACAAACCAGATGGTTATCAAACCAAACACTAATCGCTGCACGCTATAGCGAATCATTTTTCCAGCCAGGCGAAATAAAACGAAGGGTCGCCGCTAAAAATGCCGCGCTGCAGGCCTTTCAGCTGCGGGTGCTGCACATACAAAACGCTGGCCTCATAGCTTGGCAACATCACTACGTCGTCGGCAATAATGTGCTGCATTTTCCCGAAGGCAGCGACACGCGTGCCGGCATCGCTGCTGCGTTGCGCTATTTTTAGCCAATGGTCGTATTCAGGGTTGGCGTACTTGCCGCGATTATTCTCGTTCCACGAAGCGAAGTAATCGGCGAATGTCAGCGGGTCGTTGTAGTCCGGGCACCAGCTGAGCGACGCCATATCGAATTCGCCGTTGTAGGATTTAACGTGGCGCTGCTTGAAGGTTTGTTTGTCGATCACAATGCGCAAACCCAGCGCCTGCTTAAACAAATACTGTACATATTCGGCCAGCTTTACTGACACCGGCACGTCGCTGGTCAACAGTACCAGTGGCGGTAACGAGTCAAGCTGTAGCTCGCGTTTCGCTTGCTGCAAATGACGCCGCGCGCGCTGCAAATCTATGCTGATTGGCTCGGGCGGTATTTCCTCGCGCAGCGATGCTTTCTTGCCGCGCAGAAATTGCGGGAACAGCGATACGCCCGGCCGCACGCCCGGCATGGCGATGATTTTATTGCTGACGGTTGCGGAGTCATACACCGCCTGCAGCGCCCTGCGCAGAGATTTGTTCTGCGTGATTCTGCCGTCACGGAAGTTCAGACTGAAAAAATAACTACAGCCATCTGAAAATTTGCGCAGCGGTAACCCGCTTTGCAATGCATCGGCAATCGACTCCCTGGCCAGGTCGTTAGCAAATGCAATGTTGTTGTTCTTGAATAAGTTCAGCGTCGCCACTGAGTCAGACGTAATGTAAGGAATATTGATGCCACGAATTCGAATATTGTCTTTGTTCCAATAGCGCGGGTTTTTGCGCAGCTTTAGCGACGCGCCGTGTATCCACTCGCTGAGTGCATACGGGCCGTTGAACAGCAGATCTTCGGCATCGGCCGCATAGCGCTTGCCGCGCTGATGGTAAAAATCCTCGCGCAGCGGAAAAAATGCGGGGAATGCGGTCATGCCTACAAAGTAAGCAGTCGGTGCCTGCAGCTCTACCGCTAAGGTGAAATCATCCAGCGCTTTTACGCCAAGTTCACGCACCGGCAGTTCACCGCGGCTAATTGCCGCCGCATTTTTTACCGGCTCCATGATGAAGGCGTATTTAGACGCGGTGGCAGGGTCGATCAGGGTGCGCCAGGCAAACACGAAATCGTGGGCGGTGACCGGCTCTCCATCGCTCCACAGCGCATTGCGGCGCAGATGAAACGTTATGTTGCGACCATGCTGCTGCCAGCGTTCAGCAGCAGCCGGCACTATCAGATTATCGGCCGCGTAACGGGTCAGGCCTTCCTGCAAATGCGTTAATAGAAAAGCGCTGACGCGGTCGGACGACTTAACCGTGTTTAAACTAGGCGGTTCATAGCGAATGGCGAGACTTATGCTGGAGTTTTCAAGGTCGACACCGGACACGGCAAACGCCTGCGCGCAAACCGACAGCAGCAACGCACCGGCAATGAGGAAAGAACGGGGGCGCGGCATGGCGACGGATTATCCTGTGAGAATCGTTCGCTAGCAAGTAGAATGACAGTTTTTGCAAGCAACCTGATTGTGATTGCCTTCAAGATGATATTGCGTGTCTGAACTACGTCACACCTTACAGCCTGCAAACATTCAATGGCGTGATGATGACACGCCGGTTAGTGCCGACTACCAGGACATCTATTTTTCTACCGACGATGGAGTGGCAGAAAGTCGCTATGTTTTCCTGCAGCAAAACCAGCTTGAACACCGCTGGCAGACGCCGCAGCATACCTTCAATATCGGCGAAACCGGCTTCGGCAGCGGCCTGAACTTTCTGCTAACACGCGAACTATGGGAGCGACTGCAGCCGCCCGCCAGCCGCATGCACTATATTAGTGTGGAGAAACACCCCATGCGCCGCGATGCTTTACAGCGGGCGCTGAGTCGCTTCCCTGCTTTGCGCCGCTTTGCGGATGAGCTGTTAGCCCAGTATCCGCCGCCGGTTGCCGGTCATCATATTTTGCATTTCCGCCAGCATTCAATCACGCTGCATTTGTTATTCGGCGACGGCGAATCTATGTTACGGCAGCTGTTGGCAACCGACCGCGTTGCCGGCTTGCAGACCAGCAAGGCGAGCATAGACGCCTGGTATCTTGATGGCTTTGCACCACGCGCCAACCCGGCGCTGTGGTCCATTGCGCTATGCAATAACATCAGCCGGCTTAGCGCCCAGGGCACCACGCTCAGCACATTTAGCGCCGCCTCCAACGTTAAGAAAAACCTGCAGGCGGCCGGTTTTGCTATTGCCAAAATAGCCGGCTACGGCAGCAAGCGGGATATGCTTAGCGCCAATTGGCAGCAGCATCCGTCTGAGCACGGGGCTGGAAGGCCGCAGTCAATGTACGATTTCCCGCGCGCACTGTGGTATATCAATTCGCACACCAGCCGCGCTAAAAGAGTCACGGTGATTGGTGGTGGCATTGTCGGCTGTTGCAGCGCGCTCAGTCTGGCGCGCCGCGGCTATCGCGTGCAGCTACTGGAGCAAAGCGCGGAACTTGCCAGCGCGGCATCCGGTAATGCACAGGTGTCTCTTTACACCCGCTTGTCGCCCTATGCATCGCCACTAAACGATTTCGCCTTGACGGCTTACCTGTATGCCGTGCGTTATTATCGCGACTATTTTGCTCAGCAAGGGCAGCAGTGCGGGCTGCTGCAACTGCTGGACTCGGCAGACACAGCAAGCGCGTACACGGCGCTACTAAAGCAGTGTGGCAACGCAGAGGTGATGCGCTATTGCAACCGTAGTGAGGCCACTGCAATTGCCGGTGTCGATATCAGCAAACACGCCGTGCATTTTCCACAGTCGGGTTGGCTGGCACCACCGCTGTTATGCTCGCTACTCGTCGATCACCCCAATATCGAGGTGTTTTTCAACACCCGCGTGAACGCTTTGCAGCGTGACGACAGCGGCTGGCAGCTTGACCACGCCAATGTTCAAGCGCTGCAGCAGGTAGACAACGTCATCATCGCCATGGGCCAGCACAGTCACACATTCGCGGCGACACATTTTTTGCCGCTAAAAGCTATTCGCGGCCAGGTTAGCTATGTGCAAGCGACGCCGGTTAGCAACAGTCTGCGCACGGTAGTTTGCGATCGGTCTTTTATTACCCCGGCAAGCGACGGTCTGCATACCATCGGTGCCAGCTTTAACCAGGCAGCAATCAAAAGTGAGCTGAGCGAACAGGATCACCGCAATAATATGCAGCAGCTAGGCACTTTGCTGCCCGCCGCAGCGCTCTCCGCGTCGGCACCGCTAAGGGGCCGAGTCGGCTTTCGCTGCGTGGCACCCGACTATCTCCCCGTGGTCGGCCCGGTGCCGGAACAAGCCGCATTCGAGCGCGATTATGCAGCCCTTGCCAAAGATGCCAGGCAGGCGGTCACAACGGTTGCACAGCATCTGCCGGGGTTGTTCGTTAACAGCGCCTACGGCTCGCGCGCCTATTGCTTTGCGCCGCTATGCGCGGAACTGCTGACCAGTCAGATTAGCGGCGAGCCTGCGCCGCTGCCGGCTTACATCACTCGTGCGCTGTTACCCGGGCGTTTTATGCTGCGCAATATTGTTCATGCCGGTTAGATATGCAGTGGTCACCGCATTCACCTGCATGTACTATTGGTGCGCATGGGCGACTGCGGAGAACACGCCGACAGCCCTCCTGCTCGACTACCAAATAGTCAACACGTACCCACATCGCAGCAGTGCATTCACTCAAGGTTTACTATTTGATCAGGGCTTTCTCTGGGAAGGTACCGGCAAACACGGTAAGTCATCCATCGCTAAAATTCGCTTGCAAGACGGTGCTGTACTCGCCAGCCGTAGCTTACCCGCACCCTATTTTGGCGAGGGTATTACATTGTTCAACGGCCGCCTGCTGCAATTGACCTGGCAGGCGGAAACACTTTTCATATACGACGCGGCCAACCTGAAACAGCAGCGCACGCTGTCTTATCACGGCGAGGGCTGGGGAATAACGCATAACGGCAAAGAGCTGATCGTCAGCGATGGCAGCGCCACGCTGCAATTTCGAGCGGCGGAGGATTTCAGCGTAATCAGACGACTTGAGGTGCAGCAAAACAACACGCCGGTAAGGTACCTGAATGAGCTGGAATGGATTGACGGTTTAATACTGGCTAATGTTTGGCAAACGGACTGGATAGTTTTTATCGACCCTGCAACGGGTGCGGTGATCGCCAAACTCGATTTAGCCGCCCTGAAGAAAAAACAGGGCCGGCACGCCGACGTGTTAAACGGTATCGCCTGGCGCGCAGACAGCCAAACGTTGCTGGTGACGGGAAAGTATTGGCGCAGGCTGTACGAAATCAAAATAGTGCCGGGTTTGCCTGAAGTTAAGTAACCGCTTGTAATAAAGCTCACCTGCCATAAAATGCCCAATTCGCTATCTGAATTCTCGCAAACGGTCATTTTATGAACACACACCCGGCTTTCACGCAACTGCCCAGCCACACCATACCCGCACTAAATCTCACCCTCGAACAGTACGAACACAAAAAAACCGGCGCAAAACACTTTCACTTAGCGGCGGAGAATAGCGAAAACGTGTTTCTGGTAGCGCTGCGCACAGTACCGCAGAACTCCAATGGCGTGGCGCACATTCTTGAGCATACTGCGCTGTGCGGCAGCGCGCGTTACCCCGTGCGAGACCCCTTCTTTATGATGACACGGCGTTCGCTCAACACCTTTATGAACGCCTTCACCAGCAGCGATTGGACCGCCTACCCGTTCGCCAGCCAGAATCGCAAAGATTTCGACAACCTCCTTGACGTGTATCTCGACGCGGTGTTTTTTTCACGCCTCGACCCATTGGACTTTGCCCAGGAAGGTCACCGGGTGGAATTTGCCGAACCCGATAACCCCGACAGCGACCTGGTTTTCAAGGGTGTGGTCTTCAACGAAATGAAAGGTGCGATGAGCTCCATCAGCAGTATTTTGTGGCAAACGATGAGCAAATATCTGTTTCCCACCACCACCTACCATTTCAACAGTGGCGGCGAACCCGACTGCATACCCGACTTAAGCTACCAGCAATTGCTGGACTTTTATAAAAGTCACTACCACCCCAGCAATGCTATTTTTATGACCTTCGGCGATATTAGCGCGCAGGAGCATCAAACGAAATTTGACGAGCTGGTATTGCAACAGTTTGACAAGCTCGACCAGCAAATCGCCGTAGCCGATGAGAAGCGCTACTACGCACCATTGCGGGTCACCGAAAGCTACGCGATTGACAACGACGACACCAAGGCCAAAACGCATATTGTTGTGGGTTGGTTGCTGGGCAAAAGCAACGACTTGAAAGATGCGTTAGAGGCGCGGCTACTTGCCAACGTACTACTCGACAACTCCTCCTCACCGTTGTTGCAGGTGTTGGAAACCACCAAACTTGGCACCGCACCCAGCCCCCTCTGCGGCCTCGAAGACTCCAATCGTGAGATGAGCTTTTTGTGCGGCATAGAAGGCAGTGAGGTCGACCGGGTCGACGAGTTCGAGGTGCTGATTACAACTACGCTAACCGATCTATACACTAACGGCGTTGATAAGTCGCAGCTGGAAGCCGTTCTGCACCAGCTTGAACTACAACAGCGCGAAATCGGCGGCGATGGCTACCCCTACGGGCTGCAGTTAATACTGGCGGCACTGGGGCCGGCCACCCATCGCGGCGACCCGGTTGATGTACTGGATATCGACCCGGTGCTGGAATACCTGCACGAACAAATCGCCGACCCCGACTATATCAAGCGGCTGATCAAGAAGCTGCTACTGGACAACCGCCACCAGGTGACGCTAACGCTGCAACCCGACCCGCAATTGAATGCAGTGCGCGAGGCACATGAAAAGCAAAGACTGGAGACTATTAAAGCGGCGATGGACGACCAGGACAAACAGCGCACGGTAGAGCTTGCCAGCGCGCTTGAACAACGCCAGCGGCAACAGGACGACGTGAGTATTTTACCCAAGGTTTCCCTGGAGGATGTTCCCGGCGACACACCGGAACACCCTAGCCACATAACCACAGCAGGTGCCGTGCCGCTGACCTTCTTCCCGCAGGGCACCAACGGACTGGTATACCAGCAACTGATATTACCGCTGCCGGCACTGGACGATTCACAGCTTGAACTGCTGCCTTTATATACCACCATGCTCAGCGAGTTGGGCGTGGGCGATAAAGACTATCTCGCCACTCAGGCCTGGCAGGCCAGCGTCTGCGGTAGCATTAATGCTTACAGCGCGTTTCGCGGTGCCACCAGCGACGAGCAAAAAGTCGACGCCTACCTCACGCTCTCGAGCAAGGCATTAACGCGCAATCTCGCCGCGATGACCGAGTTAATGCACGCAACTTTTAACGATGTGCGCTTCGACGAAACAGAGCGCATGCGTGAGCTAGTCGCCCAAATCAGTACGCGTCGTGCGCAGAGCGTTACCGGCAACGGCCATGGTTTGGCCATGCTGGCGGCCAGCAGCGGCATGAGCCCATGTGCAGCGCTGGCGCACCGCAACTCGGGACTGCCCGGTATACGGTGGATAAAAACGATTGGCGATGCGACACCAATACAGAATATCGCCACCCGGCTGAGCGCGTTGCACCAACTGGTATTGCAGCAGTCGCGGCAATTGCTGGCCATAGCCGAGCCCGCACAGCAGCAGGATATTGAACAAACCGCACAGCGATTTTTCCAGGGTGGTAGTCAAGATCAGCGCATCGAACTGGCCGCTGTACGCAGCAGCACCCGGCAAGCGTGGCAGACGGAGACCCAGGTCAATTTTTGCGCCAAGGCATTTCCGACCGTATGCGTTGATCACCAGGATGCGGCACCGCTGACCGTGTTGGGCGGCTTCTTGCGCAATGGTTATTTACACCGCGCCATTCGCGAACAGGGCGGTGCCTACGGCGGCGGTGCCACTCACGATGCGGCTAATGCCTGCTTCCGTTTTTACTCGTACCGCGACCCGCGCCTGCAAGAGACGATGGCTGATTTTGATCAATCGGTGCAGTGGCTGCTGGAATCTACTCACGAACCGCAAGCGCTGGAAGAGTCCATTCTCGGTGTGATTAGCAGTCTCGACAAACCTGGCTCGCCCGCAGGCGAAGCCAAGCAGCAATTCCACAATGCCTTATTCGGCCGCACTCACGCCCAGATGCAGGCCTTTCGGCAGCGTATTCTCGACGTATCGCAGGCCGATCTACAGCGTGTAGGCGCACAGTATTTACTGAACCCTAATGCCAGCGCCGCCGTAGTCAGCAGCGAAAAAACCGTGCAGGAAAAAACAGACTGGTTAACTGAGCAGGGTTTTGAAATCCACGAAATATGAGCGCGCACCTCGGCAATTGATGGGTCAGAAACTAAAGGTCAAGCCGGCGTACAGTGACCGGCCAATACCTGGCACCGCAGTACCCCAGCCTATCATTTCGTCCGTTGACGGCGGGTTGATTGCCATGGTCCTGCCCTGGCCCAGATAAGCACCGCCCAAAGGCTGCTCGTAGCTGCGATCAAACAGATTGTCTACGCCAAGGTCTAACCGCAGACTGTTCCATGTCAGGCTGGAGCGCAGATTAAAAAGACTGTAACCGGCCGTCTCGATCTCATTGCGCACAGCCGAGGTATTGTTCTTGGCGCTTACCGCCTGCCATTCAACAGCGGTGCTCCACCCGCCTAACTCGTGCGTCAGGGTCAGCTGCGTATTTAGCGGCATAATATTGTACAAATCATTGCCGCTGTCGCGGTTCTCGCCGTTGGTATAGTTGATCAGGCCGCTGAGGCCCCACTGCCCCCAGGAAGACGTACCCAGCGCCACCTGGCCGCTGACATCCAGCCCGTAAAGACGCGCGGACTGGTTGGCGTAACGCAGCACGTTGAACTGCTCGACAGCAAAGCCTGGCTGCGCCACTGCATCGATATAATCGTTGACCCGGGTGTAGTAAGGCGTGATGCGCAGTGCCCACTCCCGGTCCTGTGCATGCCAGTCGAAGGTTGCAGATGCCGTGTAAGCCTGTTCGGGGTCGAGTTCGACGTCGCCCACATAGCCATTGCCATCACCGACGAAGTTGTTCATCACCGCCGCCATCGACCAGGTTGACCAGGTGTAGCGCTCGTAAAGATTTGGCGAGCGGACCTTACGCGCCAGGCCGAATTCCAGCTGGCGAGTGACGCTCGGGGTGTAGCGCGCCAGTGCGGTAATGTCCCAATTATTGTCGCCTCGTGCTCGCTTGCGCTGATTGAAGGCGCTGGCATCGGCCACCTGATTGCCCGTCGCCATGGCGGCGTCGCTGTAGCCGCTGACCTGGCCCGCATCGCTCTCAAGCCGCTCATAACGCGCACCCAGCAGCGTCAGCCACTGCTGGCTTGGGTTGGCTTCCCATTCAGCAAACACAGCAGCGCGGTCACGCTCGCCGTTGTTAATGTTGACGAAAGTGCCCGGCCACATGCCACCGCCCGAGGGTGGCCACCAGTCATCGAGCCGGTAGCGTTGGTACAGCGCGCCCAGCCGTAGCCGCTGCTGCGCTTGCAGCGCAATCTCGGTCTGCGTGTTGATACCCGTATTGGAGCTTTCGCTGTTCATCGGCATACCGGCAGCGCATGCCATTCCCAGCGGGGAACAGGCCGCGCTGTTAATATCCATCATGGTAGCCATGCCGTACCAGAACCGCTTGTCTGCGCCGAAGTTCATGACGTGGTCAACGTCTTCACGGTAGGCAGTAGTCTCCCATGTGCCCCAATCGAATTGCCCGACATGCCTGATATTAAACCGCAACTGCTCGTTGTCGGTCATATCCATGCGCTGGTTCGGGTAGTTTTGAAACGGCACATCCTGATAGCCGACTTTAGCCTCCACGAGATAGCCATCGCCGTTTAGCGCCAGACTGAGGCTGTGATTGCGGGTTTCATAGCCGCTGGAGCCTACTTCATCACGCTCCAGCGTATGTCCGGCGCGTCCGGTCGCGGTATAGGACTTGAACCCCTGCCCCGCCGAATAATTATTCGCCTGGGCGGTGGCTCCGGTGTAGGTCAGGTTAACGCGCTGCGTGGCCACTATGGCCGTGAGATTAACGCCGCGGGCATCGCCATTGCTGCGATAGAATGTGCCGGCCTCGCCTTTGAACAATGCACCCTCCCCGGCCGTGGCGAACACCGGCTCGCTGGTGTTGGCCACAATCGTGCCTGCAATGCTGTCGCCGCCGATGCTTACCGGCGAAATGCCGGTATACACGTTGAGCGACTCAACGCCTGTTGGGTCTACATACGACAACGGCGGATTCATGTGGTTAGGGCACGACGCGATCAAGTCCATACCGTCGATTGTGGTGCGCACCCGATCACCCGCCAAGCCGTTGATAACCGGCAGGCTGGAAACGCCGCCAGCACCCTGCAGATTAACCCCCGGCACATTGCGCAACAGGCTGGCGGCATCGCTGGTTCTGGCGCGCATGCTTTTCAGCGCGTCCTTGTCCAGTGCCCCCGCTGGGCTCGGCGCAGGCGTTAGGCGTATTCCCTTAACGAGCATTTGTTCTTCTGCCTCATTCGGCTGGGTCTGACCGTAGGCCACCCCACAGTAGCAGAGCGCGGCCAGAGTCGTGGCGATTCCGAGTGCGCGTTCTGTTTGTTTGGATGACATGCGATACTCCCTGCAAGCTATTGATTCAGGGCGCAAAGGCTACGCAAGTTAAGCAATATTAGGAATGCGACAAATTGTCGCACGGGCGCTGCGCCACGATTACATTGCGGCGCGGAAATGTGGCTTTTACCGTGTAGAATAACTTGCTCGTCGGCCAAACTCCTTTGACGCACAAGACAACAGCAATGCACGCCTTATTTTCATTTGTTAACCAACCACTGCAGTCTGACAAGGCAACGCTGGCGCGCAGTGTGATTTTTTTACGCTTGACCATTCTGTTGTTTGCCGGCCTGATCTTTGCCAGCGTACATCTTTTCTACCAGCGTTTCGAACACAGCCTGCTCACGCTAGGCATTTTTGTTGCGGTTGCTACATGGTCGATATTTTTGCTGAGGCAAGAAAAACGACTGCACAGCGAAGCCGTTATTGCGCGTGAAATGCTTATCGATTTCGGCTGGGTGTTAGTTGTTGTGGTACTCACCGGGGGCTCCGCCAACCCGTTCATTTATTACTATCTCGTCTTGACTGCCGTCTGTGCCACGACGCTGCGCCCACGGCTTGCCTGGACATTCTGTCTGGCAGGTATCGTCATCTACAGCGTACTGGTCGTAGCAGACACGCAGGCGCATTTACGCCATATGCCGGCGAGTTACCGCCTGCACTTATCCGGTATGTGGCTGAATTTTGTGCTTAGCACCTTGGTTACCTGCTTCTTTGTTACCCGACTCACCCGCTTGTTGCGGTCGCAGCAAGAGCAATTTGCGGCGTTTCGCGAACTTAATTTAAAAAATGAACAGCTGATTGGCATTGGCACAGTCGCCGCGTCGACGGTGCATTCATTAGCGACGCCGATAACGACGCTGACTGTTCTCGCCGAAGAAATAGTCAGCTCGGACGGCCTGTCTAACGACATCCATGATGATGTGAACCTCATGCTGGAGCAGATCGAACGTTGCAAACACACCATGGACGAACTGTCTTCGATAGCGCAGGGCGGCTCTGCTAAAAAAATTATCAAGGTCGCTGAGTTCCTGCTGATTCTGGAGGAACATTATTCGCTCAACACGCCGGCTACCTTACCGCGGTTTATGATTGGCAGCGCGGTGCAAACCCGGCAGATTGAATGCAACACGTTATTTCAATACGCACTGATTAATTTGATCAATAATGCCATGGAATCCGGTTCAGGCCCGCCTGCTGTAAACCTGGAGTCGCAGGCTCACAATTTACGCATTCGCATTGAAAATACCAGTGCGCTAACGCAAGAAGAGATTATTCGCCGCTGGGGTAAGCCAACGCGCTCCGAAAAACCCCTCGGGCTGGGCATTGGCTCCCTGCTGGCGAACAGTACGATAGAACAACAAGGCGGCATCGTCGAGCTGGAAACTTTTGTTGATTCGGTCGAGGCCACGAATAGCCGTATCTTTGTGACGATTACAATGCCGTTCGCGCAGGAATAGCCAATGCAAACCCTGCTTTATCTCGAAGACGATGACGCACTGGCGTTTGTCACCAAAAGAGCACTCGAAGCACGCCACTACCAGGTGGAGCATTTTTCCAACCTTGTTGATGCCCGTCGCGGTTTAGCGGAACGTGATTTTCATTGCGCGTTGCTTGATTTAAAGATTGGCAATGAAACGTCGCTGCGCTTTATTCAGCAGATAAAAGCCCGCAAGGATATTCCGGTCGTGTTGATAACAGGGTACGGCAGTATTAGAACAGCCGTGCATGCGCTGCGACTGGGCGCCATTAATTATCTCAGCAAACCCTGTTCCATCAGTGATATTGTCACCGCGCTCAACGATGTGGAGTTTAACAATGCGAGCGACCAAAGTGATGTATCGCGCGAGGTCGAAGCGCCATCGCTACGGCGACAGGAATGGGAGGCTATCCAGCGGGCGCTTGAGCAAAACCAGGGGAACGTCTCCGCCACGGCACGCCAGCTAAAAATGCACCGCCGCACCCTGCAGCGCAAATTAGCCAAAAAGGTGCTTTAGTGTGGTGTAACGAATAGATGACTGCCTCTGCTACCATAGAGCTGTTGCACACGGCCCTCTCCGTTTCGCTGCCCACCTTTGGCTGGGTGGTGGCCGGCGTTGTACTGCAGCGCGCGGGTCTACTGTCAGATAAGCTCATTTTGCTTGTCTCAAAGCTGGCCTTTAACATTGGCCTGCCGTGCATGCTGTTCGCGAGTGCGTGTCAGGTTGACTACACCACACTGGGCAGCGCGCGTTATCTGCTGGCCGGCGTGCTGGCAACGCTGCTGGTGCTGACAGCAAGCTGGATTTACAGCCGCTGGCGCGGTCACCCTCGGGCAGAGCAAGGTATTTTTGTGCAGGCGGCGTTTCGCTCCAACCTGGCCATCATCGGCCTAGCGCTATGCGTCTCTGCCTACGGCGAGCGCGGCCTTGTACTGGCGGCGTTGCCGGTTGCCATTATGACCGTGCTGTACAACATCCTCGCCGTGTGGGTACTCAATACCACACTGGGGCAGGCCTCGTCATTCGGCTCCATCCTGCTCGGCATTGCGCGCAATCCGTTGATCATTGGTATCAGCGCGGGAGTGTTGCTGTCGCTCTCCGGCTTACCCGTGCCGTCGCAAATAGCACCGCTGGGTGCCGGTCTGTCCACCGTCTTCCTGCCGCCGATGCTAATCTGCATTGGTGGCTCCATAAAACTGTCAGATCTGCGCGTTGCGGGTCAGATCGCCTGGGAGGCAACGTTCTGGCGTCTGTGTGTGGCGCCGTTAATATCGATTTTGCTGGCGCTGGCGATGGGAGTAACCGGTGAGCCGCTGGGCGTGTTGTTTCTGCTGGTCTCTTCTCCTGTCGCGGCCGCAAGTTTTATTATGGTGGTGGCGGCGAGGGGGAACAGTGTGCTGGCAGCCAACGTCATCGTGTTAACAACCGTGTTTTCTATAATAAGCGTCACTGTGGGCTTTTTTGTTTTGTCATTGTTTTCGTCGGTGGGTGAATTGGGCTAACAACGTAGCGTTATTAACCATCGTCCATTCCAGAAAGTGGTATAAATTAATTTCTGAAAATAAAAAAAACCCGCTCGCCCTTGCGGGGGAGCGGGTAAACGCTTCCGATTTTGGGGAGTATCGGTCGCGGCTCTGCTAAGAGGATGCTGTCAAATCAGATAACAAGAGGAGTCGCTCGTTACCGGCTCTCGACAACATGCAAAGCAGTTTACGGAGTGGCCGTGTAAATGTCTGTTTAGCTGCCGTAAAGGTTATGTAAATATCTGTACGACAAGCGAGCGGCACGTTGAATAGTCGTATAATCCGGCCATGAATACTATTAATAGATTACTCCTGGTCGATGATGACCTTGCCCTGTGCAAGCTACTAAAAACTTACCTTGAAAACGAAGGCTTTACAGTCGAGCTGGCACATACCG
>RCMY010000941.1_pt1 | contig 27880 bp, 29 predicted proteins | sample 2041341 | NCBI WGS metagenome assembly RCMY01 (sample SAMN09708234, study PRJNA481090) | Marine sediment metagenome, whole genome shotgun sequencing project.
TGGTGGACAGGATAGGATTCGAACCTATGTACGCTTACACGGGCAGATTTACAGTCTGCTGCCTTTAACCACTCGGCCACCTGTCCATCCGGGTATCCAAGGCCGCCATCGGCGACAAGAGCGGCTCAATGACGAAGGGATGGCAAACTGTCAATGCCTGCCCTCGCAAATTTGCAGAAAAAAAGGGCTGTCGGCAGGAGGCTTAGCGGCTAGAGAGCTAATATGGCACGCAAGAACAAATCTATAAAGAAAACCGGTGGCGGACTCAAATTCTGGGGACGGCACGCAATCGAAGCAGCGCTCGACAATCCCCGCAGGGTGATCAAGAAAATATCGATCACGCGAGAGGCATTGGCAACGCTCGATATTCCCGATGATATCGCCGTGGTGATCAGCGATGTGGCGGACCTTGGCCGGGTCATCCCGCGCGACGCACCGCATCAGGGCATGGTCGCCGACGTCGACCCCCTGCCCGATATCTGGCTGGGCGATGTGCTCGACGAACAGAGCGATCGTCCTTTGCTGATCCTTGATCAGGTCACCGACCCGCATAATGTCGGTGCGATATTGCGTTCCGCCGCTGCCTTTGATGCAGCCGCGATTATCACCCAGGATCGCCATGCTCCGCCCGAATCGGGTGTGTTGGCCAAGTCAGCCTCCGGCGCGTTGGAAATTGTCCCCTGGATCCGGGTGGTCAACCTGTCCCGCGCGCTCGATGAAATTGCCGAAGCCGGCTATTGGCGGATCGGCATGGACGGCGATGCCGGCGATGAACTGGAAAGCGCCATGGGCACCGGCAAGCTGGCGCTGGTGATGGGCGCGGAAGGCGAAGGGCTGCGGCAGAATGTGTCGGCCCATTGCGATGCACTGGCGCGGTTGCCGATGAGCAGCAGGATGGAAAGCCTGAATGTTTCCAACGCCGCTGCCATCGCTTTATATGCCGAATATACGAGGAAAAGAGGAGAATAAGACTATGAAAGAGCTCGTCAAATTGTTCGCGGCCCTATCCATACCGCTGCTGTTGGCTGGCTGCTTGCTGATCCCGGGAAAGTTTGAATCGCAACTGCGGCTGATGAACAACGGGACCTATAGTTTTACCTATAATGGCCAGATGCAACTGGCCGAAGGGGATGACAGCCCGATGTCTTCGCAATCCGCCGAGATGGACGGCGATTCTCCAGAAAGCGGCCAAAAGGACGATGAGCAGAAAAATGCCGCCATGCGTTCGATCTTTGGCGGGGCGGTGCCGGGCGATGACGAAGGCCTGAAAGAATTCGCAGCCCAGCTCGCCAAATATGACGGCTGGAACAAGGTCGAATATATGGGCGATAATCTGTTCGAGGTCGAATATGCGGTCAGCGGGAATTTCGATCAGATGTTTGCCTTTCCCACCATACCCGGCGCGACGATGCAATTTCCCTTTGTCCAGATCATCCGTCGCAGCGGCGGCGAACTCGAAATATCGACACCGGCGATGGCCGGGCCGGGCGGCCTGGCCGGTGCCATGGGCCCAATGCCGATGGGCGGTTCAAGCAAACAGAAAACACAGCCTATCGATGGGAATTTTACCATCGAGACGGATGGCGAGGTGCTGAGCAACAACACCGCAGACGGCTATAAAATGAAAGGTGCAATGAAAAGCCTGCACTGGAAAGTCGACGATGCCAGCAGCGCCGGCGGCAGTCCTCGGGCGATCGTCAAACTGGCAAGATAGAAACGCTCCACATGTAAAAAAGGGAGCGGCAAGCGCTCCCTTTTTTCGATGCCCTGTCGGAAAGACTCAGTCTTCCGGGGCGATCCGGACTTTTAGGCCTTCGAGATCATCCGACAGTTCGATCTGGCAACTGAGGCGCGAAAACTCGTTGCGATGGTCGCTGCTTTCCAGCAGATCATCTTCGTCTTCGCTCATTTCCGGCAATTTGGCTTTCCAGTCGGCATCGACATGGACATGGCAGGTGGCGCAGGAACAGCAGCCGCCGCACAGTGCCAGCAACTCATCAAAGCCATTGTCGCGAATCGCTTCCATGACGCTGATTCCGCTATCGACGGAAACCGCTTTTTCTTCGCCATCGCGGCCGGTTACATGAATCGTTGGCATAGCTACCCCTTGAACTGACTGTTAATTGAAAATCCCGCACGCTATGTCTGGACCGTCAAAAATAATCAAGGGCCGAAACGGGGACGATAAATCGATGGGCCTGTCAAAAGAAACAATCAAAGCCGGGCTGGACCATGTCAGCGAACTCGAGCCGCGACTGGCAGCAGCGATCGCGCAGTCCGGCTATCCGGAACCGCGGATCCGTCCGGAAGGCTATGAAACATTGCTCCGCACCATCGTCGGCCAGCAGGTCAGCGTGGCCTCGGCGGCGGCGGTGTGGAACAAGCTCGAGGCGCGGCTGGGCGACGGTTGCCCGGCCGAAACCCTGATCACGACCGAATTTGATGAATTGCGCGCCTGCGGACTGTCCCGCCAGAAACAGGGCTATGCCAGAAGCCTCGCGGAACTGATCCTCTCAGGAGGCCTCGACCTCGCCAACCTGCCGGTCGATGATGAAGAAGCCATCGCGCTGCTGACAAAGATCAAGGGCATTGGCCGCTGGTCGGCGGAAATCTATCTGCTGTTTGCCCAGGGCCGTCCCGATATCTGGCCGGCTGGCGACCTTGCTATCCAGGTCGGTGTCGGCAATTTTCTGGAGCTGGCGGAGCGTCCGTCCGAACAGGACGTGCGCCAACGGGCCGAAGCCTGGTCCCCGCATCGCGGTGCCGTGGCGATTTTCACCTGGCACCATTATCATGTGATGGCGATGTAGCTAGGGCCAGGGCCTAGATATCGACCGGGTGGTTCCACCAGGCGGTATCGGAAAAGGCGCGCATGTCGAGTTCATGGGTCCAGGCCGAGCGGTGCTGGTGCGCGATGTGGAAATAGGTGTCGGCAATCGCGCTTGGTTCCATCAGCTCGTCCTTGCCGTTGGCTTTGGCTTCCAGCAATTTTGCGAACCGTTCCGGTCCGAGAAGCTTGCCCAGCGTATCCGGCGCATTGACCGCGCTGTCGATCAGGATATGCGCGACATGAATATTTTTGGGCGCGAATTCGGCGTTTAGCGTCTGGCAGAGCAACCGGCGGCCCGCCATCGCCGCCGCATGGCTGTGCTGGCCCGCATTGCCGCGCACCGCTGCGGTTGCCGAAGTGACCAGAAAGGTTCCGCCGCCCCGCTTTTCCATCAATGGCATCAGCACTTTCGCCGCCCGGAACAATCCGAAGGTCGCCAGCCGCCAGCCCATCTCGAACATCTTGTGGTGGGTTTCCGCCAGCGGCCGGTTGCCGACCTGTGCGCCGAGATTATAGACCAGTGTCTTGATCGCGCCGGTCTCGGCTTCGATCCGTTCGATTGCTTCCTCGATCGATCCGTCCTCGACCGCGTTAAGCAAATGGCCCGAAGCAGAGCCGCCTGACGCCTCGATCTCGGCGACCATATGATCAAGACCGTCCTGATCGCTACGGCGGCACAGCGCTGCATGATAGCCATCCCGGGCAAATCTCCTGGCGACATGACCGCCAATGCCGGCGCCGGCGCCAATTACCATGCAAACGTCCGTCATATAGCGCGCCTTTTATCGATCATTTGAGAAAGGGATTAAGCTTCATGACTTCCTCCATGAAGGACCGGGGCTTCTTCCAGTTGGCGGTTTTCAAATTCGTCTTGAGGTCCAATACCTTGATCACATCATTGATGAAATGCACGCAATTGCGCTTGTTGAGACTGTAGCTTTTCTGGGGAATAGACTGCCATTTCTGCACCACGGCCATAAGTTCGCGATATTTTTTGTCACTGATTTTCACGGTGAAATGCGGGTTGCTGCTGGCGATATAGTCGTCCGATGGTGCCTTCACATGCCCTTTGACCGAGCCGAACAAGATGCCCGGCGACACGTTGACGGCGGTAAAGCCGAAACCGGTATCGACCTTCTTGCCGCTTGCCAGCTCACCCTTGGCGACAAAAAAGGCGTGCGGGAAATTCTTGCCAAAATCGTGCGAATAGAAAGTGACCGTCACTTCCGCGCGCGCCGCGACCGAAAAACCTGCCATGAACAGCAATGCGGCCAGGCCGGCCATTTTCGATAGATATGCAAAACCAGATTTCACGTTCATTCCTTTAACTTCTTATCCAGCCATCGGGCGGCTTGCCGGGGCGTTTTCTTGTTCTCTGTGCGATCGACCATATAATTGGCTTCGCGCATATTTTCCACCGTGATTGCACCGACCAGCGGATTTAGTGCCGCGACGAACTTGTCGTCGTTGTCGCGCTCCGGGGCCAGCAGCAAGATCGCTTCATAGGAAGGCACGGCTCCCTTCGTGTCTTGCAGTATGACAAAACCATTCGCCGCGATCCGGCCGTCGGATGAAAAGGCAGATATTACGTCGACTTCACCGCTGGCCAACGCCGGATACATGAAAGTGGGATTGAATGACCGGGCGTCCTTGAAGCGGATCGGATAGGCGTCCTGCACCATCCGCCATTCGGGCCGTTCGAGAAACTCGACATCCGTGCCGAAATTGAAATCGCTCGACACCCGCGCCAGATCATCGAGCGTATTGAGCGATTTTGTCCGCGCGTCTTCCGGTCTCACGGCAAAGGCATAGGTGTTTTCAAATCCCAGTGCGCCGAGCATTTTGACGCCCTGATTGGCGCTGCTCCATTGCGCGATATTTGCGAGCATTGCTGCTTTCGGCTGGGTGTCGGTGCGCTGCATCTGGTTGGTCCAGATCGTGCCCGAATAGTCGACATAGACGTCAACATCGCCCTCCGACAGGGCCTGATAAACAACCGCGGATCCCAGCCCGTCGCGGTAACGGACTTCATAGCCCGCCTCTTCCAGCCGCGACCCGATCAGGCGCGCGAGAATGAACTGTTCGGAAAAGCCCTTGGCGCCGATCACCACGATATTGTCGCGCGCGATCAGCAGCGGGAGCGTCGCGGTCAGCAGGCCCGCTGCAATAATCGCTATCCCCGCCCATGCCAATATCCGGCGGCGCTCGCGGATCCCCCGCTCGATCAGCCCGAGCAACAGATCGACCGAAATGGCCAGCGCTGCCGAAAACAGGCAACCCGCCAGCACCAGTGTCCAGTTCTGCGTCTGCAGTCCGGCAAAGATCAGGTCGCCGAGGCTGGGCTGACCCACCGTCGTCGAAAGCGTCGCAGCGCCGATGGTCCACACCGCTGCCGTTCGAATACCGGCCATGATCGTGGGCGCCGCCAGAGGCGCTTCGACATAATATAATTTCTGACCGCTGGTCATACCGAGACCGTCCGCTGCTTCTTTGGCGGCCGAATCCACCCCGGCGAGCCCGGTCACCGCATTGCGCAAGATCGGCAGCAGCGCATAAAGGGTCAGCGCGAGCAGCGCGGGCAGGAAACCGAAAGCCGATATTCCCCCGCCGATCAGAGCCGAGATGCCGAGCAGCAACGGGTAGAAAAGCGCCAGCAGAGCCAGCCCGGGGATCGTCTGGATAAGACTGGCCACGGTCAGCGCCACCCCAGCCACTCTCGGCGATCGCGCCGCCCAGATCGCCAGCGGCAGGCAAATGATCATCGCCAGAAACAGGGCCGACACGCTGATCTGGACATGCGCTGCGAGCAGTTCCGGCACGCGGGCAAGGGCCTGTTCCCATTGGTCCGTCATGTTGATTTGCTCAAGGCAATCAGATGTGCCGCCTGCGCCCGGGGAATGGCGACCAGAGCCTCCGCTTCTTCGCCGACATTGCCCGACAATAGTTCGGCGGGCGTGGCATCCGCCTTGATCTGGCCATCCTCCATCACCAGGATGCGGTCGGCCAGATAGAGCGCCTCGGCCATGTCATGGGTCACGATGATCGTGGTCAGGCCCAGCTTGTCGTGCAGCGCCTTGTACTGATCGGTCAGATTGTCGCGGGTCACCGGATCGAGCGCGCCGAAGGGCTCGTCCATCAGCATCAGGCCGGGCCGTGTCGCCAGCGCGCGCGCAACCCCCACCCTTTGTTGCTGGCCGCCGCTTAGCTGATCGGGCATGCGTGAGGCGATGTCCCGGGGCAGTTCGACGAGATCGAGCAATTCGATCACCCGATCAGCGAGCCCTTCTTTCTCGCCTGCCAGTTCGAGCCCGATTGCGATATTGCGGGCAATCGTCATATGCGGAAACAGGCCGATATTCTGGAAAACATAGCCGATCCGCCGGCGCAGGATATGGGGATCGAGCGATTCGACCGGTTCGTCACCGATGGAAATCGCTCCGCTATCCGGTTCGACCAGCCGGTTGATCATCTTGAGCAAAGTCGATTTGCCCGAGCCGGAGAGACCGACCAAAGCCACCAGACTGCCCGCCACGATATCCAGCGATACCGAATCGACCGCCCGGACCGCACCATATTGGCGGCTGACATTCTGCAGACGGATGGAAGGACCGGAGACAGGCATTGGCAGCTATAGTGACGCGCTTTCGCCCGCATGTCCAACTTCGCTTGACGTTCACGTCAAAAACCGCTCGAATGAACATCAATGTTAATAACGAGGCGGGAGCGGAACCATGGGCTATCAAGGCGGACAAAAGACTATTTTCATCACCGGCGCGGCATCCGGCCTGGGCCGCGAAGTCGGTCGCTATTTCGCCGAGCAAGGCTGGTTCGTCGGGATTGCCGATATCAATGAAAAGGGCATGGCCGAAACCGCTGGGCAATTGCCCGAAGGTCAAAGTTCAATCCACCGTCTGGACGTGACCGACCGGGCACAATGGAAACAGGCGGTCGCCGACTTCGGTGCGATCACCGGCGGTACGATGACAGTCTTGTTCAACAATGCCGGGATTGGTGAAGGCGGTGCGATCGAGGAAATGGAAGATGCCGCTATCGACCTGATGATCGCGATCAACCTTACCGGCGTGATCAGCGGCACCCGGGCCTGTTTCGAAATGCTCAAGAACACCCCGGACAGCTGCATCCTGTATACCGCATCGGCAGCAGGCATCTACGGGGTGTCCGATCTCAGCGTCTACAGCGCGACCAAATTTGCCGTGCGCGGCCTCGCCGAATCGCATGACATCGAGTTCCGCAAATATGGCATCAAGTCACGCTCGCTGATGCCCGGCTTTATCGACACCAATATCATATCCGAGGTCGTCGAAGGCACCAACCAGAGCGGTAAGGAACGGCTCGAAGAAGCGGGCGTCATGGTCAGCCCGGTTTCGATCATCGGGCCTGCGGCCTGGGGTGCGGTGCATGGCGACAAGCTTCACACGCCGGTCAACAAAATGGCCAAGCAGCTGGCCTTTGCCGCGCGGTGGATGCCCGGTCGCGTTCGTAAACAATCGGTCAGCCTGACCAGCAACCTGGGCGATGTGCTCGCCGGATCGGATGAAAAATAGGCTCTAGAGGCAAAGCTCGATGACATTTGCCAGATCGACATCGCGCGACGACAGGCCGCCATTTTCGCCCGCATCATGAGTGGTCAGCAATATGTCCACCCGGTTGTAGACATTGAACCATTCGGGATGATGATCGGCCTTTTCCGCGTGCAGAGCGACACGGGTCATGAATCCGAAAGCTTCGGTGAAGTCGGCAAATTTGAACGAGCGGCTGATCGCATCGCGCGCTGCGTCATATTCCCAGTCCGAAAGCTTCGCCAAAGCCGCCTTGCGTTCGTCATCGGTCAATCGCGCTACCATATTTCTTGCTCCTTGCTTGGCTTTCTCGCCAATTCATGTCTTAAGTCTGTGCGATGAACACGGGACAGTCAACCGGAAGCAGCGATCGGCTCTTGGCCGAGGGGATAAGCTGCGTGCGCGGCGGGCGGATATTGTTCCGCGGCCTGTCATTTTCCCTTGAGCCGGGACAGGCAGGATTGCTGACCGGGCCCAATGGTGTCGGCAAATCCAGCCTGCTGCGTCTGCTGTCCGGCCTGCTCCAGCCGTCAGCGGGATATTACGCTGCGCCCGAGGCCAAGACCCTGTGTGACGACCGGCTGGCGCTGGACGAGCATCTGCCGCTCGAACAGGCACTGCGCTTCTGGGCGAAACTGGACGGCAAGGGCAAAGCGGATGTTGCATCGGCGATGGCGCGCGCGGGTCTGGACCATCTCGCCGAGGTACCGGTGCGCTATTTTTCGACCGGCCAAAGACAGCGGGCGCGGCTTGCGCGAACCTATCTGACGAACGCGCGATTTTGGCTGCTCGACGAACCGGCCAATGGCCTCGATACGGACTCGGTCGCACAACTCGGGACAGAGCTTCAAAAGCATCTGGACGACGGCGGGATCATTCTCGCGGCGAGCCATATCCCGCTGCCAATTACCTTTCATTTCACCATGAAGCTCCAGCCATTGGAAGAAATGGAAGCATGTTTGTGATGAACAGCATCGCTACGATCATCTGGCGCGATGTCCGGCAGAGCTATGCCAGTGGCGGGACCTGGCTGCCGGTAATATTTTACCTCTCCGCCGCGACGCTGTTCCCCTTTGCCGTCGGACCGGATCGTGAGCTGCTGCTCCAGACCGGCGGAGGAATATTATGGATCGCGGCGCTGCTGGCAACCCTGCTGCCGCTCGACCGGCTGATCCAGCCCGATCTTGAAAATGGGGTCTATGACCAGCTGATCGTCCGCGGCCTGTCTGACGAGATGATCGCGGCGGCCCGGCTGGTCTCGCACTGGCTCGCTTTCGGCCCGCCGCTGCTCCTCGCGGCTTTTCTGGCCAGCGGCCTGATGGGACTGGAAGGCGCGGCCCTCGGCACGCTGCTGGCCAGCCTGGCGATAGCGACGCCGGCTCTGGCCGGTCTGGCGGTGATGATCGCGGCGCTGACCGCTGGTCTCAAGGGAGCAGGCGCGCTTGGCGGACTGCTGCTGGTTCCACTGGCCATCCCGCTGCTGATATTCGGCGCCGGCAGCCTTTCTGCACAAGGCAGCAGTGCCTTGCTGTTTCTAGCCGCAATTTCCCTGCTGCTCGTTGCCATCACCCCTTTTGCGGCAGGAGCGGCGCTGAGCGCGATCCGGGAATAGTGCCGGTTATCCGGTTTTCTGATTATCGTGCGAGAAGAAATCCCACTCGCGGACGTATCCCAGGAACTGTTCGACATGCTCGTTTAGCTTGGCGGCCTGTTTTTCGAGATCCGTTGCAGACCCCAGAACCTGGGTGGCTGAAGTTCCTGTCGCGCGTGACGTTTCTCTCACCTGGACAATATTGTTTGAAACTTCCTCGGTTCCCTGCGCGGTGGCATCAATGCTTCGCGCCAGATCCTGCCCGGCCACTGCCTGTTGATCAACCGCAGCGGCGATCGAAACAGCGGTTGTTTCGAGTTTCTGGATTTGCGACCCGATAGAGCGGAGCGCGTCCACGCTTGCCGTGGTCGACTCCTGCATGCTGCCAATCTGGTTAGCGACATCCTGAGTGGCCTTGCTTGTCTGTGAAGCCAGTTCCTTTACCTCGGAGGCGACAACCGCGAACCCGCGCCCTGCTTCCCCGCCGCGAGCCGCTTCGATCGAGGCGTTGAGTGCCAACAAATTGGTACGGTGGGCAATGCTCTGGATCAGTTCGACGATTTGGCCAACCTGTTCTGCCGAATCGGAAAGGGCAGACATGGTTGTGTCAGCCTCTCCGGCTGCGTCAGCCGCTTTACGCGCCAGTTCTGCGGAACTGGAAGCCTGACGACTAATCTCGCCAATTGACATTGCAAATTCATCGCTGGCAGCAGCGGCGGCGGTGACACCCTTTGAGGCGTCTTCCATTGCCCTCGCCACGTTGCCGGTTTGGGTGGCAGACTGTTCCGCTGAAGACGCCATGGACGTCGCTGTCGATTGCAGCTGTACCGAAGCGGCCGCTACGCTGCTGACAACGTCACTGATCGTGCTTTCAAACTTGTCGGCCATTATCCGTATTTTTTTGGTTTGCTCATCGCGCAGGCGGCTCTGCTTCGCTTCGCTGTCCCTTTCCCGTTCATGGGCTTGCTCGCGCTCGCTGCGAACCTTTTGCAGTCTTATTGAAGCGCGACGGAAAACCTCTATCGATCGCGCCATATCCCCCATCTCGTCTTTGCGGCTAAGGTAGGGGATATCCATATCCATCCTGCCTTCGATCACATCCCACAACATCGGCACGAGCTTCCTAATGCCGCCGGATATATCCTTGCCAACCCGATAGATCGCGACGAAAGCCCATGCGAATGTAAGGATCATGATCATGATGAATATCATTTCCGCCCGGTCGGCGACTTCCTTGACCGCTGGAGAATTGATGCCCTCCTCCAGCAAGATAGCTTCAATCGCATTCAGTGAAAACCAGCCAACCGCAAGCAAGGCAATGCCGAAAAGCGAGTTCACCGCATGATAGAAATTGAGCTTGGCGCCAATCGAACAATCAAGATATTTATTCCAAAGAAAGTTACCCCCTTCAATGGACTGGTTCAGCAGCATTTCCTTGGTTTCAGCATGCGCTGCACTAAGGTCGTTCATATTGGTCGAAGCGATAGTCATGACATCTGATCCTACTTGATTGACTTTATTTTATAATTTTGCAAATTTTGCTGTACAAGGTGATGCGTGATTTCATCTGGCGGCAGTGCTTTGAAATACAGCCAACCCTGAATCTGATCACAGCCAGCGGACCTTACCAAATCCGCTTGTTGTTGGGTTTCGACGCCTTCAGCGGTGACCGCCATATTGAGCGCGCGCGCAACGCTGATGCTTGAAATCATCATTGCGCGGGAACCTTCATCGTCTCCCGCGTCGACAACCAGTGATCGATCGAGTTTCAATTTTTCAAAGCGGAACATCCGCAGAAAACCGATCGAGGCATAGCCAGTGCCAAAATCATCCAACGCGATATTGACGCCGAATCCTCGGATCACGTCGAGAGTACGTTCGGCAAGTATTGGATCAAGCACAAGACAGGTTTCTGTAATTTCCAGTTCCAGCCGTTCGGCCGGAAACCCGGTTTCTTCCAGGATCTGTCCCAGTTGGATGGGAAATTCTACATCCCGCAACTGCGCCGGAGAAATGTTCACCGAGAGCGTGATATCGTCCCACATTAGAGCGTCATTGCAGGCCTGGCGTAATACCTTCAGTCCGATCGGGTTAATCAAACCGGATTCTTCGGCGATGGGGATGAAGACATCGGGACCGATTAGCTTACCGTCCGGTCGCGCCCAGCGCAGCAAGGATTCTACCGCTACAATTTTAGCGGTCCGGGCGCATACCAATGGTTGGTAAAGCACGTAAAACTCATCCTTGGCCAGCGCGTGACGCATCTCGCTATCAATTTTTTGGGAGGCCTCACGGCTGCGATCGAATTCGGGTTGGTACCAGGTACACCGCATCTTGCCGTTGCGTTTAGAAGCATACATCGCCACATCTGATCGACGTAGCAGTTCCGAGGAGCTTTGCCAGTCTGCACCTTTGCTGCTTGAAATGCCGATGCTGGCCCCGAGCACGATGCGGCGATCTTCTATTATGATCGGTTTCTTGAATAGATCGATAAAGCTGCGGGATATGCCTTCCACGATTGTTCCGGAAAGCGGTCCCGTCATGGAAATCGCAAACTCGTCTCCACCCAGGCGATAGCAACGCGCATCTTGGCCACATAAATCCGCGAGCATTGCCGCACAGTTCTTGATCACCTGGTCGCCAACATTGTGACCATATTGATCGTTGACCAGTTTAAACCCGTCCAGATCGATCAGTGCGATGGCCGATTCCGAATCCGTTGTACCAGCATTGTGGACGTCGGCGTGTAATGCGCGACGGTTGGGCAAAAGACTTAAACTGTCGGTCATCCCAAGGCTTCTGAGATGACTAATATAAGATACACCAAGGCGAGCAAAAATCACCGCGGCAACAACATATGCCGTTATACCACCCAAAATAAGCGGTGACGTCAGTGGTATCGAAATCGCATCATTGATCACGAGCAGCATAGCCACTGTAGCAGAGATCAAGGTCAGTACGATCAATGGCGTAAAGACCAGGCTTTGTGCGCTACCACTCCATTCCTTCAGATATTTCCTCACTCCATCATCCTCTTAGAGGGGTAGTTTGCATTATCCTCTTAGAGGGATAGTTTGCGCCGTTTTACATATCTACAACTAAGGATTGGTTAATATCTTTTACGGTATGATACATTTGACAAGCTGGTCTGCAAGCTCATGAAAGCTCCAAATTCGGGATCTTCAGGCTGGATGCACTGGGGCGATAAAGTCCTATCCCTCCTTTAACCAATGCCAGCTGATCGGTATGACCGACAACAGTTTCTCCCGCGCCGAGCATGACCCAACCATCAGGATGCAAACACTCCATCAACCGCGCAAATGCACGCTGACGGGTTGCTGTATCGAAATAGAGCAATACGTTCCGGCATAAAACAAGGTCGAACGAGCCGATTGCGGGCATCGGATCAAGCAGATTATGAACCCTGAATCGCATCAACCCCCTCAGATCTTCGTTGGCTTCCCAGCCCATCGGCGTTTCGGTGAAATGGGCCAGCATTTGAGCAACGGGCAGGCCACGTTGTATCTCGAATTGCGAATATGTGCTTGCCCGCGCGGTCGCGATGGCACCGTGAGAGATATCCGTACCGGTGATTTCAACCTTCCAACCCGCCCAGCGCGTCTTTTGTTCGAGTATAGTCATTCCCAGAGATAGCGCCTCCTGCCCGGTCGAGCAGCCAGCGCATAATATCGACAAGGTTTTTTCCTTTTTGCGCTGCTTGGCAAGTTGCGGCAGCACGTGACCGGATAGCTGGTCAAACATCGCACGGTCGCGAAAGAAATAGGTTTCGTTGTTGAGCAAAGCTTCTACCACCTGTTGTGACAGGGTGGCATGGCCCGGTTGGTCGAGCAGGCAAACGAGCTGGTCAACATTGGATATACCAATTTGCCGGAATATGCCTGAAAGCGCGGTATCAATTCGCCAGCTGCGATCTTCCGTGAGCTGTTGGCCGGTCCGGAGTGAGAGCAAATCGGCAATGATTTTCTGTGACCCCACATTCATGTCCATTTGGTCACCGCCTTGCTGGATAAAATGCGTATTGCGAGATCTTCCGGGGCAAGTATAGCCGATGCCAGACCTGCTTCAGCCACGGCTCCCGGCATGCCCCATACAGCTGATGTTTCGCGATTTTGAACCAAGATCGTGCCCCCCGCGTCGACAACGCACCGAGCGCCGAGCACACCATCGCATCCCATTCCCGACAGGATAATGCCGAGTATTGCCCCATCGAAGCTTTTGGCCAGCGATTCCAACATCGGATCAACCGAAGGACAACAGCCATTTGGCACTTCGTGACGGGCGATACGCGCGACAGGTTGCCCGTCATTCAAGGCAATTATCAGATGCCCGTCGCCGGGTGCGACCATGATCTCTCCAGGCGTCACGGGCATGCCGTCTTCTGCAATTCTAGCCTTGCGAGAAGATGCGATTTCAAGCTGGCGGGCAAATACCGACATGAAACTGTTGGGCAGATGTTGGGAGATCACGATCGGTTGATCTATGAATTTGGGCAGATCACTCAACATCTGACACATGGAATGGATGCCGCCGGTAGACGCACCAATGGCAATTGCTCGCACCGACTTTGGCAGCGCTCCAGTTTTCCCGGCGGTCTTGTCGCGGTGAACAGAACTCGCCCTCTTGGTCTCGGTTGACGAGATGCCGATAGCACGGATGCGCGTAGCCAGTTCACTACGATAGTCGGATGTAAACTCGCTCGGACGCGGCTTGAGAATGGTGTCAGCAGCGCCCATCGAAAGAGCAGCCATGGTGGCTTCAGCACCTTCTGTCGTAAGCGACGAGATAACGATGACCTGTGCTCCGCCAGCGCGCGCCAGTATCTCCGGCAGCGCCGCGAGCCCACCCATGCCCGGCATTTCCAGATCAAGCAGGATGATGTCGACCTCGACCTGCGAGAGTTTTTCGATCGCATCCTCGGCGCAATTGGCCATAGCCGAGAGAGAGAGATCTGCCGTCTGCTCAATCATCTTGCGCAGCACTGTGCGGGCGATCAGCGAGTCATCGACAATCATGACACGGATCATTCCCGTCCGATTGTGAACACCATGCCTTTGGCCAGTTTGATTGTTATCGGCCCCTGTCATGCTGGTCGCTTAGTCAAATCCGACAATTTGAAGCTTTATTTGTAATGTCTCATGGTCAAAGGGCTTCATGACATACTCATCCGCGCCTGCATTCATCGCTTCGCGAATGTGGCTGACATCACTTTCAGTGGTGCAGAAGACAATCTTGGGAATGCGCCCATTCGGCCGGGCGCGCAGTTGCTTGATGAATTCAATGCCATTCATAACCGGCATGTTCCAATCCAGCAGGATCAGATCATATATGTTCTCATCGCATTTTTCGAGTCCGACAAGCCCATTTTCGGCGTCGCTCACTTCGAATCCAAGCGACTCCAGAATATGTCGTGAGACCTTCCGGATCACGCTGGCATCATCTACGATTAAACAGGTTTTACTCATTACGATTCTCTCACTTACAGACTCTCGATATCCAGTAAGCCTGACCAAAGCCTTAATGAGCCATTCAGTTTAAACTATTGATGAACGTGTCAGTCTTGATCAGCATCGCCGGACCGACATGCGTTTCGATCAAGCCATCAGAAATTTTCGACCATATTTCTCCTGCTCCGCCAGGAACCGGCACGGGATCGGTCAGGGCTTCAACGACGTCCTCCACCGCATCAACCAGCAGCGCATAATCATGTCCTTCAAAATTGAAAACGACCCCCTGTTGACCATCGTCGCTGTCATAATGGTTCAGCCCGAGAACTTTGGCACAGTCGATGACGGTCAACGCCCGACTGCGCAGCGAAGTAATTCCAATGATGTGGGAAGGAGCCCCCGGAACTGGCGTTATCTTGCCCAATTCGACAACCGAGTCTACTTCCAGCGCGGGCAAGCCGATGCGTTGCCCCGCAAGCTGGACCAGCAAAACCGACAGATTCATGAGGCTTTCCTTCGCTTTTCCGACAAGGATGCCAACAGGGCCGCTCGATCATAGCGATAGATGACGCCAACCTTGTGATCGGCCGCTGCTGGATCGTCGACAAGGGTAATGACTTGACCGGCGCGCTGGGGTGCGGACTCTTGTGCGCTCATCGTAATGGCGATATCGACAGCTTCTTCGGAGCCAGCGCCGACTATCTTGTAACCCGCTGCCTCGATCATCGGGCGAAGGATCGAGCGCACCCATGGATCGTCTTCATCTATCTGACAGGTTTTGGACACCTGCCTGTGCCTATGACTATCGTGCTGTGTGAACAGCCAATGGCAATCCAGCACTTCCACCGCCTCGCCTTGGAACAGGGTGACGCCTTCGATCTCGCCTTTTTTCTGTTCCGGCAACACCGCATTGGAAATGTGAATTGTGTCCACAACATTCTGTATGACGTAGGCAATCTGGTTCGCACCATCACTGAATATAAGCAGGTTTACCTCGCCCTCGCTCAGCGCTCCAGAGCTTGTCCCGGCGAGCGGATAGATTTCTCCATCAATCACGACCTGCGCGCCACCATCCGAGATTCGAACCGCGGCACTGTCGACCGTTTCAATCCGGCTTACCGGGTCCATCCGGACAATACGGCGTTTGCCATCCAAACCGAGAATTAGCAGTGCCGCGACATCTTCTGTTTCGACCGTTTTTTGCCGCTCCGCCAATGCTGATCTTCGGCTGGCTTTGTTGACATCACTGACCAGACCCTCCCGTACAGCAATGGCACCCATGTAGAGCATCAGCACCAGGCTTCCATCATCAAGCAAAGAGCTGCCTGTATACAGCTTGGTTGCAGTGATCGACGGCGGCAACGGCTTGATGACCAATTCCTGATGATCGATTACCTCATCAACGGCCATCCCGAAAAGATCACCGCCAGCAAGCCTGATCATCAACAGTGCGGCATTTTGCGGATCATCAATTGTGTCAATATCCAAGATCCTGGCCAGCGAGCAGCAGCGCAAGCGTTCCCCGCGAAATTTGACCAGCAGCGTGTCGCCAGCCTGATCAAATTCCAGAGCGTGGGATTTGATACTGACAATCTCTTCAACATAAGAACGCGGAATGCCAAAACATTGGTTGCCCACCTTCACGGTCAAGGCCGGAATGATGCTCAGCGTCGCCGGCAGGGTGATCACTTGCCGCGTCCCGTTTCCGGCTTTACTGGTCACGCGAATATGACCACCCAGGCTTTCAATATTCGCCCGCACGACATCCATACCCACGCCCCGGCCGGAGACCGATGTCACTTCTTCTGCCGTCGAAACGCCAGGCTGGAACATCAGCGCAATACGTTCCTCTTCTGACATATCCGCGCATATCTCTGCCGTGGTTATACCAGCAGCGACAGCGCGTTCGACCAGTTTTCCCGTATCGATACCGAAGCCGTCATCGGTGACGGAAATAACGATACTGTTGCCGGTCTGCCGTGCAGAAACATGGATCTGTCCAAGTTCGCCTTTGCCCGCAGCGAGCCGCTCAGCGGGCGTTTCGACACCATGATCAATCGCATTGCGCAAAATATGCATCAACGGGTCGCGCAGCAGTTCAATCAATTCGCGGTCCAGTTCTACCTGCCCGCCCTCGATGTCGATCATCACCTGCTTGCCCAGTTCCGCAGAAAGATCGCGGACAAGGCGAGGCAAGGTGGCAAAAAGATGTTCCAGACGCTGCATGCGCATGCGCGAAATATCCTCGCGCGCATCATCGACTATCGCAGAGAGCCGCTCGAAGGTGGCACTTACCACCGGATCGACATCGGCTTCGCGAATGGCGCGAGACAGCTCATTTCGGACAAGGACTATGTCCGATATACTCGCCATGACCCGATCAAGCAGGGGGACAGGCAAGCGGATGGAACGCGCTGGCCTGACCACGCTTTTCGTCTTGTCGTCGGTCGGTTGCACCGCAAACAAGCCATCCAAATCACTGCTGTTTTCCGGGTCAGGCTCGAGTGCCCGGATCAATTCATCATCGCCGCCGGCGGGAAAATCTTCGCCAGCGTCGATGGCATCGACCATCGCGACAATCCGGTCGATCGTTGCCAAAACACCATTGATCAGACGGTCATCAGGAGGGCGTTTGCCGGCGCGGACCTGAGCCAGTGCGCCTTCAGCGGCGTGGCCCAGTTTCTCGATACGCGGCAGGTCAAAAAACCCGCTGCTGCCTTTGACAGTATGGACAAAGCGGAAAATGGTGTCCAGCCGGGCGCGATCTGTAGGATCAGCCTCCCAAGTCACCAGTTCGCTTTGCATGGCTTCCAGCATTTCGCGCGTTTCAGCTATGAATTCTGCCAGCAGATCGTCCATTTTTCCCCACCTCAAAGATATTCTTTCCAACAGTTGCACAGTGATGGTTGATGAAAGGTTAAAATATGCGGCGGCATGCGGTGTTGGACAAAGTGGCGATCTGCGTTATCCGGGAACCTACCCGTCCATCAAACCAGTGGGAAAGACCTTCCGTAATGACGCTTAATATCTCTCGGCAAGACGATGTTGCGATCGTTGAAATCAACCGGCCCGAACGGCGCAATGCGGTTGATGGTGATACAGCCAAGGCACTATACCGGGCCTTTAAAGAGATTGACGCGGATGAGGCTATCCATGTCGCCATATTAACCGGTGCAGGTGGCAATTTTTGCGCCGGGGCGGACCTGAAAGCCGTAGCCGAGGGCAAGGGAAACCGCGTACAAGAGGAAGGCGATGAGGGCCCGATGGGCATCAGCCGGCTGCGCATGTCCAAACCGGTCATTGCCGCGATTGAGGGCTTTGCCGTGGCCGGCGGGCTCGAGCTTGCCTTGTGGTGTGATTTGCGGGTGGTTTCCGATGCCGGCGTGTTCGGTGTATTTTGCAGGCGCTGGGGTGTGCCGCTGATTGACATGGGCACGATCCGCTTGCCGCGCCTGATCGGGCAATCGCGCGCGGCTGACATGATTTTGACCGGACGGGAAGTGCGCGCCGACGAAGCCTTGTCCTTCGGCCTTGCCAACCGGGTTGTTCCTGCTGGCACTGCGGTGGAGGCCGCAACGTTGCTGGCGCATGATATTGCCGCCTTTCCCCAGCGCTGCCTGCGCAGCGACCGCCAATCGATGTATGAACAATGGGACCATAGCGAGGTCGAGGCGATCCATAATGAAGTCCGGCTTGGCCTCGAGACCATTCGTTCGGGCGAAACACGTGAAGGTGCCACCGCATTCAGTCGCGGGAAGGGCCGGCACGGAAAATTTGGTGATTATGCCTGAATGAAAAGATAGCAGTCCTGAGCCATTGTCGATGGCTGCATGGTTCCACTCTTTACGGTCAGCAGCAGCCATAAATGGTTCCAAGGGAGCTTTCCCAGCATTGTCCGCCATTTCTGCAAGGATAGCGTTCGAAGATTCTCGCGCCGTGTCATCAACCGGCGAGCCAGTTCTCGATCATCCCGCCTGATTGGCAAGGAGCGGTCCGGCATCCGGACCGCTCCTCTCATTCAAAACCGGAAGCCTATGCCGGTAAGTATCTCGTCTCGGGATATGTCATCCTCGTAGATCGAGTGGCGATATTCGCTTTTGAGATAAGTCGATGGTGTCAAGGCGACTTCCAAACCGGCACCAAGCCGCAATCCGTCCAAATTAACAGTTCGACTAGTCAATACACTGCCAATCTCGACTGATTCGTCTGTACGGTAGTTGGTGTAACCGGCCGTAAGATAGCCGAGAGCGTTACCGCCAATCCGCGTACCGAGGCGTCCCATGAGTGAAATGTCTCTTGTTCCATCGTAAGAACGCCTGCTTGATCCGTCGACGAAGCTGAACTCGTCGTCTGCGAAACTAATACCCGCTTCGAAACCCGCTATGAGGTTAGTTCCCAGCGGAATATCGTAGCCGGCGGCAAATCCCCAGCCCAGTGACGAATTTGTCTCGTTCCCGGACACCTGCTGATCTCGCAAGTCGTAATTGAGCTGGTTCCAACCGATGGTGGCCTCAACGCGAGGCCCGACAAATTCCTCCGCTTGCGCGGACGTCGTGCCGAGCACCGCTGCCAAAATGGTAACTGCGGTTGTTGCAAGATAATATTTCATGTTGCTTTCCTTCATTGACTGAAACGCGGGAAATTTCCTGCGTCGGACCATTTGTGAAGGAGGTTGTTTTCAGGCCGATCTCACTTTGTGTCTGCATTGATCGAATGCAGACACAAAGCTGCAATGTTCACCGGATCGGGAGGGATACACGCGCGCGCAACCCACGCGGGGATAGATTTATGAGGTCTATTGTGCCGCCGTGCGCCTGGACGGCACTGTACACTATTGCCAGGCCAAGACCCATTCCGCCAGTCGCGCGATTCCTCGAACTTTCGGCCCGGTAGAATGGTTCGAATGCCCGGACGAGATCCGCCTCCGACATACCAGGCCCATCGTCGATTATTTCCACGATGGCCAACCCCGCATCGACACGGACACTGGCCCGGGCGCGGTTGCCATAGCTGACCGCATTTTGAATAAGGTTTGCGAACACGCGTCTGAGAAGAACCGGGTCACCATCGATGGTCACGGATACTGATGCGGTCATTCGGACGTCCTTGCCAAGGTCCGCCAGATCATCCACGACACCTTCGACGAGCAGACCGAGTTCGACTTGCTCAGACACCTGCGCGCGCGTCTCATTCTGGACGAAATCGAGCGTCACCGCTATCATCTGCTCCATCTCCGCAATTTCGGCTTCGACATGCTGTCGAACCGACGAAGGTGCCGGAAGCAGATGGAAATGAATGCGCGACAGGGGCGTTCGCAGGTCATGGGCGATCGCGCCCACCATCGAGGTCCGTTCCTTGACATATTTCTGCAGCCGCGCTTGCATGTCGTTTAGCGCCTTCGCGGCCTGCCTGATCTCGGCAGGACCGCTGACGTCAACCCGCTCCAGGTCGTGGTGGGTGCCAAGAAGCTCCGCAGCGTTTCCGAACGCCCGGATCGGGCGCGCAATCCGCTTGCTGAACCACCAGGCGATCGGCAGGACCAGCAAGACCGAAAAGAGAATCCAGAGGACCATTCTGGACCGCCATTTCTGGACGATTCGGTCGCTACCGCCCGACACCGTTCTCCAGCTGCCGTCAGGTTGCTCCAAAGCGATTGTGAAGGACCCGAAAATCACCGGATCGAAATCCTCGGTCTGCGCGACCGTAGGTAGCTCTTCTTGTGAAGATCCCGTCCCGGGCGCAGTCCGCGTAACAATCGAACTTTCCTCCTCGTCCGATTGCATAAACCGGCCGATGGCACGCCGCAATTGGCCACGAGGCATGTTGTCGTCCAGCAACGGTAATGCATCGGTATTTTCGACCTGAAGGGTGGTTGATGACGGGGTCGACTTTTCGCCCTTGAGCAATTCGGCGATCTCGTGCGCCGTCACCGGATCGCCCGCCGGTGGCGGATGCAGCAGGATGATCGCGACGTTGACCAGCGTAACAGCGAGCACGACCCCGATCACCATGATCAACGCATGCGAAAAAATCGAACCCGTTTTTCGATCGGCACTCATGTCCGCGACACTTTCGGAAGGAACATGTAGCCTTCGTTACGAACGGTATGGATAAGCTCGTCGGCCACCCGGCTGGAGAGCTTGTGACGTAACCGACTGATCTGGGTATCTATCGCCCGATCGAACGCATCGCTGTCAGGGCCGCGTGTATATTCGAGCAGTTGATCGCGCGTGAGCACCCGCTGCGGCCGCTCGACGAATGTTCTCAAAAGCGAAAACTCGCCTTCCGAAAGCGTAATGATGATATTCTCCGGATCGTAAAGCACGCGGCGAACCAGATCGAACCGCCATCCTCCAAAGCGATAATAATTGTGGCAGTCTTCATCCTCATCCTGCGGTTGTTGTCTGCGCAGCACGGCACGAATGCGCGCGAGCAGTTCACGCGGCGAAACCGGCTTCGGCAGATAATCGTCAGCACCGACTTCAAGGCCGATAATCCGGTCCGTCTCGCTACCAAGAGCGGACACCATGATGATGGACAGATCGCGACGCCCTGCCAGTGATCGGGCCAGCGAGAGCCCGTCTTCTCCCGGCATCATCACATCCAGGATCACGACATCGATCTTGTGACTCTCGAGAAACGCGCGCATCTGCACGCCTCCGTCCGCCTCGAGTACCGTAAAGCCCTGGTTGCCGAGAAATTCTCCGATAAGGCTGCGCAGCGAGGGATCGTCATCGACGATCAGTATCTGGGTGTCCCCACTCATTTCATTATCTGCGATTTCGTACATGCAGTACGCATTGCCCGCGAATTGATGCATCATTATGTCGCGGGTGACAAAAAGCCAACACAATTCGGTTGACGGACGGGCAAAAGCCGCCCCGCCAAAGCTCTGGCAGAAAGTGCAACTGATCGGTCTCAATCAGCGCGCAGAATCCAGTGCCCTTCCCCGCCATTCCATGGAGTATGATTTTCACGAACCGCCCCGCTCGCGGGCCTTCCACAGAAACCGGTACGCGATCAACGCGATGGCGATCCACACCCCGCTGCGCAGGCTCATCGCGATAACGGTGCGCAGTTCATACCCACCGCCGCTCACGAGATGCACGCCGAACGCAACGAAGACAGCGAGTGTCGCTATCGCGATCACAAATCCGAGCCCGGCCGCCCAGAGCTTTCGAAACCACAGTCCAACGCCGGCAATAAAATAGGCAAATCCCGCGAGAAAATTGAACCAGACGACGAAGGGAACATATTGGCCCGCCGCGCGGCGGGCCTCCTCGCTCCAGAACAGAACGCCACCGCCCTCCCGGATCGTCAGCAGGCCGAATAGAACAGCGACGATGCTCGCCGACCGGATCCATAATTTTCCGTCCGTATGTGCAGGCATTATGACGACTCCTCTGTTTTCCGGTTCACAATATTCTGTGGAATAATCGAAGCGGAAGGCCCTGGGCGCGAAGCTTTTCGCCCCGCGTACTTTCAAAAGACGCGACAACCATTTGTTTCTCCAAGTGCTTGGTGACGGAAATTATGTCCAGATGAAGATGCAATCAATACGGTTATTCCCCTAGAGGCGTTCTTGAGGCTAATTTCCGCGTATGTACCGGTCGAAAACTACATGCCAAATCCATGAATCCGGTATCACGGCCATGCCGGGCGAGAACCTGCCGGCCAAGTTGTGAAGCCAGATCATGACAATGGGTATGAATACCGGTTTCGAGTTGCAGAATCTCCCGCAGTACGCGCTGTCCTGGGACACTGGCGTCCGGGCCAAGTCCTCCTATCCGGATGGTCAATTAGGGGGAGATCACTCAGCTCGTCTGTTCTCTAACATATCAAGCGCCACATCGACTATCATGTCTTCCTGACCCCCCACCATCCGGCGACGCCCCAACTCAACCAAAATTTCTCTCGTATCAACGCCGAAGTCCTCGCTGGCTTTCTCTGCGTGGCGAAGGAAGCTAGAATAGACGCCCGCATATTCTCCCTATCTCGGCAGGTTCCTGCAGACTGATCCTATTGGGTATGAGGATCAGTATAATCTCTATGCTTATGTCGGGAATGATCCGGTGGGGAAAATTGATCCTACAGGCACCAGTGCCCGAATTCGTGAAGCCGCGAGACAAGAGCAATTGAAGCAGCAGCGCAAAGGACGTGCTTGGGCAAACTCTGTACGTCGAAATGCGCGATCAACACCAGGTGCAATGCAGGGGCTTGTGACAGCTAGATATAATCAGGTACATTCTCAGGTTAAGATACTGAATCCTAACCATCAATCTATGAGAGATGCGACACGTCCACCGTCGATGACCGCAGTTCGATCTATGCAAGCCACTAGAGATTCAATCCTCTCGGGCTGGGCTCAACGAGCGCAGCGAGCTGACAGGAACCACTTTACAAAAGTAGGCAGGAGTTTTCAAAAACACTTCGATAGGGGTGAATACATACTGAGTGGCCCAAAAACAGCTTCCAATTTTAATAGAAATGGAGGAACGTTGCTCCGTTCGATTGTTTCTCATCCAGGTGTATCTATTTCTGTTACTCCAAACTCGAACCTGGTAAGAGTGACTGCGCCTAATGTGGGCGCTGCGAGGTTTTATCGCAACGGCGGTTTTCACTCATTTGATGGGAATTGAGATATGGTTGTCAAAACAAGTGTTAGCTTCGTGCCCGACTTAGATAGCTGGGTAGGCGAAGTTATAATCGACGATGCGTATGATGCAATGATACAGCTTGAAAACGATACAGTGTATCTGCTCAGATACAAAGATAATGGAGAAGTTTTAAAGTTCGACTATAGCAAATTTCAAACTGGTGTCGACGAAGTCATTACAAAGTTAAAGAGAACGAAATGACGAAGTCTTGATATGCTGACTTACGGTGATAGTTTACTAGAATTACGGTGACAGTGCACAAATTTCCTGACCGTAACTGACAAGCGTCCGTAGTTTACCGCGCGCTGCCCTTGTCCTATCAACACTATATGGCCCGCCTTGCCCGTGTTGTTCTGCCCGATATCCCGGATTTACGGTGGCAGTCCACCAAATGCCCTAATCCCCCGTCCTCTGTGACTGCTATTGTTAAAGCGCTTTCCTACACCCGGCCCGATCGCTTATTATCGCCGCTGGTCCAGCGACGGGTGCGGGACGGGCTCTTTGACAATCTGGATGGATAAAGGCTCCAGCGGCCATCCGCATGTTTCTGCCGGACCGTTTTTTGGGGACCGGTGGAAGGTCACACTCGGCGTCGGGCTTGATCGGGAAGCCGTATAGCGTGCTGGATCGGGGGCGGTGGATGGGGTGTGGTAACGCGGAAAGAGGCGCGGGAGTTTAGGGGTTGATGCGGCTGTCACCGTAATTCACCGTAATTGCGGTAATTCTAAATTGACATGAAGCCATACCGCCATCTGATTTTTGTTATTATTTCGTTTTCCACAGTAATTTGAACATAGCCCCGCCGCCAACCAGTATCCAGATATATAAACTCACTTCCTTCTTGGTAACCAAATCTGAATCCCGAAGCTTGAAGAGTTTTGTCTGCGGAAACATAGTCTTGGCCGATTCTAATATTGAATTTACTTCCAGATTCAACGCTCCCTCGATTACTTGAAATCGCGTGATAATTTCGTTCAATTCCAACAAAGTACCAAAGGCTGGTTGAAACCGCCAAAGTAACAACAATAAGTAACGGTCGTTTGAATTTCATAAGTTTTCCAGAAAGCTCGTGTTCTATTATTTCCTTAGGTCATTGAAGTCCAAAACGATTGACCATGTGAATCGACTTCAATCTCTATTACCACGTGTCGTCCCCGTGCGCCCACCTGTAATGTCACGCCGAACCTTAATAGTAACTTGTTTCAAAACTCGGTCTGCTTGCCCCCAACCCGGCGCTTTCGTTCCAGATGGCAAGGATTGAGGGCCGTCTCTACCATCTATTTTGCGAGCAAGTGCTGCTTGTGCATACGCTGCACTGTTGCTGTTGGCTTGAGTGCCAAATCCTCTTACCGGAACAGGGTCATATCCAACTCGACGAGGCATATTGGCATCATTCAATGTTTCAGAAATCAAGTCTCCTGACCTCTTAACAGCATCATCGGACGCTTCAATTGGTGCTGCGCTTATAGAAGCGTCGGAATTTTCGTTTCCAAGTTCAACCCAAGCTGCCATATCAGTTTTGTATGTTTCATGCTCTTTATCGTTTGCCACCAGATTGGAGCCTAAGATCGGTGCGCCATCTGGTCCATAAGAGTAAACTGTAGGTGTACCACCCAGTTTATCGGCGATGACAACGAACATATGGTCGGCACCAAGAGTCGGTCGCGAAACGAGCCAAGCCTCCTCTCCTGTCGGATCAATCGCATTAACCGGATCATTCCCAACATATGCGTACAGATTAAACTGATCCTCATAGCCAATAGGATCGGTCTGCAGGAACCTGCCGAGATAGGGCGAATAAGCCCGCGCCTTATAATGATAGATGCCGATCTCGGGGATGATGATCTGGCCGGTGTATTGGAACCGCCCGATATTGGTATCATTGGGGATGCCATAGGCATCATAGGCGTTGACCTGGACGATATTGCCGCTCGCGTCGGTGATCGCGGAGATCGAGCCCTGCCAGTTGGCGAACATATGGCGGCGGTTTGTCGCATTGACCGTGCCGCCGTCATACCAGACCAGCGGCTGATCGACGCCATTGCCGTGAACATAACGATGGATGATGGTGCCGGCGCTATTGTACTCGCCGACCAGCGCGTCACCGTCATAGAGAAACCGCGTCACCGCGCCGCCGCTGCCATTGTTGGTCTCGTACAGCCGGCCCAGCGGATCATATTTAAGCTGCGCGTTCTTTGCGCCCGAGGCGCTGATCAGGCGGTTTTCTGTGTCATAGGTGAACGTCACCGCACCGTCGCTGGTCAGATTGCCATTGGCATCATAGGTAAACGCTGCCGGGCCGCCTTGGGTATATTGGTTGAGGCCGTTGACAACATAGCTGCGGTTCACATCATAATGGGCGGTGTTGGCGTAGAGATCATTGGAGGTGGTGCGCGATTTGATTTGGCTGGCCGGGGTGTAGGTGAAGCCGAACGCATTATAGCCCGCAGAATCGGGGGTGAAAAAGCGTAAAAGCGACGCTCGGCCAACAGCATCATAGTTGAAATAATCATAGAGCCCCGAAGCCCGGTAGTTATAAGCATATTGACCTTGTGCGTGATAGCGGTTCGCGCCGACACGGGTCCCGCCGTTCTCGAACGTGTCAAAGGGACGGTTCAGTCCATCATAATTGGTATTAAAATATTGCCCGTCGGGATGGGTCACTCGGGTGCGGTTGGAGTTCTTGTCATACTGGTAAGAGAGCGTGCGCGATGTTCCGCCCATGTTGTTGGTCGAGCTCAGCACGCGTCCGGCATTGTCATAAGCGGTGGTGATGCCCTGACCACCGGTGGAGACAAACCGGGCATAAGTCTGCAGGCCGCGATTGTCATAACTATAATGCACATCGGCAGCGGTACCGGTCAGATTCTTCAGTGAATTACGATTAAGCGCGTCATAGCTGTAATTGATGATCTGCGCATCGCGCTTGCGCAATTGGGTGCGGTTGCCATTAGCATCATAGCTATATTGTTCATAATCAGCCGCATTGGGAACGCCAGCGCTGGAAAGTGCTGTGGCCTGGGTGGCGTCGTTATAGTTGGATGGCTGCGCCGGAGAGGGAAAGCGCCACTGATAGAGCCGGTCATGGCCATCATAGAGCATTTGCGCTTTGTTGCCATTGGCATCGATGACATGCTTTTGCTTGCCATTGGCGGTATACTGGACGATAATGAAGCCAGTTTTGTCAGTGTCACCCAGTCATTCAACACGACCACAAGCATGGGACGACTGACGCTGAACGTCCTCCTGTCATTCGCACAGTTCGAGCGCGAAGTCACCGGAGAACGTATACGCGACAAGGTTGCTGCATCCAAAAAGAAGGGCATGTGGATGGGTGGCGGTGTACCCTTCGGATATGAGGTTGTGGAACGCCAGCTGCTGATCAACCAGTCTGAAGCGGAAATCGTGCGCTGGATGTTCGAGCGCTACACAGAGACAAAATCAGTGCCGCAGCTGGTCGAGGAAATGGCGGCGAAGGGTATCAAAACCAGAATGCGTTTCTGGAAAACGGGAAAGGTAGTGGGAGGAGTCACTTTCAAAACCGGCACCGTGACCCATCTCCTCCAAAATCCCGTATATCTCGGCAAGGTTAAACATAAGGAGAATATCTATGATGGAGCCCACCAGCCCATCATCTCTCAAGAGCTGTTTGATCTTGTCCAGTCCACCTTTCAGGCCAATCGACGTACCAATGCACTGGGCAAGAAGAGCCGCAACCCGAGTCTGCTCACAGGCCTAATCACGGATCCAGATGGCAAACCGATGACACCAACCCATGCAACCAAGGGATCAAAACGGTTCCGCTATTATGTCACTCGTACCCAACCAGGAGACCAATCGATCAAATGGCGCATGCCGGCTGGAGAAATCGAGCGGCTGGTGGTCGGTACCATTGCGAAGCAATTAGGCAATATCGATTCCGATGGGTCTGAGACTGCTGCTCAACTCTCCGAGCAACTCAACATTCGTCGGAAGATTGCGAAAGCCCTGCCCGACATGACTGTCAGAGAGCAGCGCAGAATATTGCTCGGACGGCAAACCCGCGTGCGGGTGAACGAAACTGCCATAAGAATATATTCTAATCCATCGGATCAGGATGAACCCTCGACTGTGTCCGTCAAGGCGAAACTGGTGAGCAAGGGTTTCGACTTGAAACTCGCTATCGCACCTGACCATGGTCCACCCAAATGGGATCCCGATCCAGTGCTTCTGCGACTGATCGCTCATGCCTTTGCAGCACAGGATCTTCTGCTGGCCGGAAAACCGTCGCCGATGATTGCAGATTATAGCCCGCGCCATCTCCAGCAGCTCGCTAGACTTAGCTACCTTGCCCCTGACATTATCTCCTCGATTATTGATGGTACCCAGCCGGTTGATCTGACGGGCCGCAAGATCCTGCGGATTGGCAGCGTTCCGCTCTGCTGGACCGAACAGCAGAAGCTGCTTGGCTTCAACTGAAGCTTCAAAACCACCCCAACATCCAACAGTGCATCTGGTGCCAGCGTTTCGGGCCATGGAGATAAATGGACATTGTGGCCCACCATCGCCGCGACCAAATGGTCTCTGGCCACCGGAGTTCCCATACCACCTGAGGTAACCCTCTGAGAACTGGGCATTAAATGTGCACACGTTGGCGGTGCCGCGAGACGTTTAAACTAAAGGAAAAAGGTGGTGCCCGAGGGCGGATTCGAACCACCGACACAGCGATTTTCAGTCGCTTGCTCTACCAACTGAGCTACTCGGGCATCTGGGCCTGC
>RCMY010000942.1_pt1 | contig 27871 bp, 28 predicted proteins | sample 2041341 | NCBI WGS metagenome assembly RCMY01 (sample SAMN09708234, study PRJNA481090) | Marine sediment metagenome, whole genome shotgun sequencing project.
CAAATGTTCGCGTTCCCACGGGCTGATGACCTGTAGAAATTCGGTATATTCGGTGCGCTTCACGATGGAATAAACGCGGGCAAATTCAGGCCCCAAAATTTCATGCAATTCCTTCGCCTCGTCAAACAGATCCAGCGCGTCCCAAAGCGATGACGCGATTTCTGCCTCGGAATTATAGGCCTCGCCTTCCCAACGTTTGCCGGGGCGGATCTCGTTTTTCATGCCCAAATAACCGCAGGCAAGCGAGGCCGCGATGCATAGATACGGGTTGCAATCCATGCCGGGCAGGCGGTTTTCGATGCGGCGCGCGCCCGCGTCACTGATCGGAATACGGATGCCAGTGGTCCGGTTATCGCGGCCCCATTCAAGGTTAACAGGGGCGGCACTATCAGGCACATAGCGGCGATAGCTGTTCACATAGGGCGCGATCACGGCAATGGCACTTGGCATATGTTTTTGCAAACCACCAATAAAGTGGAAGAACGCGTCGGTTTCCCCACCTTGTGGTCCCGTGAAAATATTGCGCCCTTTGGCGTCTAGTACCGAATGGTGCACATGCATCGCAGAGCCGGGTTCGCCTTCAATCGGCTTGGCCATGAACGTCGCAAAACAGTCATGCTTCAGCGCCGCTTCGCGGATCAGACGTTTGAAAAAGAACACCTCGTCCGCCAGTTTCACAGGATCACCGTGGCGCAGGTTGATCTCCAACTGACCCGCGCCGCCTTCTTGGGTGATGCCGTCAATCTCGAAGCCTTGGATTTCGGCAAACTCGTAAATATCGTCGATCACAGGGCCGTAGTCATCCACGGCGGCCAGTGAATAGGCTTGCTGACGTGCAGATTTGCGGCCCGTGCGGCCAATCATTGGCTCGATCGGTTGAGCCGGATCAAGGTTGCGCGCCACGAGATAGAATTCCATCTCAGGGGCCACGACGGGGGTCCAGCCTTCTTTGGCATAGAGGTCGCAGACACGTTTCAGCACGTTGCGCGGGCTGACCTCAACAGGGCGGCCTTTTTGATCGTAAGCATCGTGGATCACCTGCAATGTGCCGTCGACGGCCCACGGGGCGGCGGTGGCGGTGGACAGGTCAGGCTTCAGAATCATGTCAGGTTCTAGAAATCCGTCTGGGCCTGCCGCCTCGCCCCAATCACCTGTAATCGTTTGGAAAAAGATCGAGTTGGGCAAGTGGAAATGCTCATTGGCCTGCTTTTCCCACTTGGACGCTGGCACCGCTTTGCCGCGCGCAATGCCCGGGAAATCGGGGATCATGCATTCAACTTCATCAAGCCGGTTTTGCTCCAGATAGGTCGTTGCTGCTTGCGGGATTTTGTCTGTCCAACTCATGCGATACGCCTTTCACGAAAAAATTGTGCAATCATTGCGGCCAGCTTTTGGTTGGCGTTTGGCTTGTTGAGATTGGCGTGAGCTGCGGTCAGAATCGCGTCAGGCACGAGACCCGGACCGCGTAGCGACGCCAAATCATCAATCATTTGATCGCCAAATTCGGGGTGCGCCTGCACGGTGAACGCGCGCTTGCCATAAAGCAGGGCCGCATTCTCGCAAAAGTCGTTGCTCGCCACGACTTGCGATCCTTCGGCGCGGGTCACAACCTGGTCTTGGTGCCATGCGTTCAGTGCGATGTCCTCACCCTGCCAGTCATAGGTTTGCCGCCCAACGGCCCAGCCGTCTTTGAATTTTTCGACTTTCCCGCCAAGAGCTTGCGCGATGATCTGGTGCCCAAAACAGATACCAACCATCGGCACATTGGCCGCGTATGCTGCGCGGATGAAATCCTCTAGCGGCGGGATGAACGCATGGTCCTCATAGGCGCCGTGTTTGGAGCCGGTCACAAGCCAGCCGTCGCAGGCATCAATGCCCTCGGGAAAAGCCATATCGACAACGTTAAAGGTTTGGAACGTCAACCCCTGTTCGGCCAAGAGGCGACCAAACATCGCATCGTAGTCGCCAAGGGTTGCCTGGACTTCATCTGGCGCGTGGCCAGTTTGCAAAATACCGATTTTCATAGATCACCATATGGTTGGATGAGGGGAGCCTAGCGTGGGCACCTTGCCATGTCGAGAGACAGAAGGTGCGGCGTGGCTCACCTTATGATTTGTGGGCGGACCTTGAATGTGGCGCGGCGATCCTGCGGCAAATGCCGGTTCAAACGCCCGTTGATGACGCCAAAAATCGAGATCACGATCAGGGTCAGAATGATGAAATACATCGCCAAAATCGGGTAGGGCACAAAGGGGTTGAACGTCTTATCCGCGAAATAGTTAGCGTAATAGAGTGCATCGCCGCGCTGCTGGGTGGCGGGAAAACCGCTAAAGAACACTAGCGTTGTGGCGTGGAAGAGAAAGATCGCCTCGTTGGTATAGGCGGGCCATGCAAGCCGCAGCATTGTGGGCCAGATCACGCGGCGGAACCGTGACCAGCCTTGTAATCCGTAGGCATCCGCGGCCTCCGTGTCGCCCTTTGGGATCGATAGCAGCGCGCCGTAGAATATCTCTGCGGAGTAGGCGGCGGTGTTGAAAAACAGCACAACCAATGCGCCCAGCCACGCCGACGTAAGTGGTGAGAAGATCGGGAATTGTCCCTTGAGTGAGAGGAACAAGAAGTAGGCAAAAAAGAACTGGATGAACAGCGGCGAGCCTCGGAACAAAAAGATGAACCATTCCGCAGGTTTGCGCAGCCAAGCGGAGCGCGCCGCTTTGCCCAGTGCCAAAGCGGTGGCGAAAAAGAAACCTGTGATCAGGGCTGTGAGACCAAAATATATGTTCCAGATCATGCCGGACCCGATCAGCGTGAATTGCTGGCACAGGGTGAAATCGGTGCGTGGCAGCAAACGTTCGCCGATGCCTTGCGAGCGCAACCCGTAGTCCATGATTGTCTGGATGCAGTCTTCCATTATGCTGCCACCTTCCGCTGGGCTTCGCCCGCTGCTGTGGCTTGGCCGCGCGTCAAGCGTGCCATGATCCGGTCAAGCACGACTTCGGAGGCTTTGGTGAAGCACAAGTAGAAGACCAGCAGGAACAGGAAATACCAGATGCGCCAGTCGCCATGTGGATAGTCGGTGAAGTTGGGAGTCTTGGTGCCGCCCAATTCGCGCGCCCAATAGACAATGTCTTCGACGCCCAAGAGAAACAAAAGTGGCGTGGCTTTGATCAAAACCATCCAGAGGTTCGACAGGCCGGGCAGGGCGTAAACCCACATTTGCGGGACCAAAACGCGCCAGAATGTCTGGCGGCGCGACATGCCGTAGGCTTCGGCGGTTTCCAACTGGCCCTTTGGCACGGCGCGCATCGCGCCAAATAATACGTTTGCTGCAAAAGCCCCGAACACGATCGAGAATGTCAGCACAGCCAGTGCAAACCCGTAAGTTTCATGGATCCACTGCGCGTCATTGCCCAACGGCATTTTTGCTTGCGCGCAGACCACAAAGTCGTTGCCCTGCCGGATCGGGCCGTCCCAATCGGGGCATTTCATCTTGTGGCGCAGGTATTCGATGCCTTGATCCAAGGCGATCACAAAAAACAGGAAGAATGCGATGTCGGGCACGCCGCGCACGACGGCGATGTAGGTTTTGCCAAACCAGCGCAGTGGCGCGAAATGGCTACGGGCCGCTGACGCGCCGCCAAAACCGAATGCCAAGGCCACAGGGGCCGTGATGGCGAGCAGTAAAAGCACGGTGCCGAATGACCAATAGAACCCCATATGCTTGCCTGTGGTCAGGTAGCATGAGAACCATTTGGCGCTCGTCAGTGAGGCAGGATCGGCACAGAATTCAAAAATGGGGTCACCCGTTGTTGGGGGAGGATTTCGAGTATTTGAGAAAAAGCGAGGCGGTGGGGGTGCGCCCCGATCATCAGACCGGAGCGCAGGGTTTGAGTTACTCGAACTGGCCGCCCTCTGGGAGCCATTTGGTGAGCAGTGCGTTCAATGTGCCGTCTTCTTTCATCGAGATGATGGCCGCGTCGAATTTTGCCTTCAACTCTGCGTCGGACTGGCGCAGGCCGATGCCGATGCCGCCGCCGATCATCACTTCTTGCGCGACCATAGAGAGTTCAGGGTCTGCGTCTGCCAATGGCACGAGGAATGATTTGTCGGCCAGAACGCCGTCTGCTTCGCCGTTCTTTACCGCCGCTACAGTTTCGTCAGGTGATGCAAACTCAAGCAAAGTGGCACCCGTGGAGGCCACAAAAGCCGCCTGAATTGTGCCAGCCTGTGCGGCAATCACGCCGGTTGTCAGGTCTGTCGCGTCGTTCATCACGAGATATGCTGATGGATCGGGCAATGTGTACTGCTCGGAAAATGCGATGACCTCCTTGCGCTCGTCGGTCACCGACATGCCCGCGAGGATCGCGTCGTAGTTGCCGGACACGAGGTTCGGGATGATGCTATCCCACTCGTTTGTGACCCACTCGCATGTCAACTCGGCGCGCAAGCATAGCTCGTCGCCCAACTCGCGCTCAAGACCGTCAACTTCGCCCGCGTCATTGAGGAAGTTATACGGAGGGTAGGCGCCTTCGGTGCCAAGACGCACAACGTCTTGCGCCAATGCGCCGCCAGCGGTCAAGGCCAGAACGGCCGTGGAAAGAATAAGGTTTTTCATCAGAAATCTCCCGAATTGATGAGGTTAGGCAGGAACGGTTGCGGATAGAAATCCTTGCAATCGCTCGGTTTTTGGAGCTCCGAAAAGTGTCTCGGGTGGCCCTTCTTCTTCGATTTTCCCCATGTGGAGGAAAACGACATGGTCACTGACATCGGCGGCCAAGCGCATATCGTGGGTCACGATAATCATGGTCCGACCTTCAGCTGCCAAATCTTTGATAACTTTGACAACTTCTTGCTCTAGCTCAGGGTCAAGTGCGCTTGTCGGCTCGTCAAATAACAGTGCTTTTGGCTCCATACACAGCGCGCGCGCGATGGCCGCCCGTTGCTGCTGACCACCCGAAAGCATCGCAGGATAGGCATCACATTTGTCGCCGATGCCGACCTTTTCCAGATACTTGCGCGCAGAGGCTTCCACTTCGGTGCGCGCGCGACCCAGCACGGTGAGCGGGGCTTCCATGACGTTTTGCAAAATCGTCATATGCGCCCAGAGGTTGAACTGCTGGAACACCATCGACAGATTGGTGCGAATACGAGTGATTTGCGCGCGGTCAGACGGGCGGCGGTGCAATCCGTGACCTTTCCACGTCACAGGTTCGCCACAAAATATCACGTCGCCTTGCTGACTATCCTCCAGCAGATTGGCACAGCGCAGAAGCGTGGATTTGCCCGACCCAGACGAGCCAATCAACGACACAACGTGGCCTGCAGGCGCCGCGATATCGACGCCCTTCAGCACCTCCAACGATCCGTAGGATTTGTGCAAATCGCGTATTTCGATGACGGGTGTTTCTGGGGTCACTTGCGGCCACTTCTATTGTTGTGATGAGCAGTAGGGCGCATTTATGAGAATAAGGCAACGCCTTGATACGATTTTACCTAGCGTTATGCGTGAATCGTTTGCGGTAAAGGTGGCATCGGGAAATCGTAATCAGCTTGAGGGAGAGTAATGATCCCGCGCAGACCCAAAATCGCGGCATCTTTTGCCTTAAGCCCTGCAATCGCCGTTGTGATCGCCTCAAAGTACGGCGCAGGATCTTGGCCCAAACGGGTGATAAATGTCATACAAGGCGAGGCGGCGGTTTTGCCAATGACCCGCAAGTTGCGCGTGGCCTCGGTATGCAATTGCAGCATACGCCAGGTTTGCGCGTCAATCGCTGCGATATCGGCTTGGCCGTCTGCAACCATTTGCACGGATGTGCCATGTGCGCCCGAAATCAACGGCGCGGAAAACTGAAACCCCTGTGCCGCAGCCCATGCCACGGGCGCGCCATACCCCGATTGAGACATCAATGCATTGGTCACAAAACGGGCATTGGCAAAATCGGCGGGGGTCTGCCCCTGCGCGCTGCGGTGCACGATAAACACGCTATTGTAATGACCCGCAGGACAGTCGGGCAAGCCGTAGTCAGCGGCGCCAATCATGGTGACCTTATCCAGAAAATGCGCACGTAGCGGCAGGTTGCAGATTTGCCCCAACACCAAATCGGGACGGCCCCAACCGTCCATACAATCAATGTCGTGGTCTAGCGCATTTGGCGCGTTAATACCCGCACAGCGCAACCCGTCACGCACCAGCATCCAAAACGCATCATGCGCCGCTGCATTTGCAGGGCGGTCATACATTGGCAGGCTTGCAATCACTTACGCGCTTCAATGGCGATACGCGCCGCATTGCTGTCTTGGTCCGTCACACCCAGCATCGGGGCAATCATGCGCATCAGGCTGTTCTCGATCTCGTCGCGGGTGCCATCGGCCAATACGATGTCCCACATCGACGCGATCACGGCGCGGCGGTCCTCATAAGCCACCGCATCTTTGATGGCACGGGTAAAGCGTACGGTGTCAGGGGCCTCGCGCTCAAGCGCCTCGCATTGCGCCCGCAAGGCGGCAGGATCCGCCAGTCCGTAGCGCGCAGCCAAGGTTGCATCAATGCGTGCAATTTCAACATCGGCGTAATCACCATCGGCACGGGCAAGCCGCACAAGCAGCGCGCCAAGCGCCAAACGGGCGTCGGTATCAGGCAATTGGTCAGGGGCGGGGGCAGTCAAACGCCGGATAAGATCTGTAAACATGCAGCTGATATAGGCGCGGGGCAGGGGCGCGGAAACCCCAAACTGCTATTTCAATGTTTTGAACTTGCCCGACAGCCACGCGGCCTGCGCGTCAAACCCGTAAGGCGCGTTGACCACAAACATGCCAGAGCCGACCATGCCGTGTCCGATCCGGGCGGGGGGGAAGCGGACTTCGTGTAACGTCGCTTCGGGAATTTCCGCCTTTAACGCGCGGGTCATCGGCAAATGACGGTCATCGACCAAGATCGGATACCACAGCGCCAGAATTCCCACCGGCCATTTGCGGTGAATTTTCCGAAAGAAATCGGGGATATCTTCATAGTCGGATTTAATCTCGAATGACGGATCGACCAGTAACATGCCACGGCGCGGATCGGGCGGGCAGCGCGACATCGCCATTTGCCAGCCGTCCAATTTGTGACAGCCAACCGCGTGGTTATACATCATCTGCGACAGCGCCTCGAACTCGCCCGGATGCAGTTCGGCCACATCAATCTGGTCGATATCGCGCAGCAAATGTGCCGCAACCATCGGTGAACCGGGGTAGGCATCAACACCCGCCTCTGCGCGTACTGCCGCCAGAACGCGGGCATAAGGATGTTCGGGTGCAAACCATTTTTCTGCCAAGGCAATGCCCCGCGCCGCTTCACCGGTTTTCAACGCCGCCTCGCTGCCCAAATCATACAGCGCGCGGCCCGCATGCGTTTCCAGATACGACAGCGGTTTATCCTTGCGGGTCAGGTAATCCAGCATCCACGCCAGCAACCCGTGCTTATGCACATCGGCCATATTTCCCGCATGATACCCGTGTTGATATGACAGCATTTTGGCTACTTCCATGATACGATGTGATACCGTTGCGCGCTTGTTTGCGACGGTTTTTGCTATACAGTCCCCTACTAAATCAAACTTGCAGAGGCCACCCGAAATGCGAATCCTAATTTTCCCACTCATGGTTGCGGCCACTTCGGTCACAACCTCCGTCGGCGCGCAAGATCTGCCCGAGGGGCGCAGCCTGGCCTTCACGCTGGGTATCGGGCCAGCCTTTTCACCTGACTATTTCGGGTCCGAAAACAGCAGCGTTGGGGCAACGGGCAGCTTGTCCCCCGCCTATCTGAACCTCGGACCGATCAACTATAGTGCTGGCACTGATGCGGGCGGTTTCGGGATCCAAGGCAGTTTGGGCTATATTGGCGCGCGTAAGGCGGCGGATAATCCGGAGTTACAAGGGTTGCCGGACATTGATCTGGCGATCGAGGTTGGTGGCGGGTTCGCCTACACCACTGATTTCACAGAGATTTATGCCGTTGGGCGTTACGGCGTTATCGGACACGAGGCGTTTGTCGGCGAGATTGGCGGCGACCTTATTGTGCAACCCTCCGCACAACTTGAACTGCGCGTCGGGCCACGGTTGTTCTTTGGCGACGATAGCTACGCGAACACATATTTTGGCATCGACACAGCCGCCGCCACTGCATCCAACTTTCGCAGTTTCGAAGCCAAAGGCGGTTTGTTGTCGCGCGGCATCGAGGCGAGCATCGCCTATGACTTCAGCGATAATTGGGGCCTTAAAGGCACCGTCAATTACGACGAGTTGATGAATGATGCAGCCAAAAGCCCCATTGTTCAAACCACAGACCAGCTTGGCGTCAGCCTTGTTGTGACGCGCAAGCTGTCTTGGACGTTCTAAACCAGCCGTGAATTCTCGACCGCCGCACGCACAAAGTCAGCGAACAGTGGGTGCGGCGCAAACGGCTTGGATTTCAGCTCTGGATGGAACTGAACCCCAATAAACCAAGGGTGATCTTTCCATTCCACGATCTCGGGCAGTTTGCCATCGGGCGACATGCCAGAGAAGATGAGGCCCACTTTTTCCAACTGATCGCGGTACTTCATATCCACCTCGTAGCGGTGGCGGTGACGTTCCTCGATGCTGGTGGTGCCATAAATTCCGGCCACTTTCGAGCCTTCGGTCAGTGTCGCGTTATATGCTCCCAAACGCATGGTGCCGCCTTTGTCATCGCTGGCCGAGCGCGCGATGGTGTGGTTGCCCTGCACCCATTCTTTCAGGTGATACACAACAGGCTCGAACCGCTTGCTGCCGGTTTCAACGTCAAATTCCTCGGAACCCGCCGTCTTGATGCCCGCCACATTACGCGCAGCCTCAATCACGGCCATTTGCATACCCAGACAAATCCCGAGGTAGGGGATATTCTTTTCGCGGGCAAATTGTGCCGCTTTGATCTTGCCTTCGGTGCCACGTTCGCCAAAACCGCCGGGCACGAGGATCGCGTGGTAGCCTTCCAGATAGGGGGCCGCATCCTCGCGGTCGAACAATTCGGCGTCGACCCATTCGATTTTGACCTTCACACGGTTGGCCATGCCGCCATGTGTCAGCGCCTCAGCGATGGATTTATAGGCGTCTTCTAGCTGGGTATACTTGCCAACAATCGCGACCTTCACAATTCCCTCGGGGTTATGAATACGGTCATAAACATCGTGCCACATGTCGAGCTTTGGCGCAGGGGCCGGCGAGATATCAAAGGCATCCAAAACCGCCTGATCCAGACCCTGTGCGTGATAGGCAAGCGGGGCTTCATAGATCGATTTCAGATCGTAGGCCGCCACGACTGATTCCTTGCGCACATTACAAAACAGAGCGATTTTTTCGCGCTCTTTCTCTGGAATCGGGTGCTCGGACCGGCAGACGAGGATGTCAGGCGCGATACCAATTGACTGTAATTCTTTGACGGAGTGCTGGGTCGGCTTGGTTTTCAACTCGCCCGAAGCGGCCAAGTAAGGCAGCAAGGTGAGGTGCATGAAAATACACTGGCCGCGCGGTTTGTCATGGGCGAACTGACGGATCGCTTCAAAGAACGGCAGCCCCTCGATGTCGCCCACCGTGCCGCCAATCTCGCAGAGCATGAAATCAACTTCATCTTCGCCGATTTTCAAGAAATCTTTGATCTCGTTTGTCACATGTGGGATCACCTGAATGGTTTTGCCCAGATAATCGCCGCGCCGCTCTTTTTCCAGCACGGTGGAATAGATGCGGCCCGAGGACACGGAATCAGTGTTGCGGGCATGCACGCCGGTGAAACGCTCGTAATGGCCAAGGTCGAGATCGGTCTCGGCACCATCGTCTGTCACAAACACTTCACCATGCTCAAACGGCGACATCGTGCCCGGATCAACGTTCAAATACGGATCAAGTTTGCGCAGACGCACAGAAAATCCACGGGCTTGCAGCAGGGCACCCAAGGCAGCAGATGCCAACCCTTTGCCCAATGAGGAGACAACGCCACCAGTGATAAAAACATAACGTGCCATAGCGGATGCGCCCCCGTGTGCGTGGTTCAAAAAGTCAAAATATGTGGAAACCCGAACCGAAAAATTCGCATACTCACGGGATTTATCTATTAGTGGATTCGGAGCGTCAGCGCAACCGCTGACGCAACATCATGTGGGTAAAAACATGCAAACCCGCAGAATTAGTGGGTTATTCGCCCGCAGGGACCAGTGGCGCATCATCTGCGGAAGGCGGCAGCAAGCCGTCGCCAAGATCAGGGGTTGCTACGTCTTCTGAAACAACAGGCGCCGCACCAAGACGGTCAATCACAGATGACCCAGCTGACTTTTCAGCGGCGATAATCGTCAACGCGATAGAGGTGCAGATAAAGCCAATCGCCAAAATCCATGTGGCTTTGCCCATCGCTGTCGCACCGGAACGCCCGCCAGTGGCCCCGCCACCGCCGCCGCCAATACCCAAACCACCGCCTTCAGAACGCTGCATCAACACCATCCCAATCAGGGACAGGGCAAGGATCAGATGGACGACGAGGACAACATTTTCCATGAACGGATAGCCTAACGGTTAATTTGGTTTCGCATTTGGTTTCTGGGGGTATCTATGATTTTGGGGCGACTGTCGCAAGGGGGAATGCATTATGCATCAATGTCATCGACATCTGCTTGGCCAGAAAGCTTGCGGCGCACGATGGACCACGACAGGCCAATCGCCAAAACCAGCGACAAAACCACAATCGATAACCATGTGTTTGCGGTTGGATTTGCAAGGCTGATGACCTGTTGATCGTACAGCACCCAGATTAATGTGCCCGCCACCGCCAGCACCAACAACATGCCAAACATGCCGATCGAGCGCAGTGTAGCCCGCAAATAGATGATATATCCGACCGTTAAGACCAAACCGCCGAGCACGCAAATCGAGAGCATCTGTTCGTAATTTGCCATCGACCAGCGGGTGAAATTCCACTGTGTCGGATTATAAGTCGCCGCGAGCAAGATAAATGCAAACGCCCAACGCAGAACAAAACCCATAAATCACCTTCTTTTTCAGACGCCTTTACCTTTGCAAGCCGCATAGCCGCCTGTCCACCCCTGCCTTGCGTCAAATTGGCGGTTTCATACAGAGGGTTGCACCGATATAGCAGTGAAGGGAATCTAAAGGGACCAAACATCATGGCAAACGTCGTCGTCGTAGGCGCCCAGTGGGGTGACGAAGGTAAAGGCAAAATCGTAGATTGGCTCTCGGAGCGCGCAGACGTGATCGCGCGGTTCCAAGGCGGGCATAACGCGGGCCACACGCTGGTGATTGATGGCAAGGTCTACAAATTGCACGCATTGCCCTCGGGCGTTGTGCGCGGGGGCAAATTGTCGGTTATCGGCAACGGCGTGGTTTTAGACCCTTGGCACCTGTTGAATGAGATCGCGACGATTGAAAAACAGGGCGTGACGATCAACCCTGAAAACCTGATGATCGCGGAAAACACGCCGCTGATCCTGCCACTGCACGGCGAACTTGACCGTTTGCGCGAAGATGCGGCCAGTGCGGGCACCAAAATCGGCACTACTGGGCGCGGCATCGGGCCTGCGTATGAAGATAAAGTCGGCCGTCGCGCGATACGCGTGGCTGATTTGGCTGATCCTGCAACACTTGAGGCGCGTGTTGACCGCGCGCTGCAACATCACAATCCGCTGCGCAAAGGGCTCGGATTTGACGAGGTTGACCGCGATGCGCTGCTGGCGGCACTGAATGAGATTGCACCGAAAATCCTGCCATTTGCGGCACCCGTCTGGAAAGTGCTGGCCGAGAAACGCAAAGCAGGTAAGCGGATTTTGTTTGAAGGCGCACAGGGCGCGCTGCTCGACATCGACTTTGGCACCTATCCGTTTGTGACCTCGTCCAACGTGATCGCAGGGCAGGCGGCGACGGGCGTGGGCCTTGGGCCAACGGCTATCGACTATGTTTTGGGCATCGTGAAAGCCTACACAACCCGCGTCGGTGAAGGGCCGTTCCCGACCGAGTTGCACGACGCGGACGGGCAACGCTTGGGCGAGCGCGGGCATGAATTTGGCACCACGACCGGACGGAAACGGCGCTGCGGGTGGTTCGATGCGGCTCTTTTGCGCCAAACCTGCGCGACATCGGGGATCACAGGCATTTGTTTGACAAAGCTGGATGTCTTGGACGGGTTCGAGACGTTGAAAATCTGCACAGGTTACGATCTTGACGGCAAAACCCTCGATTATCTGCCAACGGCGGCTGATCAACAAGCACGCTGCACGCCGATCTATGAAGAGATTGAAGGCTGGTCCGAATCAACAGAGGGCGCACGGTCTTGGGCGCAACTACCTGCCGCAGCGATCAAATACGTGAAGCGTATTGAGGAGCTGATCGGCTGTCCTGTGGCACTCGTCTCAACCTCGCCAGAGCGTGAAGATACGATCCTTGTCACTGATCCGTTTGCTGATTGATGGCAATGACTTACAAGCAAAAGCGACGCCGCGCACTGTTCCTTCTCGTGGTGTTCCTGCCAATCTACATCTTGGTTGCCGTCGCAATTATGAGCGTAGCTGGACGGGCACCCTTGGTGATCGAATTGTTGATCTACGCGGCACTTGGCATTGGCTGGGTGTTCCCGTTCAAAAAGATATTCCTTGGGATTGGGCAACCAGACCCGGACGCAGAAAATGACCTATGAATCAAAAAAGGCGGGGAAACTCCCCGCCTTTTTCATGTCTATAGGGTGGTTTAACCCGCTTTGCTTTCTGGTTTGAAGCGCGATGCCTCCGAGACTTGGAAACGACCATTGCGCACTTTGCTAATCCGGCCTTGGCGCAGCAATGTCCCGAATGAACGCAAACCGTCCTCACGGCTGAACTCTGTTTCGGTGCTTGATTGCACTTTCTTCATGATCTGCGGGCGCGAGAAATCCTCGACACCTTCCACAAAGGCAGTGTAAGCGGCGGCGGCTTCCAGCAGATCAGACAGTGACGTCGCGCCCATTTCTTCAGCAAACTCGGCAAAGTTGCTGGCGGCTGCGGGGCTGATTGGCTCCGCTGCGGTTGCAATGCGGCGCGGCTGAACCGGTGCCGCTGGTTTTGCAGGTTCTTGCGCATCAACACGCTGCGATGCAACCAACTTCAACGGCGCGGGGCGCGGACGCTCTGTGCGGGTCTCGGTTGGCTTCACCCGTGTCGGGCGTGCGGCAGTCGGGGGTGTTGGACGCACAACATCCTTCAAGTCTTCGCGGAACGCGTCTTCGGCCTCAACTTTGTCACTCCCCTTGTCACCAAGCTGGCGCGCAGCTTCGGTTGCAGCAACGGCGGCCTTGAGCTGTGCAATCGCGTCACGGCGACGGCTACCCTCTGGCTCGCTCAACTGCTGATCTGTCTGGCTCAGAATATGCGACATTGTCGCGTCATCTGTTTCAGGCAGCGTTGTGCGCGGCTTTTGCGCTGATACGTCTTGTTGAACAGGCACGTCTTCTTGAACTGGCGTAAAGTCACGCTCGACTTCGGCCAACTCTTCCATCAGATCGGCTTCGTCGTCTTCAGACAGGCTGGTGTTGAATGACGTGTCGAACCCTTCCAAATCCTCAACCCCGTCGAGGGTCGCAACATTTGGCAGGTCGTCGTCCAAGCCGTAATCCGCATCATCATAGTCGTCGTCAAAACCTTCCTCTGCGGCGACTTCAATTGTCTCTTCTGCAACAAAAGCAAATGAATTAGCCTCAGCAGCGTGCTCTTCAACGGTGACCTCAACGGCCTGTGTTTTACGAATGCGCAGGATTTGCGCACGGATCGCAGGCTTTTCTTGGGCGTGCGGCGCGTCATCGTCTACATCGAATGTGGGTTGCGTTACTTTCGCAGCCAACCCATCAAGCATCGCGTCATCATCAACGGGCGCGTCAACTTCGCCATCCAACTCAACGTCGGAAATATCTTCGTCAAACGCTGTGATCTCGTCGTCTGCAATCTCCTCTGCAGAGGATACTACTTCGTCGCCCGCGTCTTGCTGGCTGAAATCCAAACCAGACATGTCGGTTGCAGGTGCTGCAACTTCGATGTCGTCTACGATCTCTTCTGCAACAACAGGTGCTTCATCAGCGATATCGGCAATCTCAGGCATTGGGCTCTCGCCCAGATCTTCTGCAAAATCAGCCTCTTGTGACTTTTCTGGCGTCTTACCAACAACGGCGCGGATGCGCTGCAATTTGGCCGCGACACTTTCGGAGTCCGGATGCGCAGGTGCCGCACGCGGGACCTCATCCATATCGTCAAAGGTCAACCCATGTGGGGTCGCCTGACCGGAGGCCACGAGCGGTGAGGACACATGATCCCCGGCCTCCGGCCCTGCAACAGGCTCCATATCATCCGCCGTCGCGTGTGATAGGGCTGTCTGGAAATCGTCTAATGTGTGGTCCTTTACGGTCGGTGCGACCTGTTGGACAACAGCAGCGGCAGCAACCTGCACAGGATCAGGACGCGCCATCTGTGGCGGCATTGCAGGCGCTACGGCCTGAGATGCACGCAGCACAATGCCACCGTCTTCCGTGCGGGCGTCAACGCGGCGCGTGATTTCACGCTCGGCGATCTTTGCCAACATTGCTACATCGGGTGCAGGGGGTTCAGCCCCGAAATACCGATCATCGGCGGCCAGATCACGGAAATATTCCGCAATCGCTTTCATCGTGCCAAAGGAATCGTCGAATCCCTCCAATGTGCACGAGAAGGTGCCGTAGGACACGGTAAGAATCTTACTTGACTCAACCATCTTTTTGCTCGCTTTCTCCTAAACCCAGTAAGAGTGTATTTACCATCAATTGGTTCGCAATCCGGCACAATGGCGGGTTAAACTCGGTATTATTTCAAGGCCATTTCAAGGCAGGTTTCTTGATTGGCAACAATAGAGGGTCGTTTTGGTGATTGTTCATAGTTTAGATCCAATAGTTCTCGTAGGTGCTGCTGATATTGGACCTAAAGAGCTTAACATTTTCCGAAGCCATGCAAAACAATTTGTTGGCATTGATGCAGGGGCCGATCACTTGCTGGCCGCAGACATTGATCCGGTGGCTGTCATTGGCGATCTGGACAGCCTGTCACAGGCGGCGCGTGCGCGCTTTGCGGATGTGCTACACCATATCGCTGAACAAGAGACGGTGGATTTCGAGAAGGGCCTGTCGCGGGTGGATGCCCCTTTGATCTATGCGCTGGGGTTTGCAGGCGGGCGGCTGGATCATACCTTGGCTGTACTGCATGTGATGGGCCGCCATCCAGAGCGCCCTGTTTTGCTTGTCAGTGCGGATGACGCCAGCGCAATTGTGCCTGCGCGGGGTCTGCACCTGAAGCTTCCTATTGGCACGCGGGTGTCGATCATGCCCTTGGCTGATGCACGAGTGACGGGGGCAGGGCTTGTCTGGCCGATCACTGATCAGCCGATGCATCCGATGCACTTTACCAGCCCGTCAAATGCGGCGGCGGACAGCGATGTGCGGATCAGTTGTACGGGGCCAGTTATTGTGACGGTGCCGCGCGCGCAGATGCAGGCACTCGGGCAAGCCGTCGTTCGCGCACAATAATATACAGCCCCGCGCCCACGGTGATGCAAATCCCCACGGCAGCCAAGCCGTTGGGCAGGTCATGAAAGATCAGCCAGCCGATGAAGGTGCCAAACGGGATTTCCAGATATTGCATCGGCGCAAGGGTCGAAGCGGGGGCAAAGCGCAGGCTCCACGTCATCGCCAGATGCGCCACCGTGCCAAGAATGCCAAGCAGTGCCAGCAGGTATAATGACGGTGCATCAGGCATCACGATATACGTCGCAGGCGTGTCAGGGAATAGGAGTAGTACCGGCACAAGGAGCGCGCTCGCCTGAAGCCCGCTGACCGCTTGCAGTTTGATCGGGTCGATCTGTTTGGCGATCTTGCGGGTCATCATCATGAATAACGCAAAGATCACAGCCACCCCAAGCGGCAGTAATGCGGGCCAGCCCACTTGGGTGAAATTGGGCTGGATCACCAAAAGGGTACCAATGAAGCCCACGGCACAGGCGACCATACGCTGGGTTCCGACCTCTTCATGCATCACAAAATGCCCCAGCAGCAACATGATGAATGGCATCACAAAGGCAATTGCCAAAGCATCTGCCAAGGGCAGGTAGCGCAGCGCGCTGAACATAAACCCGATGCCCGCAATATGCAGACAGGTGCGGATCAGCGTCAGACGCAGCGTGCCTTGCGGCAGGCGCAGGCCTGCACCTGTCCATAATACCACGGGCAGCAAAATCGCTGCCTGCACCGCAAACCGCACAACGATCAAAACACCCAGTGAGATATACCCGCCCAACAGCTTAGCCACAGCGTCACCCAACGGGGCCAGCACGCAAAAGCCTAGCATCAGTACGATACCGAAAAAGGGGCGATCAACAGTCATAGGGTGAGCCTAGTGAACACTCGGGCGGGGCGCAATCGGCGGCGTGGCGGTCACGCGTTCGCGCCAGATAATAAACAGACCCGACGCTACGATCACAGCAATCCCCACCCACGTCAGCGTATTGGGGAAATCCGAGAATACTAAATAGCCAAAGGCTACGGCACTGACGATCTCTAGGTAATGCAACGGCGCAAGCGTCGATGTGGGGGCCATGCGGAGGGCGTAGGTCATCATCAAATGCGCCACTGACGAGGCCACGCCGACGCTGCACATCCACAGCCAGGCAGTGCCTTTCGGCATCACCGGATCAAGGGTGATAATGCCTGAACCGTTAGCAAATACCATGATGGGCAGGCACATCACGGCGGCCACGGTCGCAGTGTGCAGCTGCATTGGAATGGGGTGCATGCGGCGGCTTAATGACCGCGTGACCAACATATAAGCGGCAAAGGTGAAGGCGGTGCCAATCGGATACAGCGCCACAAGACCGAAGGCCGCAAGGCTTGGCTGGATCACAAGCAGCGACCCCGCAAACCCCACCACACAGGCCCCGATGCGGCGCGGGCCAATGATATCTTGGAACAATAAACGGCCCAAGATCAGCAAAATGAACGGCTCGATAAAGGCAATCGCCAGCGCATCGGCAATCGGCATGACCTGCACAGCGGCCACAAAACAATAGGTCGAGGCAATCAGGAAAAACGCGCGCTGCACCAACTGCCATAACATTGCGCGGGGCAGGGACAGTGAATGCCCCAAAAGGATACAGACCGGCGCCATGATCGCGGCCTGCACCACAAACCGCGCGGTGGTGATTTGGCCCACAGGCAATGTCGCTGCGGCAAGCTTTGAAGCCACGTCGATCAAGGGTGCGGTCACGCAAAACCCCAGCATGAGTGCAATACCCATTAAAACGCGGTCATTATGAACGGTCATGTGGATATCGCATCAGCATGGGTTAAAACCCATCCTACACAATCTGCAACCCGCTCTAACAATTCGGCACATTCACGGCCAAGCCGCCCAGAGATGTCTCTTTATACTTCTCGGACATATCCACACCCGTCTGACGCATGGTCTCAATCGCCGCGTCCAGCGGGACCAAATGCGTGCCATCGCCGCGCATTGACAGGGACGCCGCCGAGACCGCCTTGATCGCACCCAAGCCGTTGCGCTCAATACACGGGACCTGCACCAGCCCGCGCACAGGATCGCACGTCATGCCCAAATGATGCTCCAGCGCAATCTCGGCGGCATTCTCGACTTGCGCAGGACTGCCACCCAAAACGGCACACAGACCCGCAGCCGCCATCGCCGCCGCAGAGCCAACCTCGGCCTGACAGCCCGCTTCGGCTCCCGAAATCGACGCATTGAACTTGACCAACCCGCCAATCGCCGCCGCCGTCAGCAAGAAATCAGGCACGCGCGATATAGTCGCCCCCGGCACATGATCCAGATAATACCGAATGGTCGCAGGCACGACACCCGCCGCCCCGTTCGTGGGCGCGGTCACAACCTGACCGCCTGCGGCGTTTTCCTCATTTACCGCCATTGCATAGGTCGACATATAGTCGTTGATCGTATGGGGGGCGGTCAGGTTCATGCCGCGCTCGGCCATCAGGGCATCATAAATCCCCTTGGCACGGCGTTTGACAAACAAACCACCCGGTAAAATCCCGTCCGTGACCAGCCCGCGATCAATGCATGCGTTCATCACCTCCCAAATACGGGTCAGCCCCTTGTCCAGATCCGCGCCCGACTTGCGCGACAACTCATTGGCGCGCTTCATCTGGGCCACAGATTTCCCCGAAGCCGCCGCCATCTCCAACATCTGCGCCGCAGAGCGAAACGGATACGGCACCGCAGGACCATCATCGGTATCCTTGCCCGCAGCGAGTTCGGTCTCGGTCAACACAAACCCGCCCCCAATCGAATAGTAGGTGACCTGCGTAATCACATCGCCTTGGCCGTCCACGCCCTTTAGGATCATCCCATTGGCATGACCAACAAGTGCGGGGCCATAATCAAACAACACATCTTCATTGGGATGAAACCGCAGAGGCCCAAGCCCGTCAGGCAGTACCGTATGCTCCGCCTGAATCCGCACCATTTCAGCGTCCGCCTTCACCACATCATAATCATCGGCGCGAAATCCGGCGAGCCCCAAGATCACGGCGCGGTCCGTGGCATGGCCAACACCAGTAAACGCAAGCGAGCCGTGCAATGACGCCCTCACCCCCGCCACGCCAAACGGCAAAGCGCGCAGGTGATCCAGAAAACGGGCGGCTGCGACCATCGGGCCAATGGTGTGGGATGATGACGGGCCAATGCCCACCTTGAACATATCGAACACGGACAAAAACATTAGATGGCACTTCCTTCAGGAGGGTTTGGCAAAGTAGGATCAGAGAAAATCGTTTTTCCCAAACCCTCTGCAAGACTTGCTTGATGTGCGGACGGGCGGGTTTCTAAAATCTTCATGTAGTCGCGCAACCTTGGATAATCAGATAATTCAAACCACGTCTGCTCAGGTCCGTAAAGGGCTGCCCACCGTACCATCGGGGCCAGATAACACCCCAAGGCGCTGGGCGCGGGATCATCCAGCCATGTGGCATGGGCCTCAATATGGGCGAAAAGCCCCGCCAAGCGCACGCGGGTGGCATCGCGCAACGCAGGCACGGCGTCATCCGCTATATACTTATGTGGATAAAACCACATACGCATCGCAGGGTGCAGCGTATTGGACAGCCAAAACAACCAGGTCAGCGCCTCACCACGCGGCATCCCCGCAGGCATAAACCCATCATGCGATAGCCAAAGCAGAATCGCTCCTGTCTCATAAATCGGCCCCTCAGGCGTCAGTAACGTCGGGATCATACCATTGGGGTTCAGCGCCAGATAATCCGGCGCGGACTGCCCCTGCGCTGCGCGGTCCACAAGACCTGTCTCAAACGGCAGTCCGAATTCCAACAGCGCAAGCCGAATACACAGCGAGGCATTGTCAGGGGCGTAATAAAGGGTCAACTTTTGTGTCATAGGTCAAGCATACGTGCATCACACCAGATGTAAGGCGCAAAAACGACGCATCCACCGTGAAACGAGATCAATTTATGGCGTTTCCCTCTTGCGCCATTCGCCCTATAAAACCAAAAACCACAAAATGGAGCTGCTGCCATGCCAAGTGCCCTATCCCCCATCGATAAAGCCAAATTTGTTGCGGCCAAAAAGGCCACGGAATACGTGAAATCGGGCATGAAAGTCGGGCTTGGCACTGGCTCAACGGCGGCTTGGCTGGTGCAATGCCTTGGCGAAATGGTTCGGCATGAAGGGCTACGGATCAAGGGCGTGCCGACATCCTCGCGCACAGCCCAACTGGCGCGTGAAGTGGGCATCGAAGTGATTTCCTTGGACGAAGCGAAATGGCTTGATCTGACCATCGACGGTACCGATGAATACGATGGCAACCTGAACCTGATCAAAGGCGGCGGCGGCGCGCATTTGCAAGAAAAGATCGTGGCCACGGCCTCCGATCAGTTGATCATCATCGCGGACCCGACCAAAAAGGTCGAAACCCTTGGCGCATTTCCATTGCCCGTCGAGATCATCCCGTTTGGTTGGCAAACCACCAAAACACTGATCGACGAAACCCTTATTGGTATGGACGTTTTGGGCCAAACCACCAGCCTGCGCATGAACGGCGACGCGGCCTATATCAGCGACGAAGGCAACCATATTCTTGATCTGCACCTCAACCGGATTGGCAATCCGCGCCAGTTAAGCCTCGTGCTCAATCAAATCCCGGGCGTTGTCGAGAACGGCCTGTTCATCGACATCTGCGACATGGTGATCATTGGTTACGGCGACGGGCGGGTTGAAGTGAACGACATCAACAACGGCGACATCTTGAAAAGCAAATTCGACTTTATGGACAGCGGAAACCTGTTTGCCGACGACGCGGATTAATGCGCAGCGCAGTTTATCGACGCAAACACGCGAATGGCGTTGTAGTCAGCCCCACCCAGCCATAGGTTATGCCCTGTTACGACTGAAATGACTGGAATTTTGCGATGGCGTTTGACTTTGATCTATTTGTAATCGGGGGCGGATCTGGCGGCGTGCGTGCAGCACGTGTTGCAGCGGCCACTGGCGCCAAAGTGGCCTTGGCCGAAGAATACCGCATGGGCGGCACCTGCGTGATCCGTGGCTGCGTGCCGAAGAAGCTAATGGTCTTCGCTTCCACTTACGCCGAAAGCATGCATGACGCCGCAGAGTATGGCTGGGACGTAAAAATCGGCCCGTTTGACTGGACCAAATTCCGCACCAAACTGCATGCCGAGTTGGACCGCCTTGAAGGCGTCTACCGCAAACTTTTGGGCAATTCGGACGTCACAATCTACGACGCGCGCGCCACGCTCAAAGACGCACACACCATCACGCTATCCACAGGCGCGCAATTCAGCGCCAAGCATATCCTGATCGCGACAGGCGGCCATCCGACCAAGCCAGAGATCGCAGGCGCGGAGCTTGCCATCACCTCGAACGAAATATTTGACCTCAAAGAATTTCCCAAAAAGATGCTGATCGTCGGCGGCGGTTATGTTGCCTCCGAATTCGCAGGTATCCTGAACAGCTTGGGCGTTGAGGTCACACAGTTCTATCGCGGCGCACAAATCCTGCGCGGCTTTGACGACGAGGCGCGCGGGCTGATCTCGGACGGCATGATCGAAAAAGGCGTGAAACTGCGTCTCGGCACCAACATCCTAGAGATGCGCGCCGAGGGCAAGGGCATCCACGTGCTTGCCACCAACGGCTGTGAGCACACATTCGATCAAGTCATGTTCGCGACAGGACGGCACGCCAACACAGACGGGCTTGGGCTGGAAGAGATCGGCGTGAAACTGGGCCGTGGTGGCGAGATTTTGGTCGATGACTATAGCCAAACTGCCGTGCCATCAATTTATGCGGTGGGCGACGTGACCGACCGCGTGAACCTGACCCCCGTGGCGATCCGCGAAGGCATGGCGTTTGTCGAAACCGTGTTCAAAGGCAACCCAACCAAGCCCGACCACGAGCTGATCCCGTCTGCGGTTTTCACGCAGCCCGAATTCGGCACCGTGGGCCTGACCGAGGAACAAGCCCGCGATCAAGAGCCCATCGAGGTCTATTGCACGTCGTTTAAGCCGATGAACCACAGCTTTGCAGGGCGCGCCGACCGCGTTATGATGAAACTGATCGTGTCGCAGGCCAATCGCAAAATCTTGGGCTGTCATATCGTCGCAGACCACGCGGGCGAATTGATCCAGATGGTCGGCATCGCGGTGAAAATGGGCGCTACAAAGGAAGATTTCGACAGAACTGTCGCCGTTCACCCGACAATTTCGGAAGAACTGGTCACAATGAAGGAACCCGTGCGCCGCGCTTGATTTTCGAGTATAAACGCACACATATAGATAGACGGCCCCGAAATTGGGGCGCAACAAGATAGGTTTAGACGCAATGGCAGGAAATAACGGTGGCCCATGGGGCGGCGGTGGAAATGGTGGATCAAACGGTGGGGACGAGCCTCCCAAGCCGCCACGTAAACCAAACGAGCCACAGGGCATTCCTGAAATTGACGAGCTGGTCAACAAAGGTCGCGAACAGCTGCGCGTCTTGATGGGCGGCGGCGGTGGCGGTAAAAATGGCGGCGGCATTGGCGGCGGCGGTGGTCCAGAGATCACGCGCGGCATGATTGGCCTTGGCGTTTTGGGTGCGGTTGTGCTTTGGGGCATGGCGTCATTCTACACGGTGAAACCTGAAGAAAAATCCGTCGAGCTTCTGCTTGGGCGCTACCTTGAAACCAATGGCGCTGGTCTGAACTTTGCACCTTGGCCGCTGGTGACACGCGAAGTGCTGCCAGTCACCACCGAGCGTTCGATTGATATCGGCACCAGCAGGTCCGGTCTGGACGCAGGGCTTATGCTGACAGGCGACGAGAACATCGTAGATATCGACTTCCAGGTTGTCTGGAATATCTCGGAACCGCAGCAATATCTCTTTAACCTCGCAGACCCGCCGCAAACTATTGAAGCGGTGTCCGAATCTGCGATGCGCGAGATTATTGCGCAGTCCAACTTGGCACCAATTTTGAACCGTGACCGTGGTGCGATTGCTGACCGTCTTAAGGACGAAATTCAAAGCACCCTCGACAGCTATAGCTCTGGCGTGAATATCGTGCGTGTGAACTTTGACAAGGCCGACCCGCCCGTCGAAGTTATTGCATCATTCCGCAAAGTGCAGGATGCCGAGCAAGAGCGTGATCGGTTGCAAAACGTGGCTGACGCCTATGCCAACCAAGTGCTTGCGGGTGCCCGTGGTGAATCAGCGCAGTTGCTAGAGCAGGCCGAAGCCTACCGCGCCCAAGTGGTTAACGAAGCGGTGGGTGAAGCATCGCGTTTCTCGGCCGTTTACAGCGAATACGCCAAAGCCCCCGACGTAACGCGCAAGCGCCTCTACCTTGAGACAATGGAAAAAGTGCTTGGCGGCACCGACATCATCTTGATGGATGACACCTCGGCTGGCGGCCAAGGGGTCGTGCCATATCTGTCGCTGAACGAATTACGCCGAAATACCACTGATGGAGGGTCCAACTAATGAAAAAGGCCGCATTTCTGATCCCCGCCGTTGTCGTGGTTGCCGTTCTGGCCGTGTCTTCCGTGTTCATCGTGGACGAGCGTGAAACAGCGCTTGTGCTGCAATTTGGTCAAATCGTGAAGGTCAAAGAAGATCCTGGATTGGGCTTTAAAATCCCGTTAATCCAGGATGTTGTGCGCTATGACGACCGTATCCTAAGCCGTGATCTTGACCCGCTTGAGGTCACGCCCTCCGACGACCGTCGTCTCGTGGTTGACGCCTTCGCGCGCTACCGCATTGCGGACGTCGAGCGGTTCCGTCGGGCTGTTGGTGGCGGTGGCGCTGAATTCGCCGCCAGCCGTCTAGACGGTATTTTGCGCGATAAAACCCGTAACGTGCTGGGTACGGTGTCGTCCAACGACATCCTCTCGACTGACCGTGCCGCTTTAATGCTGCGCATCCGTAACGATGCCATCGCAGAAGCGCTGTCTCTGGGTTTGGAAGTGATCGACGTGCGCCTGAAACGCACCGACCTGCCACCAGAAAACCTTAGCGCCACCTACGAGCGCATGAAGGCAGAACGTGAACGCGAAGCTGCCGACGAGGTTGCGCGCGGTAACGAGGCCGCCCTGCGTGTACGTGCGACAGCCGACAGAACCGTGGTTGAATTGGTGTCGGAAAGCCAACGCCAAGCGGAAATCACCCGCGGTGAAGCGGACGCGGCGCGGAACGCAATCTTTGCCGATGCCTATGGCGCAGACCCCGAATTCTTTGAATTCTACCGCTCCATGACGGCCTACAGCCGCGCACTGACCTCCAACAATGCCTCGATGATCCTGTCGCCAGACAGTGAATTCTTCAACTACCTGAAGTCAGGTGAAGGTGCGGCGTCTCAGTAACCTCGCTGGACCGGAACATACATAAGGGCCGTTGCAACCGCAGCGGCCCTTTTGCGTTTTAACTGAACGTTTGAGATAAAACCGATGCACGCGAAAATACTTCTAAACATGTTGCAAGAACAGCCACTGGCTACCAGAAATCACCTCTTGACCCGATGATAAAGTATCTATCGGCTTGCCTCTGATATTAAAAATGGAGGCCATTAACGTGGTTAAAGAGAAGAAATCCTACGATCTCATCGTGAGCATCACCGAGGAGATGGACAAAGAGAAAATGATGGGTGTGGTCGAACGCGCGGCGGCGAGTACGGGGCTGTATTTCTCGCATATCGGGGGCTATTCACGGGTAAAGTATCCTAACTCTGTTCACTGGCACTTTAAGAGGGACAAGAATGAGGTTGGCCTCATTGATGCAACCTTTTGGAAAGAAGGCACGAAGTTCTGGCTCATCTTGCGGAACAACGAACCACAGTGGGTCCACGATACAGCGCCTATTCTTCAAAAAGCGCTGCAAGATGAGATCGCAGACCTCTAGATTTTGCTGCTAAACGATTGGCGCAGGCCATGATGACCCATAAATCACCTCACCCGCGCGAAATATCCGATCACGTCGACTTGAGAATGCGCGATTACTCTTTGCGTTGCATCTTTGGCACCCTACATTCAAACTACTGATTAGAGGCGAGGGAGGACTTCGCCGCCAAATCTCAGTTTGAAGGAGTTTTTCACGTGAGATCTCAGGCACTTGTAGCCCATTGCCGCGACACGCAGGCGCGCGGCGTATTTCTGACAATGATGACCAGCGCGGCGCTTGCTGTCGCTTTGACACTTTCCCAAGCGGCCCCGTCCGAGGCGCAATCGCGCCCCGTGACCTTTGCGGATCTGGCTGATCAGGTGAGCCCATCAGTCGTCAACATCACCACATCCACCACAATTGCAGGCCGCACAGGGCCACAAGGCATGGTGCCCGAAGGCTCGCCATTCGAGGACTTCTTTGGCGATCTGCAAAGCCCTGAGAACGGCGCACCGCGCAAATCCTCGGCCCTTGGCTCCGGCTTTGTGATCTCGGCGGACGGGTACATCGTGACCAACAATCACGTCATTGAAGGCGCTGATGAAATCCTGATCGAATTCTTTCCAGGCGGCGAAGAAGGCGTGCCAGCCGAATTGGTCGGCACCGATCCAAACACCGATATCGCGGTATTGAAAGTTGATCTCGCCGATCTGCCGTTCGTGTCGTTTGGTGACAGCAACGCCACAGGCGCGCGCGTCGGCGATTGGGTCATGGCCGTGGGCAACCCGTTGGGGCAGGGGTTCTCAGTCTCCGCAGGGATTGTCTCCGCGCGAAACCGTGCGCTTTCAGGTACTTACGACGACTATATCCAAACCGACGCGGCGATTAACCGTGGCAACTCTGGCGGGCCATTGTTCAACATGGACGGCGAGGTTGTTGGCGTGAACACGGCCATCCTGTCGCCAAATGGCGGCTCTATCGGCATCGGTTTTGCGATGTCCTCTGCTGTGGTCAGTAACGTCGTGGACCAGCTTAAAGAGTTCGGCGAAACCCGTCGTGGTTGGCTGGGCGTGCGCATTCAAGACGTGACCCCAGACATGGTTGACGCCATCGACGGGCTGGAAATGGCCAGCGGCGCATTGATCACTGACGTGCCAGCGGGTCCTGCGGAAGATGCGGGCATGCTGGGCGGCGACGTGATCACAACCTTCGACGGAATAGCCATCGGCGACACCAAAGAACTGGTGCGGATTGTTGGCAACTCGCCTGTTGGTAAAGAAGTGCCGGTGATCATCCTGCGCAACGGCGAAACGATGGATATCACAGTCGTGCTTGGACGTCGTGAAACCGCTGAAGCAAAGGCATTCCCAGCCGCCGCAGAAGAGCCGACAGCACCAGATACGTCGGAAATCCTTGGCATGACACTGTCCGAGATTACACCCGAGCTGGAAGAGCAATTCTCGCTGACCGACGCTACGGGGCTTGTGATCACAGACATTGATGCCACCAGTGATGCGGCCTCAAAGGGTCTTGTCGCGGGCGATCTGATTGTCGAGGCAGGACGCGAGACGATCACAACCGTGGCCGAGTTTGAAGCACAGATCGAGGCCGCAAAAGAAGCGGGCCGCAAATCACTGCTGCTGCTGTTGCGCAGGGGTGGCGATCCACGGTTCGAGGCGCTTTTGCTTGAATAGCATCCGATTGATATAAAACCGAAAAAGGGCGTAGCATTGGCTGCGCCCTTTTTCATTTAGCCTTTGTCGAGGGTGGCACGATCAAGTGCAACAATGCCCAATGCGCGCGCCGTTTGCAGCGAGAGCAGCGCCGAATCCGGACCATTTTGGCGCTGAAACACACGGGTAGCGGTGGCGGTAGCATTATCCAGATCACCCGAAATCGGCCCTTGATAGACGCCGCGCACGGTCAGCGCCCGCTGCAAAGTGGCGACAAAGTCGCGGGTGTAATTTTGTGGGCAAACGGTCTCGAACCGGATGGGCGCACGCTCACGCAGGATCTGTTGGCGAATGACGGTGCGGAACGTTGCGGGGCTGATCAATGCGCCATCAGCGGCGCGCACTTCTTTGGTCTCAACCTCATGCACGCGCACGGTCTGGATCACCGCAGGGGCCGTGTCATTGGCAAAACAACGCCCGTCACGCTGTGTCTCGATCTGGGCCACATCGATCATCACGTTCTCGGGCCGCGTCTGCACAGGGGCACAGGCGCAAAGAACCGCAAAGCCTGTCATATAAACCAGCGATTTCATCAGCGCAGACCCCTTGGTGCGTGTCATCTAGCCGTGTCTATAGACTATGCGCGCGCTTCGCCAAAGCACCTGCGGCGATTTGTTACCAAGGTTGGCGCACATGGCACAGTTTTGGGGTGGTGGCGCGCGGGTGTGATGGTTAGAAATACCTGAAGTTTGTGAAGTCTTGTGAAAAAGGGGTCCATCGAGATGGCCAAAATTACTTACGTAGAGCACGGCGGCAAAGAGCACGTCGTAGAGGTGGCCAACGGCATGACCGTCATGGAAGGCGCGCGCGACAATGGCATCCCGGGCATTGAAGCCGATTGCGGTGGCGCATGTGCATGCTCGACCTGCCACGTTTATGTTGATGGTGCTTGGGTTGAAAAACTGACGCCCAAGGACGCGATGGAAGAAGACATGCTTGACTTTGCCTATCAGCCCGATCCGGTCAAATCCCGCTTGACCTGCCAGATCAAAGTGACTGAAGCATTGGATGGTCTGCGCGTGCAGATGCCAGAAAAGCAGATTTAATGCGCAAGGCGGCCATAGCCTGCTGGTTTGTCTTTGCGACTGCAGGGCACGCTGAAACGATCGTGGCCGCCGACTATACCGACCCCACAACCCGCTACGCCCACGGTATTCTGGGCGATACGATTGAACACGCGGGGCTGCTGGTAACGCTGTCGAATAGGGCTGAATTGCGCGCCATCTGGCCCGAACTTGTGGTCTTTGAAGACACCATCCCCCGCCTTGTCGATCTGGATGGCGACGGCTCTGCCGAAGTGATCACGGTCGAGAGCCACGCGCAGTTTGGCGCAAGGCTCGCAGTCTGGGGGCTGGATGCCAATGATGCCTTGATTTCAAAAGCTTACACCGAATTCATCGGCGCACCTTACCGCTGGCTTGCAGTGGCAGGGGCGGCTGATATGGACGGGGACGGCTTGATTGAGATCGCCTATATCGACCGGCCACATCTGGCAAAAACACTCACGATCTACCGCTATGTTCCACTGTCCGACGGGACAGGGCGGCTTGACCTTGTGGCGACCCAATCAGGCCTGACCAATCACCGGATTGGCGAGCGTGATATTGCAGGCGGCATACGGACCTGCGACGGGATCACCGAGGTCATCACCGCCAACGCCGATTGGACCCGTATCATCGGAACAGG
>RCMY010000943.1_pt1 | contig 27831 bp, 24 predicted proteins | sample 2041341 | NCBI WGS metagenome assembly RCMY01 (sample SAMN09708234, study PRJNA481090) | Marine sediment metagenome, whole genome shotgun sequencing project.
CTTTCATCTGGCCTGCGACGCGGGCAACTCCGAAGCGGTCTTGCGCTTGCGCGAGCGTAAACAACGCCCGCACAAGCCCCTGGCGCTCATGGTCCCGGACTTGTCCACCGCCCGCGCCATTGCCCAGGTCAGCGACGTTGAAGCCGAACTCATGGCCGGCGCGGAGGCGCCCGTTGTGCTGTGCGTAAAGCGCAGCCGCTTTATTTTAAATTCATACCTGGCCCCGGACTGCCCGGAGCTGGGCATTATGCTGCCTTATACCCCGCTGCATCAACTGCTGATAAACGCCTTTCGGGAAATAATTCCCTCCCCTTCCGTGCTGGTTATGACTTCGGGCAATCCTTCCGGCGAGCCCATTTGCCTGGACAATAAGGAAGCCCTGGCCAAACTGGCCGGGTATGCAGATTTCTTTCTGCTGCACAATCGCGATATTTTGGCCCGCGTGGATGATTCCGTGCTCAGGGTTGTGCCGGGAAGCGGCGCTGACGCCCTCCCCGGCCAGGTGCAATTCCTGCGCCGGGCGCGCGGGTTTGTGCCCCGCCCGATCCGCCTGAACGGCTCCCCCGGCCAAGGCGCGCCTTTGCTGGCTGTGGGCGCTGAATTGAAAAATACCTTCTGCCTGTGCCGGGGTGATGAAGCTTTTGTCAGCCAGCACGTGGGCGACTTAAACTGCCTGGAAAACCAGGTCTTTTTTGAAGAGGCCAAAGAACATCTGTGTCGTTTGCTGGATATGCAACCGGAAGCGGTCATTCATGATTTGCATCCGGACTATCTGTCCACGCGCCTGGCTTTGGACAGCGGGCTGCCGCACTACAGCGTACAGCATCATGCAGCCCATATTTTCGGCGTGGCCGCGGAACACGGGATTGCGGGGCGGATTTTGGGCCTGGCCCTGGACGGCGCGGGCCTTGGCGACGATAGCACCATCTGGGGGGGCGAGCTGCTGCTCATTGACAACCGCCCCGCAGCAAGCCTTGCCGACTGCCCCAACGCCGGCGGCAACAACTATTGTCGTTTGGGGCACCTTGCCCTCATGCCCCTGCCCGGCGGCGACGCCGCGGCCCGAACGCCCTGGCGCATGGCTCAAGGTCTGCTCAGCCAGGTAGGCGTCGACGAACCCCTGCCGGAATACTGCCATTGGATAAAAGATGAGGCCGGCCGGACGGACGCGAACCTGCTTTGCCAGATGCTGCGCCAGGACGTCAATGTCGGCCGGACCAGCAGTTGCGGCCGCCTGTTTGATGCCGTAGCCGGGCTGCTCGGCTTTCCCGCGACCATGTCTTTTGAAGGCCAGGCCGCAGCCTGGCTGGAGCAATTGCAAACTTTGGAAGAGCAAGGCCGTTATGCCTGCCCCACACAAGTGGAAGGCGAGCGGCGGCTGCTCAATATTCATGAATTGTTTGCCCAAGTCTGGGAGGATGTGCGCTGCGGCATACCCGCCGGCATTATTGCCCGGCGTTTTCACCTCGGGCTGATCCAGGGCTTGGCCGATATGACCGCGCAAGCGGCGCAGGAGTGGGGAATCAATGCAGTAGCCCTGTCCGGCGGCGTGTTGCAAAACCGGACCGTGGCCCTTGTCCTGCCGGAACTGTTGCGCGAACGCGGGCTCACCCCCCTGCTGCACAAGGAAGTCCCTTGCAATGACGGCGGTATTTCCTTGGGGCAAGCGGCCTGGGCCCGAGCTAAAGGCCTTTAACGCGCGTTTTTTTGCCCCTCTGCGTTTACCCCCCTCCCCCGCAAGTACGGGGGTTCTGCGTGCATGAATGCGGAAGAGTGTTTTCCGGCGGATATGTCGCAGGATCCCCCGCCACATAAATGCGCCGCCATGCGGCTTTTTATTCGGCGCCCGCCGCGGCTTCCGCCAAAATCCCCTCCCAGGCGGCCACAGCATTTTCAAGACTGAAATCCTGCACCCGGACAAGCCCCGCCTGAATATATCTTTTGCGCTCCTCACCGGCCAGCATGGCTCCAAGGGCCTCGGCCAAAGCCTCGGGATCATTCATGGGCGTCAATTTGCCGTATTGGTCGTCCCCAAGGATTTCCGCCGGTCCGTGCGGGCAGTCCGCGGCAACCACAGGCAGGCCCAAGGCCAGGGCCTCCATAATGACTGTGGGAAAACCTTCAAAAAATGAACTCAGCCCAAGCACGGCAGCGCATCGCATACAAGGATAGGGATTGCTCGTGAAACCCGGCAAAAAAATACTGTCCTTGACCCCCAGGCGCTGCGTTTCTTGCTCCAAAGCCGCGCGTTCAGGCCCCTCGCCAAGAATGCACAGGTGATGGTCGCTGCCAACGGCCCGCAAAAGGGCATGGGCTTGAATAAGCAGGTGAAACGCCTTTTCCGGGGCCAGCCGTCCCACACCCAGTATGACCGGTTTGGCGAAACAGTGGGCAAGACGCTCGGGAAGCGAATCCTCCGCTTTTGCCTGTATGGCTTTGAAATCTATAGGGTTATACAACAAGCGCAGCTTTGCAGCCGCCGCAGGGAATAGCTTGCAGGTCGACTCAAGCACCCCCTGGCTTACACAGGTGATAAAAACGCAGCGAGCAAAGGCCCAGCCCAGAATGACGGCATATAATCGCGCGTACCAGGCGGTCTTTTGAGCGAAGTATCCGGCCAAATCTTTGTGCAGCCAACCTATGGCCTTGCCTTTGCCGAACAGCGCGGCCCAGAAGATGCTTTGCAGCTCCAGACTGCCCACTACGACCCGGGCTCTCTTTGGCTGCCTTGCGGATAGCCGGGAAAAGCCTAAGGCACTGCCAAAAAGAAGGCCCGGCCGGCATAATAAAAGGAAGGCAGGGCGGGACGGCTCTTTCAAGTTCCGGAATATATTTGGTGCAGACTACGCGCACCACGTCGCCTTTGTTTTGCAACTGCCGAGCCAGCGTAAGCGTAACGACTTCCGCCCCGCCGCCGAAGCTGTGCATAATAAACAGGTAGTGCTCGCCCATAATCTGCTCCCGCGCTTAAGCTTCATGCTTGTATTCGGACAAATGATATAAGCAAAACAACGGCAATAAAAACAATATATTCCGCGTTTCAATGTCCGCAAGTCCCGCAATTGCGACCATAATTATCCAAAACAAACAAATTGTAGCGCTGCAGCGGTACAAATCAGAGTGCGGATTTTCGCGTAGCTTGCCAAACAGTCTTTTAGATATGCCGCATACCCAAAACATAACGCAAAAAATTACGGGAATGCCGTATTCAGCCGCAGCTGCCGGCAGAGTGGATAGATGGGGAATGGAACCCGTGTCCTTCCAAGCAATGAATTCCGGATCCTTATGAAGGTCTTCCTTGTTCTGCGGCTCTTCGATCACGTGTCTCGTGAACCATCCCCGCCCGACGCCAAGAACAGGATGTTTTTTGATCAACTCAAAGGTAGCTATGGTTACGGCCACACGAGGCATGGAGATGAGTTGAATTCTCTCTATTTTTTCCTGAACCTTGGGCGTAAAAAACAATATCAGCACGGACAATATAGAAATCATAAAAAAACTTCCGCCCAACACAAACATCCTACGTCCTATGCAAAAATATGCGGCAATGGCGGCCAGTCCTGTAACTCCAAAAATAATACCAGCAAAAGATGTTGAAACAAAAAGAATGACAAAACAGATCGCCGCCATGACCCAGCCGGCACTATTATAGCGTGACCGCACAGCGGTCAGACCAAGGCTTACAGGTAAAAAAAATGTGCTGAGCCAAGCGGCCAGAGCCGACGCCTCCTCGAATACCCCGTTTATTCTTAAGCTTTTTGCCGTATATGATCCTTCGGAATAAAAATCATAAACTGCGCCTATCCACTGTGCTTCAATAAACGGCGCCAGGGCGATATTCAACATCTTAGCTTTACCGGCCAAGGCAGCCAGCCAGGGCAAGGAAGCGTCTTTGCCGAACAGCCACAGCGCCTGAACGGCGCATGTAAGCGCAATAAAGACAAAGGCCGCCACTGTTCCCATGAGCAGGCATTTTTGCGATCTTGTATCGCTAATCAACACTTTGCACAGCAAAACAAAAAATAGAATAAACGGCAGCTGCACTGCCAGCTTTCCCAGAGAAATCAGGACGGACACGAAGGTGGGGCGCCCCGCAACAGGATAAAAAGACGCGCTGCACCACATCGCAACCGTCTGAAACAAAAAAAACACGATCAGCCAGGGTGCGGCTTTTTTTAGCAAGCCCCAAACATCATCTAACGACCAAAGTTTGGCCTGCCAAGCCCAAAGCATGAACGGCGCCGCAATGTATATAAAAGCATGCTGCAAATAATAGTTGGGAATAAATGTAAAAATCCATTTTTGCCAACAAGCCAACGGCACTGTGCAAAATGCGAAAATATGCAGCAGAGAAAATTTTTGTGCTTCAGCGTGTTGCAAAACGAGCCTCTTTTATTTGCTTAAAAGATATTTAAAACACAAGAAGAGGTATTTTGGTGTTTTCTTTATATTTTGCCATCTGTTATTGCCATGCAACAATGAATGGACGAGCAGCAGGTGGAGAGGATATAAAAATGCATGCAATATATACATATAGATGTATTTATGTATATGCATTTTAAACACCTGCCTTTCTTTAAGTTGCAATTTAATATATCGTAGCGATTCCAGCGTTGAGAGCCGTTGCATGATATCAACAGTCAATCCGGACAGGCGCTGGCAATACCGGTATAAGGCTTCTTTGATAGTGTATAGGAGCGGGTTTTCCGTCAGTAGAAGAAATATGAACGCCACATCCTCGGCACAACGACTTTCAGGAAATAAAATTTTTGTGCGCTTAAGGAAACTCCGCCTGAACAGCTTGTTCCAAACAGGCGAATGTATTTTTTTCTGCCCTAATAAAGCTGACGCCTCCAACATACCTGATGCAACAGGAAGAATTTGGCGGCTTCTGTTACCCTCAATCCATTCAAAACCGCAGACGACAATGTCCGCCCTCGCTTCAACAGCTGCGGTATGAAGTTTTGCGTACATTTCCGGGGTTGCGGCATCGTCGCTGTCCACAAAACCCAAAAATTCGCCGCACGCCGCAGCCATTCCCGCGTTGCGGGCCGCGCCAGGACCTTGCCGGTACGGCATGGTGACACACCGAATCCTGTCAGGATGTTGAGCCGCATAGCAGGCGCAAATTTCTGACGAGCCGTCCTCAGATGCATCATCCACCAAAATGATCTCCAGGCTTTGCAGCGTCTGCGCGAGCAGCGAGTCAAGGCAACGCTCCAGCCAGGGCGCGGTATCGCAAACCGGGACAACAACACTGACAAGCGGCGGCGCCATACGAGACCCCTGCTTCTACGAATTTGCCTTGCCGGCACGAAACGCCTGCGGACAACATTTGCTGATGCAAAACACATAGCCGGCGCAGATGCCCGACTCCACCAGAATAGGCATACACGCCGCGCCGTAAATGCCGAATAGCGACGCCATGCCCGCTACCGTCGGCAAGCTGACTAGCCCTACCGCCAGCAACACCATGGTCAAAGCCCGCTCCTGCCCGAACGGCACCAGGATTTGATTGCCCAAAACAATGTTGCAGGCCAAAATAGGTATAAACACTGCCATAATACGCAACACAGGAACAGTTTCACCATAGCCGGAACCCAAAACAACAGGGATGACCCAGGGCGCCGTCAGCCACAATACAATGGCCAGAATCAACATAACCCCGCCCGTGCCTGCCAGGGAGGCGCGCAACATCCTTGCCGTGCCTGTGGGATTTTTTTCCCGAGCCGCACAGATTTCCGGCATCAGCGCCTGGGTGACCGGTGCGGACAAACTGACAACAGCCCGCACTATTTTATCCGCAGCCAGAAGTATGCCCAGCTGTCCGGCCGGCAAGAAAAGCGCAATGATAAGCGTATTGCCTTGCGTATAGAGCATGGAGGCCAAGCGGCTGGAAAACAATATAAAAGCGCGCCGCAGCTCCGTCCGGCCCGCGCGAAAGTCCAGTCGAACCCCGTCAACAGCGCGGATCATTGCCGCTGTTTGCCAAGTATAAGCCGCTGCCTTGCAGATAAACAGAAAAAGCAGATATCTAGGCCACTGTCCAGGGCCGTCAATAAAAACAAATACCAACGATAACGCCAGCGCACTGCTTAAAACATCCCATACAGCCATCCGCCGCATGCCGCTGCCCGCGCCTTGAAAATACCAGGTGGGATTGCAGCCCAAAGCAATCCCGTACGCTATGGCCAAACTGTATCCAAGGCTATTGTCCGCGGCATAAGGAAGAAAAGGGCAAGCCAACGCGGCCAGGCAACCGCAAATAAAGACCAAAATCAGCTTGGCTGACAAAACAGCGCTGACAGTACGCTGCAAAACCTTTGCCTCGTCGCGGGCCTGCGCTATATCGCGCACTGCGCCTAAGGAAAACCCCCACTCAACGCTCAGCCCTACCGCTGTGGATAAAGAGAGCATGTACATAAGTATGCCGAACCTTTCCGGCCCCAACACCCGGGAAAGATACGGAAAAGCCAGCAGCGGCAGGAAAATTTGAGCACCCTGAACGGCCCCAAAAGATAAAAAAGATTTAAATGCAGACGCGCGGCACAGGCGGAATACCCGCTCACGCATGGTTTTCTCCGCCCTTGCCCAAGGCCAGACTGCGGTAAAGATCCGCATAAGCCTGATAGGCGGTTTTGATATCGTGTCTTTGCGCGATGCGTTCGCGGCCGGCCGCGCCCATTTTTTCCCGCAAAATAGGATTGCGGGCCAACTCAAGAACATATCCGGCCAGTTCAGCGGCATCGGCGCCCAAAAAGCCGGTAACTCCATGCTCCACAATAGCTTCGTTAGCAGGAATCTTGCAGGCGACCACAGGTTTGCCCAGGGCCATGGCCTCCAGGATGCTGTAAGAAAGCCCCTCCCAGGATGAGGTGTGGACATAGATATCCAGGCCGGCAATGCGGGACAGCGCGTCCTCACGGGGCAACCAGGAAGTCATTTCAACTTCCGGCGGGCAGGACGAGTTTTTCTCTCCCCCGATCCAAACCCAGGAGGCTTCATTTTGCAGCTGCCCGACAAGGGCAAAAAAAAAGCTCGGGCATGCGCTGCGCTGTGAGTCGGCCGCAAATGCCCGCTACAGGCAATTTTTTGCCCCAGGCAAACGGCGTGATTTCGGACAGGCTTTCCAGGTCCACCGCATTAAGGACTCGCTGCACCATCCTGTTAGGCCCGCCCAATTTGCGGGCAAGAATATATTCCTCTTCGCCGCAAGCAGCCACCGCGCTGCCTACGCGGGCGAACAACCACTCCACGGCAATAAAAAAATTCTTTTGCGCTTTTGAAACATCTGTCCGCAAAAAGCTGTAGCCATGCGGCGTATACACTGAAGGCAGGCGACAAATTCGCGCGGCCAGCCGGCCCAGCACCCCGGCCTTGGACGAATGGCAGTGCATAATATCCGGGTTGCAGTCACGGATCAGTAAAACCAGCTCTTTCAGTGCGGCCGCGTCTTTAGCCGGATGAATGGTCCGCTGCATGCCGATGGGGTGAAACCGCGCGGTGTCTGGAAACATCTGCGCGAAATCCGTCGGCGTTTCCGGACGAAGACCGTAAGCCACAGAATGGCGAAAGCCCTGCGCCTCACCCAGGCTTCGGCACAAACAAAGTATGGCCGTAAATGTTCCCGCGCCGAATGACTCGACGATATGCAGAATATGGAGAGGAGAAGGAGAATTCATATATTCCCGCTATAGACAAAAACTGCCTGTTGTGCGGGAAGGGCAGCCGAGCGCAAAACTTTCTAGCGCCAGCGCCAAAAAATGAAATAACTTGCCCCTTTCAGCCTGCCGCACGGTTGCCTGTCAAGTTTCCCACCTTAACTTGCGTAATAATTTACGTCCTTTATGGTCGGGGGTCAAGTTTGCGCCGGCAAGCATAATTTTTAGCTACACTAGCTTTTGCAACGGCAGGGTTTTAAATTTCCGGCATCTTCAGCTTTACTGGAAACGACGGGATGGAATGCCTAAAACGCGGACCGCATAATATCATGAAAAATAGCTCCAAGGAAAAGCTATAACGCTTTTTACCAAAAGGCAGCTCCGCGAAAGCACCAGGCAAAAACGTAAAACGGGGCCGGGCTTGTGGAGCAGGTATTCAACCCATCAACAAGGTAAACATCGCGAGACACACTTCTGCAGACCAACATGCAGAGTTGCGCCAGCAGGCGGAGAGCACCGGCAATATCACGAATGCCATTTCCGACATCGTTGACCAAACCAGCTTGCCGGTTCTGAATGCGGCCATTGAAGCGGCACGTCGGGGAGACCGGACGGGGCTTTGCCGTGGTGGCCGATGCAGTACGCAGGCTGGCGGAAAAAACCATGAATGCGACTCAGGAAGTGGGCGCCGGCACCAACGCTGTGCAACATTCGGCCAGGGGCAGCGTGGAAGAGGTGGGACGCTCGGTCATGGCCGTAAACAAAACCACGACTTGGCCAATGCTTCGGGCGAAGCATTTATGGAAACCGTAAGCTCGCCCCTCCGCCAATTCCGCGGTGATAGCCTCCGTCGCCGCTACGGCTGAACAGCAACGCGTCGCTTCTGAGGAAATCAACCGTGCCGTTGATGAAATAAACCAGATTTGGGAGGAAAACACAGAAGGCATGTTCCGGTCCTCAACCGCAATTCAGGATCTTTCCCGCATGGCGCAAGAACTTAATCGCGTTATGAAGCAAATTAAGACCTAGCTTTTGATTTAATTTCCGAACTGAATATTAAATAAAACAGGCTTGCGGATTTCTGGGCAAGGCCCAGAGACCCTTTCTAGTTGTCCGGCATTTTAAGTCTAGTTGCCAATCAACTTCAGGCATGAGAAGATGGCGTTAAGAGTTAAAAATTGCAAAAGGAGAAAAAGATATGGCTAGAGTTATCACCCAAAGCCTGGAAGGCAATATCAAGCATGCCTTCGGTCTCCTGGACAAGTTCATGGAGGTCTGCCCCGATGACATTTGGGCCAAAAAATTTGGCGGTTGGCCGGTGTGGCAGCAAGTTTACCACGCTTTATCCGCAGTGGACTTTTTCATAAGAGATATGGACGCGCCTGAGCAAGCGGCTCTTTTTGGTGAAGAAGAGTCAAATTTGTCTGTCAGCGCCAAAAGCACTGCCGGCAAGGCTGAACTCATCGCCATGTCCGCAGATGCGCAACGCCGCATTGACGAATACGTTGCAAGCCTGGATGATGAGTCCCTGGCGCAAAATAACGCAGGGTTGAGCGCGCGCATGAGCATACCCACAACACACGCGGGCGCTTTAGCGCTTATTACCGCGCATACCCTCTACCACCTGGGCAGTTGCGATGCTGCCCTGCGCGAACACGGTCTTTCAGGCGTTTTTTAGGTTTTCTAAAAAATGCCATGGGCATGAAGGGGGCGGCTAGAAGAGCTCCTTTCATGCCCATGTATGTCTGAAAAAATTAGGCTTCCACAAGCTGGTTCTGTTTTCTTTCCACCAAAAGAAGCACTTCCCGGTTGCGTTGTTTATTGATGATGGAATACTGCGCCACCCGCCATTCCGATTCCGGCAGCGCTCCGCACAAAGCTGTAAGGGCTTTTACCTCGTTGGCCCCGCCTGCGTGCCCTGCATATAAATGCAAAGATATCACTCCACCGGGACAGATATAGTCAAACAGCTTGCTCACCGCTTCCGAGCTGGTTTTAGCTTTGGTGGTGATGGATTTATCACTGCCGGGCAAATACCCGAAATTAAACATGCCGGCTTTAAGTTTGCCTTTGCACTCCTCCGGCAGAGTTTTTGCCAGTTGCTCATGCCCCCCTAGACAAAACTGACACCTATGCGACACGCCGGTCGCATCCAAGCGTGTCATAGTTTTGTCCAATGACACTTGCTGCACGTCAAAAGCAAAGACTTTACCGGAATCGCCCACTAAATTCACTAAAAACAGCGTATCGTGACCATTGCCTGCGGTGCCGTCTAATGCCCAATCACCAGGGCCGACTACTTGCCCCACAAATGCCCGAGATAAATCCCGCAAATGAGGCACATGTCTAAAATCCATATCAACCGCCTTCTTTTACTTGTTTTCCAGCTCAAGCCGTATCCAGGTAAGCTCATGCCGGTTATGACTCAGGTGTATGAGCCTTGCCCCTGGAACCGCCGCCAGCGCGGAAAGTGAATCCTGATCCGGCTCTCCTTGCAACTTTACAGTGCAGACAAAGTTCCGGCAATTTCCAGCCTCCAGCCAGCGCCGAATCATCTTCAACAACCGGTTTGGATAGCAGGCCACGTCGCAGCACAGCCAGTCCACCTGCCCCAACTCTTCCGGTTCCAGCGCAAATGCGCTGGATTGCACATAATGCACATTGGGCATGGCTGCGATGTGAGCGGCCAGAGGAGCCTTGTCCACACTAATTACTCGGCTCCCGCAAGAGGCCAGCACCCAGGTCCACCCGCCTGGAGCGCTGCCCAGATCCACACAAAGTTCATGCGCGGCCGGACGCGCACCGAGCAAAGTAAACACCTCCCATAATTTTAAATATGCCCGGCCGGGTGGATCTGTTTTGTTTTCCACAAAGTGTATTTCGCCATCGGCAAATCCGCTGCTGCATGCGCGAGAGGCTATAAGTAAGCCCGGCTCCCATAAAGTCCATGCCCCCAAGGGCGCAGCCGGCAGAGGCTCGCCAAAAACCAGCGGACGGCGCGATACATGCGGCAAGCCTGCAGCGATCAGCGCTGCTCTGCGAAAATGCGCCGTAGGGTGCCCGGCCCAGTTTCGTTGTATGGACTTTAAGCAGCGCGTCGCATCGCCAATCGAATTAACAGGCAAAAAAACCGTCTCAAGCCAGGTATTTTGCGCCCAGCACACTTGCTGCGGCGCTCCGGCAGCGAGAATCAGCCTCTCACGCCTACATAATACAGGAATATCCCGTTCAGCCAATTCAGCAACGAGCTTGTCCGCAAAGCCCATTGGGGAAATATATACTGTATGGTCAGAAGTTTCAATGCTGCAATGCATAGGTGTTAACAAATTTTTCAAAATATTTATCTAAGAAAACTTTGGTATATAACATAAAAATAGCGATCTATAACAGAAAATAAATTTCATTAATAAAATAATTTATTTAATGATGTGCGGTCAAACGCCACTTCGCGGATCTGCTCGTTTTTTGCTTTTTAAGGCTTAGCATTGTAAAGTTTCGATCCCTGCTGGTTTATCACGCTTTAAAACAAATGATTTCATGAACAAGCCAAAATTAGCTGGAAATCGCCGGGCCAAAATACCGGCTACCCTTTCCAGGTTCCGACCACGCGACTGCCTGGCGGAACATCGCCAAGGACCAGAGCACCACAGCCGATGACGCTTTCAGCGCCGACGCGCACGCCTTCACGCAACACAGCCCCGCTGCCCACAAAGCATCCTGATTCAATATGACAATGGCCGTTTAACAAAGCTCCGGTGGAAATGTGGCAATGCGGCTCAACAATGACATCGTGCTCCAAAAGGGCACGAGTATTGATTATGGCATTGACCCCTACTTGCGCGCGAGCATTGATCAGGGCCTGGTGCATAACAATGCCGCCTTCATCTAAATAGGCGCGAGCAGAGACGTAGGCAAGGGGCGAAATGTGGGTGGGGAATTTCGCCCCCAGCCCCTTAAGGCGTTGATATAAAGCGCGGCGCGGCGCGGCTGATTTTATCTGCCCCACGCAAATAAGCGCGTGGGCAAAGCGAACGACCAGGTTCGGCAGGTCATCATCGGTGGCTGTGATTTTATACCCGCAAACCTCGCGTCCCAAAATTTCGACACGGTCCACAATGGCCGCCGGGCGGTATTGGCCGGCGGCGGCGAGCACATCCAGACAGGCCGCGCAGTGCCCCCCCCCGCCAATGAGTATAATCTCTTTCATGCCTGTTTTCCGAAAATAAAAAAATTAATCCGTAATTTCTGAATAAGAATGTTTATTAAAAACTGTCAATTAAAAGATGCTTTCTAGTTAACTTTATTTTTAGCAGGGCAGAGGCATAGATAAAAACATACTGCGGATCTGGCTAAAGCCTGTCCGATTTCAAAATTACCTATCCGAGAGTCAATGGTTTCAGGAGCTTAGCATTTTAACTGCTAAATGCAAGCTCGGTTTGTGTTCATCCGTGTATTGCCATGCCTGTGGGCTTGAGGTAGTGATGATAATTAATATCTTGTTTTAGAAATAGGAGCTGCCATGATTTCGGACCAAGAGCAGGCCGCCATAGATCTGAATATGGAAATTATGAACCTGGCCCGGATGATCCCGCAGCGCAAGGACCTGGTGGTTTTTGTAGGGCGCAATCGCGGCATGCTGCTGGACAACATCAAGTATGCTTACCTGGAAGCGACCTCAGGCAAATATGCTTTTGAGCCCCTTTTTGTGACCACCATGCCTGAAGAAGCTGAGGAGCTGGCGAGGCGCAGTTTGCCGGTTTGCCTTTTTCCGGGCAAGAATATTCGGCTGCCGGCTCAGGCCGCCCTTGTGGTTTGCGATAACTTTGACTGGAGGCTGACTCCGCTCTGGCCGCTATTGCATCGGGCCAAGGTTTTTCAGCTCTGGCACGGCATTCCTTTGAAAAAAATCGGCCGAGCTGAAATTGAATCGCCGGTGAATATGGATGCGGAAAAAGCCGCTTATCTGGAAGCCATGTACTCCAATTACGATGCGGTTGCGTCCACTTCACCGGCCGTAAGCCGTATATTCAGCAGCGTCTTTTACATTCCGCCCGAAAACTACGCACAGGCAGGCTTTCCGCGTAATGATGCCCTGCTTAGATCCCCCAAAGCGAATGACTTCATTAATGTGGATGCGGATTTGTACGGTAAGGTCCGGGCCCATCGCAAAACCGGCGGCAAAGTTGTTCTGCATATGCCCACTTTCCGCGACAGCGGTGTGCCCCCTCTGGACGCCCAGGGTATCGACCCCGGCCATATTGCGGCTTTTGCCCTTGAGCATAACCTGCTTTGGGCTCTTAAGCTCCATCCCTCGTTGATTTTACCTAAAAAAGAATACCCTGGTCTGGTTGTGTGCAAGAGCACCAGTGATGTCTACCCCCTGCTGCGGGAAAGCGATATTCTGCTGACTGACTACTCTTCAGTATATTTTGATTACTTGCTTTGCGACCGGCCCATTCATTTTCACATTCAGGACCTTGAAGATTACACCAGCCAAAGTCGCGAATTTATGCTGAATTTTGATGAGTGGCGCCCGGGACCGGCCTCGCACTCTGAAACGGAACTTTTTGCGTTGCTGCGGCGCACGCTGAACGGTGAAGATCTTTTCAGCGCGGAGCGCATGCGCATGCGCGATATTTTGTTCACTGACAAGGATGCCGGTTCTTCGGCCCGCGTCTGCCGCCATATTGAAACGATGCTGGGCCTCGCCGGGTAAACCGAAAAAACCAACATATTCGGCGCCTGTTAACCGATGAGCCGCGCGCCCCGCAGCTCTGAAATTTTTACCAGCGTGTAGCAGTATACCCGCTGTTTTCGCTTAACGCCTCTTTAAGCTGCTCAAGGCTTACCGCAGCGGCTCCAACTTCGCCAACAACAATTCCTGCTGCGCAATTGGCCAAAAGGCAACCGGGCAAGAGCGGAATGCCCGCGGCCAAGGCCAAGCCCAGAACGCCAATGACGGTATCCCCCGCCCCGGTAACGTCATATACTTTGCGTGCGGCGGTGGGAATATGCCAGATCCTCTGCGGCGCGGCGAACAGAGCCATCCCCTGCGCGCCCAAAGTCGCCAGCAAATTACGGCTGTTCAAAAGCTTGCGCAGGGTCTGCCCCGCAGCCATGATTTCTTCGGAAGTTCTTACGGGCAATCCCGCGCCTTCACCGGTTTCTTTGCTGTTGGGCGTAAGCAGATACGCGCCTTGGTACAGTTCCCAATTGGGCGTTTTCGGGTCCACTAAAATTTTCAAATCCTGACCTGCGGCAAGACATTCCGCCTGCAAAACCCGCAGCTCCGCCATCAATCCGGCGCAGATGAGCCCTTTGCCGTAATCGGACAAAATGAGTACTGTGCGTGAAGTCAAATTCTCCTTTATCGCATCAAGCGCTTTGCCGAGCAGGGGTGCAGCTGCCGGTGAAACATCTTCCTGGTCGAAGCGCAGCATTTGTTGGTGTCGGGCTATGATTCTGGTCTTGGTGGTGGTGCGGCGCCTGGGATCGCTAATCAGTTGGGTGGAAATATCATTATTTCGGAGCAGCGTTTCGATTTGCCTTGCCCCATCGTCATTGCCGCAAATAGTGATCAGATGCGGATCGCCGCCCAAACTGCGGATGTTGCGCGCCACATTTCCCGCGCCGCCCAAGGTCAAACGGTCTTCACTGATTTTCACCACCGGAACCGGCGCTTCCGGAGAAATTCTTTCCGCGTCGCCGATAAAATATTCATCAAGCATGATATCGCCCACGATTAAAACGCGTGCATCTTTCAAACGCGGCAAATATGCCAAAAGGCGCTCTCTGGAGTAAGTGATTTGCAAGTCAGCCATGCTTTTCCTCACGAGGTTGGGGCTTTTATTTTTATCGTTGAGCGGCTGTTTATTTCAAGCCCAGGCGCGAGCTTAAACCGGCTAATTCTTCCGGCGAGCTGAAGGCAATGCTCAGCCTCCCTTTGCGCAAAGAGCCGCTGATGCGTACCGGCAAACCCAATATATCAGCCAAGGCGTCTTGCAAGGCCACTTGTTCGGCGCCTGGCGCCGGCGGAGCTTTTTTACCGGCAGGCGCCTCAACTGTGTTCGCTTGCGGCAGCTCGCCGCTTTGCTTCCAATCGGATATCCAGCCTTCAACTTCGCGCACCGAAGGCGCCTGATCCAAAATATACTGCCGCAGCTGCAAAATCACATCGGAACTATCCACGGCCAAGAGGGGGCGAGCGTGCCCCTGGGTCATGCGGCCGCTGTGCAGATCTTCCTGCACCTCAGCCGGCAAGTTAAACAAACGCAGGGTATTGGCCACAGCGGACCGGCTCTTGCCGACCCTGGCCGCAATTTCCTCTTGGTTCAACCCAAAACGATCCCGCAACTCCCGAAATCCAGCAGCCTCTTCCATGGGGTTCAAATCTTCCCGCTGCAAATTCTCTATGAGCGCAATGGCCAAGGCCTGTTCGGCGCTCATTTCACGCACCATAGCCGGAATAGTTTTTTGCCCGGCCAGCTGTGAAGCTCTCCACCGGCGTTCGCCAGCCACAATTTCATATTTACCTTCGCCCTCAGCGCCGGTGGGACGCACTAAAATGGGCTGCAATACGCCTTGGCTCCGGATGGAGTCTGCAAGCTCAGCCAAGGCTTCTTCAGAAAAAACTTGTCGCGGCTGCTCCGGGTTGGGGCGCACTTCTGCAATGGGTAGCATTTGCACGGCGGTGCCGCCTTCGCTTTCCTGCTGCCCTCTAAAGAGAGCATCCAATCCGCGCCCCAGGCCGCGCTGCGGTTTAGTCATCATCGTTAACTCCTTGTGCTCACAGTAGAAAATATGATTTGTTTTATTCGGGCGCCGGTTTGGCTTATATTAATGGGCTGCCGCAGGCGAATCGACAAAACACTGGCCTATGCCTTTAACAATCCCGCGCGGCCGCTAGGCTTTAAGCCTTTCCCGGCAATTTAAAGCTAAAGCTGGCCTACTTTAACCTTTGACGCGCCGCAAAATCACTTCTTTGGCCAGAGCCAGGTAGGCCTCCGCGCCTTTGGACTTCACGTCATAATGAATGACCGAGCGTCCATGGCTGGGCGCTTCGGACAAACGCACGTTCCGCGGCACCACGGTTTCAAAAAGCTGATCCGGAAAACACTTGCGCACCTCATTTTTGACCTGGCGCGACAACCGGTTGCGCACATCATACATGGTCAGCACCACGCCCATGAGGTTCAGCTGAGGATTAAGCCTCTTCTTCACCTGTTCATAGGTTTGCAACAATTTGACTATGCCCTCTAGCGCAAAAAATTCGCACTGCAGCGGCACAAGCAGCTCGCGGGCAGCGCACAGGGCATTGAGAGTAATCAGTCCAAGCGAAGGAGGGCAATCAAGGATGATGTATTCAAAGTGGGCTTCAAGCGGGCGCAAAAGCTCCGCTAAATAGTATTCGCGACCCATTTTATCCACCAGCTCCAACTCAACCGCCACCAGATCGGTGGTCGAGGGGATGATGGACAGATACGGAGTTTGCGTGCTGACCACTGCCTCGATAATTTCGTCCGGGCTAAAGAATACAGAGTACAAATTGTGATCGTGCTCACCCAGCTCCAGCCCAAGGCCGCTGGTGCTGTTGGCTTGCGGGTCGCAGTCCACCAGCAGAACTTTTTTCTCCATCACCGCCAAAGAGGCCGCTAAGTTGATGGATGTGGTGGTTTTGCCCACTCCGCCTTTTTGGTTGGCCACTGCAATTACCCGCGCCATCTTTCACTCCTTTTACTCAAGTTTCACGTGAAACCATTTCTCTTTGGGTAAAGGAATGCAGGCCCTTTTGTCAAGAAAATAGGCTGTAAAAATTGAAAAATAGGGCGGAGAGGGGCGGCCGCTTGAGCTCAAAAGCTTATTTGAGGCCGTAATATTCGAGATACCAGGAAGTGAACTTTTCAAGACCCGCCTTAAGGGGGGTGGAAGGGTAAAAACCTGTGGCCGAGTTTAAGTCGGAAATATCCGCATAAGTGCTGGGCACGTCGCCGGGCTGCAGGGGCAGATTATTCCGCACGGCTTGCTTGCCTAAAATTTGCTCTAAGGCGCAAATAAACTCGTCCAAAGAAACTGCGCTATTATTGCCTATATTGTATAAACGGTAGGGGGCGGGGCTGGAGGCCGGATCAGGCCGGACGGCATCCCAGTCGGCGGTAGCGGTTGGGGGCTGTTTAAGCACCCGAACCACGCCTTCAATGATGTCGTCAATATATGTAAAATCGCGCTCCATTTTTCCGTGATTATAAACATCAATAGGGTTTCCCTCTAAAATGGCCTTGGTAAATTTAAATAAGGCCATGTCCGGCCGCCCCCAAGGACCGTAGACAGTAAAAAAACGTAGTCCGGTTGCGGGCAGACCGTATAAATAGCTATACGCGTGCGCCATAAGCTCATTGGATTTTTTAGTGGCCGCATAAAGGCTTGCCGGATGGTCCGCATTATCCCGCACAGAAAAAGGCATTTTGGAGTTAAGCCCATACACTGAACTTGAAGAGGCGTAAACCAGATGGTTCACGGGATATTTGCGGCAGCACTCCAAAAGGTTGCCGAAGGCCACCAAATTGGATTGAATATACGCTGCGGGATTTTCAAGGCTGTAACGAACCCCGGCCTGAGCGGCCAAGTGAACGACCTGATTAAATTTATGAGCGGCAAATAGGGCTTCTAACGCAGCAGCGTCAGCAATTTCCAAACGCCTGAAGGTAAAATGCGGATGTGCCAGAAAGCTCAGGCGATCCTTTTTAAGTTGCACCGAGTAATAGTCATTGAGATTATCAATGCCTATAACCTCATGTCCATCCGTCAGCAGGCGTTTGGCCAGATGATAACCAATGAATCCCGCCGCGCCGGTGACTAATATCCGCATACTCGCAATACCTCAAATCAAATGGGTCAAAGTTTCGCGAAACAGAGCCGCCATTTTATCCAATAAGTCCGGAGCTGCGGCCAACATGCAAATGTCCGGCAAATGCACGCACAAAACACCGGCATCCAAATAAGAAATCACCTTAAACAATTCCGGCGGCCCAGGCGCTGTAACGCCGTCAATTATTTCCTCGCCGAGAAAGATAACACATTTCGGGGCAAGATAGGTCAGCCCTTCCCGAAAAAGCCTGGCTTGCAAACGCAGCCCCCCTTGCCCGTCCGGCTCGCTAAATGGCCAAAAATTATGTACCGGGCCGAGATTCAAGGTTGTCAGCACTTTCTTAAGTGCTTCCCGACGCTCCGGCGCAGGGGTGCCCAAAAGATCTTCGCCCAACTGCGCATAAGTCCACAAAAAAGGACGTGCAAAGCCGGTTTTGCCCCAGGCGGTTTTCCAGGCTTCGGGCCAGGCGTCGGTGGGCAAGGGGCGATGCGAAACTGGCGCCTGACCGTCAGATCCCAAAATCCGCTTCGCTTCAGGCGCAGCGCGGGATATACGATTAGGCGCCGGGGGCGCTGGATCAGCGCCGCGCCCCTGCCCTGGGTTGGAAGCGGTCCCTCCCGCACCATTTTGCAACGCTTGAGCCTGCGACGGCGGTGAAGAGACCTGCCCTGCAATTGGTCCCGGCAATATCTCAGACGCGAAACCCAGCTGGCCTTCGCCTTGCGCTGCGGTTTCCCTCCGCTTAAAATCATCCACCCAAGGCAGCGGTCCCAAAACATGCGTCACGCCGCTATCCAGCCAAGGACGCCAGCGCTCCGGAATATTTACAGTTGCAGCGCCCAATCCCAAATTCTCCAGGCCGCTTCCGTTTTGGGCAGGGGCGGCAACGCCTCATGCCGGCCCTGCTTGTCCCAAATTTGCACAGTATTGTTGGCCCCTGCAAAACCGCTGTCCGGCGCATTGACCAGGTTACCCACCAGCATATCCGCCTTTTTGCGCTCAAGCTTATCCATAGCATGCCGGGCAAGTTCGCCTGTTTCCGCGGCAAAGGCGATGATGCGTTGCCCGGCCTTTTTGCGTGCCGCCAAAGTTGCTAAAATATCCGGGTTGGCGGCCAACGCCAGACTCACATCGCTGCCCAGCTCAGTTTTCTTCAATTTCGCAGCCCCCTGGCTTAAAGGATGAAAATCGGCCACAGCCGCGCAAAAACAAGCATAGTCCACATCAGAAAAATGCTCTTCGCTCGCAGCCAACATCTCGCGGCCCGAAACAACATCCACCCGTGTAATGCCCTGCGGCAGCCACGGCACTCCGGTCCCGCAAACGGCAATAACTTCCGCGCCCCGCAGCCAAGCGGCCACAGCCAAGGCCGCGCCCATCAAGCCGCTGGAAGGGTTGCTCAAAAAACGCACGCCATCCCAAAACTCCCGCGTGGGGCCTAAAGTAAGTAATATTCGCTTGCCCGCAAAATCCTGCGCAGCCAGGCAGCGCAAGCCCGCCAGATAAATATCGCGCAAGTCGGCCAGCCGCCCTTCGCCTACCTCCAGGCAAGCCGTGCGGCCGACCCCCGGGGTAACCCCTATGCAACCTCGCTCCAGAAGAGTTTGCCAATTGTCCTGCGTGGCCGAGTTGGCCCACATGCGCGGATTCATGGCCGGCGCCAGGACTAGGGGTCCGGCAAAAGCCAGGGCCTGGGCGCACAGCATTTCTTCTGCGCTGCCGCCGGCCAGGCGGGCCAAGGTAGTGGCCGAAGCCGGCGCAATGACCATAGCCTCGGCCTCGGCGCCCGGCGCCAAATGGGCCAGGGGGTCCTGCCCCGCCTCAAACATATGGCCATAAACCGGAGAAGCGCCCAAAGCCTCAAAAGATAAGGGCATAATGAACTGCTTGGCCGCTTCCGTAAGGGTCACGCCGACCTTGAGTCCCACATCCTGCCAGGCCCGCAAAAGATCCAGGGCCTTATACGCGGCAATGGAGCCGCTGACCCCCAAATGGAGTCTGCGGCCGGCAAAAACGCTAAAGTTCAAGTGGGTTTCCATCTGATAATTCCAAAAAAGCAACAGCTATAGCTGCTGCCGGTTTATGATAAACCCGAAAATAAATTTATTCCGTAAGGCCTTGCTCCTGAAGGCCGCTGCCGCCCCCGGCGCTGCTGGTGCCGGTGGAAGTCTCATAGGTATCGCCACTGCTGCCGGTGGAAGTCTTTTCCGGCGCGGTCAAGGGCGCGACAAAGCCGTTGGTTTTGTCGGTAACCCACACGCTCATGGTCGTGCTCGGGAAACCATCGGAAATGGAAATGACGCAAATGCGGTCCATTTTATCGGCCACCACCAGGCTGCGCTCGCCCCGGAACAGGCCGATGACCGACCAACCGTCGCGGGTCAAATTAGAGGCGCAGGCATTGACCAAAGAATCCCAGGCCGCAGAGCCGCTAAATTCCAAATAGCCGATGGCGTTGCCGGCCGCGGATTTGCCCACCTGGCTGCGTCCTGCATCCAGCTTCATTTCTGAAGGAATAGGCACATCAGGAAAGTCCGCATAGTAGACATCGCCCGCCCCGGTTTGGCCCGAAGAGGAAGAAAACAACTCCGCACAACCGCTAAGCGTCAAAGATGCAATTATCATTAAACAAAAAAGCATGCCCCGACGGCAAACTCGAATTGTCTTCATAATGTTAATGCTCCTGTAAAAGTAAAATCCCGGTTGTCACCGTTTCATCTGCTCAACCCATACGCAAAATACCCGCAAAGAGCAATGATTCATAATCCTCAGGAGCAGCCGCCCTTGCGCCGGTTTGAGAAATCGCATACAACGCATTTGGCGGCGTCAGGCTCAAGCTTACACCCGCCCTGCATCTTTTTAGCAAAGGCCGTATTTCATGCCCCACAATCCTGTCCCGCCGCCCCCCACTGAACAAGACTTCCTGCTCGCCGCCTATGATTATGTGCTGCCGGAAGCGCAAATAGCCCAAACTCCGGCCCCGCAACGGGACCATTCGCGCTTGCTGGTGCTGGATCGGCGCGAGCCCCACCGCCTCACCCATAGCCGCTTCACGGACCTGAAGCGCTTTCTGCCGCCTCGCAGCCTGCTTATTGCCAATAACGTCCAGGTTATGCCCGCCCGCCTTCCCGGCAGCCGCCCCAGCGGCGGCAAAGCGGAATTTTTGCTGCTTACGCCCCTGGCTGCAATCTCCCATGCCGCTGAGACGGCGCAAAATCTCAGCGCACCGGTACAGGGCCTGGTCCGACCAGCTTCCCGCCTGCGGTTGGGCGACAGCATCCGCTTTGCGCCCGGCTTTTCTTTCAGCCTGGAAGAAATCGGCGAATTCGGCCAGGTGCAAGGAACCTTGCATTGGAGCGGGGATTTGACGACATTACTGGCCGCGCACGGACACTGGCCCCTGCCGCCCTATATTCGCCGGCCCGACACCGCTGAAGACGGGGCCCGCTATCAAACCGCCTTTGCCGATCCCGCCCGCGTCGGGGCCATTGCCGCGCCCACGGCCGGCCTGCACTTCACAAACGCTCTGCGCGCCGAACTCGGCCGGCAGGGCCATGCCTGGCATGAGCTGACCCTCTACGTCGGTTACGGCACTTTCAGCGCGGTGCGCTGCACGGATATCCGCAAGCACCGCATGCACAGCGAACTCATAGATATCCCCGAATCCACCGCCGCGGCAATCAAAAAAGCCAAAGCCCAGGGCCGCCCCATCGTGGCCGTGGGCACCACCTCGGCCCGAGCCCTGGAAGGCGTGCATCAACGCTGCGGACAAATCCAGGCCTTCAAAGGTGAAACCGACATCTTTATCTACCCCGGCTTCAAATTCGCGGTTGTGGACCACCTGATCACCAATTTTCACCTGCCCGGCTCAACTCTGCTTATGCTCACCGCAGCTCTGGCCGGACGCGAAACCATGCTCGCCGCTTATGCTCAGGCTGTGGCCCGAGGCTACCGCTTCTTCTCTTACGGCGACGCCATGCTTATTATATGAAGCGCGCCGGGAGAGCGGCTAAGCTCCGTAGGGTCCGCCTCTCCCGGGCCCTCTCGCCTCCTGAACCTTGATTGGGAAGTTATGCAATCTTGTGCTTGTAGTGGAGCATCCAGAATAATAACGTAATAATATGCGCAAACGAAAAATCAGATATCGCCCGCCCCTGCCCGCGCCCATTGAATCTGGACGCATCTATCTGCGCATTGCCCAGCAGGATGTGGGCATGTTTCGCTTCCTTTTGGAGGGCGAGGATAATCTTGGATATATGAGCGTGCTCAACCGCTGGGAGGCGCTCTTGAAAGTGACCTATTCCCCGCACCAGACCCGGGCCATGCGGGACTGCCTCAGCGCTATGCAAGAAATACTGAGATTTGAAATCATTGCCGAAACCTTGCCGCAAAAAAAGACGCCTTCGCCTGCGGAAAAAGCATCTCAAACCCAATATTGATGCACTCCCCCCAATCAGGAGGGGCCGGGAGAGGGAAACCCCAAGGAGCCAAATCCCTTGAGGCTCCCCTCTCCCGGCAACGCTGACTCAAAGCGCCCGGCAGCCGTCTGCAGTGACCAGGACCATGTATTCCCAGCGAATGCCCCCCCACTTGGGGTAATACAGGCCCGGCTCCACGGTGACGATCATGCCCGCCGCCAGAATCTGCGTGCTGCGCGGTCCCAGGCTGGGGGCTTCGTGGGTTTGCAGGCCCACGCCGTGTCCCAGGCCGTGGGTAAAAAATTCGCCCACGCCTTGCTCGTCAAGGCAGTTTCTGGCCAGGGCATAAACTTCGCTGCAGGGCACGCCGGGCTTAATGCCGGCTATGGCCTTTTCCTGGGCTTCGCGCACTTGCGCCATGGTCCGGGTAAATTCTGAAGAAGGCTTATCGCCCACCCAAAAAGTTCTGGTCTGGTCGGAATTGTAGTCATGGAGCCGCGCACCCACGTCAATGAGCACCGGGCAGTTCTCGGTTATGGGGGTCTCCCCCGGGATGGCGTGGGGCAGGGCCGCGTTGGGGCCCACGGCCACAATGGGCGCAAAGGCGTTTTCCGTGGCGCCGCGCTCCCGAAAAAAACGCTCAATATCCCAGGCCACCTCGGCTTCAGTGCGCCCGGGCCGCAAAACGCCCGGCACCCAGTCCATCAGGGCGTGGTTTAGCCGCGCGCTGTCTTCCAGGCGCCTTATTTCATCTTCATCCTTAATAATGCGCAATTTTTCCACCAGGCCGTCCCCGGCAGCCAGGCGCAAACCAGGCTGAAAACGCTTGTAAAAGGCCAGGGGCATCAGTTTGGTTTCAAAGCCCAGACAGCCTACAGCGTGATGCTTGCAGAATTTGTTGAGATGTTCCGGCACAGCGGCCAGAGAAGGATAAATGGAAATTCGGCTTTGGTCCCACAAGCGCCGGGCCGTGTCCAGGTAGCGGGAGTCGGTGAACAGCCAGTCCTCGCCGTTGGTCCGGATCAAAAGGCAACCCGCGCTTTCATCCACCTGCACGTCGTGCAGCTCAAAACCGCTCAAATAGTAACGATTGGCGTCCAAGAGCACCAGAAGGGCGGACAGGCCCGCCCCGGCCATTACTTGGCGCAGTTTTTCGCGCCGCTGCGCATAAACTTGACGCATAATTTTACTGCCTCTTAAGCGGCCGGAATTTTATAGGTGGTTTCCGCCTGGCCCAAAACCATGCGCTCGGCCCATTCAACGCCCTGCATGACCGAGTGATCCATATTGGCCATTTCGTAGCGCCAGCCGCCAAAACGGCCGCGCGAATAAACTTTGCGCTCTTCCAGCCAGGGTTGCAGCACGGCCAGGGCTTTGTCCCTGCCCAGGGAAGGCACAGGGTAGCCATAGTCCGCGGTGAAAGACCAGGCGGAGGCGATCTGTTTCTCAGCCTCCTCGCGGGTAAGCAGGGCAGTGCTGACCAGCCCGTCAATGGTGCGCCTAGTCAGTTCGGCCAATGGCTCGGGCTTGTGTTGCGAATAGGATGTCTCAGCCATGAGCGCCCGGCATTTCCCGGCCGCAGGCACATTGTTGGGCGAATAGTTGTGGAAATTGGTCACCCGGTAGAACGGGCAGTTGTCTTCCGGAAAATACATCCAACAGGTTTCATCCGGGCGATAGCTGTTTACGCCGATGCCGGACACATACACGCTGTTGTGCAAAAGGTCGGCGGCGGCGCTGCGCAGGGCGGATTCCGGGCGCTGCATGACATCCAAAATCAGGGTATCCAGGGGCGAGGTGTTCAGCAGGCAGGCATACTCGTATTCTTGCCCGTCTTTGGTGCGCGCTTGACGCGTCTCAGGATCAATATGGACCACAGGGCTGCCCAGGCGCACCCGCTCGCCCAGCGACGCGGCCAGGCGGCGGAAAATTTCCCCGGTGCCGCCGTACAGAGGGAAGCGGAACATATTGTTGGGACCCCAGGTGACGTTGTCTTCACCCAAAATCAAATTCTTGAGCACCCCTTCCAAATCCACCAGGCTGACCCGCTCGCCGATCCAGGCGTAAGCCATAAGCTCAAGGGGCGTGGCCCAAACTTTAAAGTTGTACGGATTCATGAAATGCTTGGCCAAGCCTTCTCCGAATACGGCCATGACCCACTCGGCAAAGGTCGTCGGCTGCGCCGTGGGCCGTTTGCCCGGCAGAAGCCCGGCCACGCAGTCCCACTGAATTTCTTTGGGCAAATGCCGCAAATTGTTTTGAAACGGATAGGGGCTCCACTGCGCGGCCATGCGCACCGCGGCAATGCGCTTATGGGTCAGGAACTCGTCGCCCAGCATTTTGTCCACCAGTTGGTCAAAGTAGTCATAATGCGAGAAGACCACGTGACCGCCCACATCCCAGGTAAAGCCCGCGCTGTCCTTAAAGCTGGCAGCCAGGCCCCCGGCGTAGGTTTCGGCTTCCAGAACCAAAAAATCGTTTTCGCCCAGCTCATTCAGGCGATACGCCGCGCCAAGACCGGTGGGGCCCGCTCCAATGACCAAATATTTTATACGCTTGCCGGACATTGTTCTCCCAACTGTTTAAGGTGAAATAACTTTCCCGGCCTCAGCCGGCCAAATCAGACCACAGCTCGTCCAGACGACCGAGCTTGCGCTGCAAATCATCCTGCAGCAGGCTGTTTTGAAAGGCGAACAACCGTGACAAATCCTCCGGAGTGAAACGACCGGCCAGTTTATAGCTGTTGGCCAGGCCATTGCCGTATTGGGCGCGGGACATCTGAACCCCTTTGCCGGTGCGCTTTAAATGGCGCACGGAAAAATGCCCGTGGTAGCAGGCATGCTGCCCGGCTGCGGCAAGGCGCAAATCGCGTTCCAAATCGTCATATTGCGAAGGCGAAAAAACGAGGTTAAACCCGCCGTGTTCTTTAAAATCGCGCCTGCGCAGCAAGTGGCAGCATCCGGTAACTGAAACGCAAGGCCGGGTATAGGTGAACTGCCCGAAATCCGCCACTTGGGAATGCAGGCCGGAAATTGCGAAGGGGTAGGTCAGGGCCGAGGTCAGGGAAAACGGCGCGGCCGGCTGCTCGTTCGCTGCGCCCTTGCCGGGCGTGTTCGGCTCAATATGCAAATCAACGGACTGCGCCTGCCAGGGCAGCAGGTGGTCGCGAATTTTAAGACCCCAGACCACGGCCTGGGGGTAGCGACTTACAGCCGCGGCCAAGTGGTCGAGCCAGGCGCAAGGCTCCGGCATGGTTTGGCTGCGCACCAGGGCGTCATCATCAAGATAGAGCAGATATTCGCAAGCTGCGGCTTCCGGATGAAGGGCCAGCCAGTTGCGGGCCGCCGGGGCGCCCACATTGACCGGCAGCAAAATCGGCTCAAACAAATCCGGGCCCAGCTTGTCTTGCCAGGCGCGCAAAAGCGCCGCGGTTTTATCGCTGCTGCCGTTGTCCAGCACCAGAACTTTACGGAAAAGCGCGGCGCCGGGCGCCATTGCCTCCAGCGTAGCTGCCAGATCCGGTTCTTTATTGAAAGAGTAAAGGAGCAGGGCGGTATTGCCTGCCAGCTGTGCCGCAGAGGCCGGGGCGGCAGGCAGGGCGCTGTCGTGCAGGCGTAGCGCCAGATTGGTGTGCCAGGGGCGGCGGGCCAGAGTTTTGGCCCAAATCCGCTGCGCGGCGGGCAGCTCGCCCAAAAGGGCCAGACAGTGCGCGCACATTTCTTCCGGCGCAGCCCAATACAGCGGCGGCGGAAACTCCGCGCGCCCCGGCGCGGGGTGCTGCGCAGCCAAGTCCCTGAATAGCGGCAGGGCATGCGCCGCGCCGCGCCGCACGCGCTCTTCCGAATCATCGCCGCAACTTTCCGCCAAAACCAGACAGCCCTCAATAAAACGCAACAGCGGCTGCTGCTGATATTCATGCCGGGACAGCAACTCCGCAAACCAGGGCAGGCGCCCATCCGCCAAGGCCAGATTCCAGGCCTGCTGCAGCCAATATAAATTCTGCGGCGCCCGGCTTGAGGCTTCTTCCAAATGCCTGGCCAGGGCGTCATAATCTCCGGCGTGCAGCAGCGCTTCCTGCCTGGAAGCATCCTGCGGCCGCCACCACTTTTCCGCGGCGAATGAGACGACCTTCCGGCATGGAGCGGTCAGAGCGTATACGCTCCCTTCCAGGCGAAGCGTCTGGGCCGCTACAGAACCATTCAAAGGATTGGCTTCCCAGCCGGCGAGCAGCAATTCCCCGGCCAGGCGCACCTCTGCTCCGGCCGCCTGCGTCGAGTCGGTCGCACCCAGCAAAGCGGAAGAAATACGCATTAAATGCTGCGCGCCCACACTGCCTTTGGCCAAAGCCGAAGCCGCGCCGGAAGGCAGCAGAGATCTGTGGGTCGCTAAAATTTTAGACATAACGCCGCGCCTGAGGTTAAAAAGTTGCTGCTCCCTGTATATCAAACCTCGGAGCAAAGTAAACCGCCGTTCAAAGGCAATCCCCGCTCAAGCCGCCCCCGTCTTCGCCGGCAAAAAATATCGACAGCTTATCGGAAAGGCTCCGGTCTTCAGCCTCGGTCTGCAAGCTGCGCAAAAAACTCAACGCTTTTTTAATTAAAGTAAAAAATTAAAGACGCCCCCGCATTTCAAATCTTGCCGGATAAACATTAAAGAGTTACATAAAACCCGCATTCAGGCCGCAACAATATCGGCGGCCTTCCGCAGCTTAACTTCAACCCGCAAGGATAACCCATGAGCAACCCCTTGGTACTTCTGGAAACCACCTCCGGAGATATTCTCATCGAACTGTTCCCCGACGAAGCCCCTGAAAGCGTAGCTAACTTTCTGGCCTATGTGGACGCCGGCTATTATGAAAACACCATTTTCCACCGCGTGATCAAAGGCTTTATGATTCAGGGCGGCGGTCTGGATATGCGCCTTAACCCCAAAGAAGGCGTTCGCGATCCCATTGTAAACGAAGCCGCCAACGGCCTGAAAAATGTGCGCGGCGCCGTGGCCATGGCCCGCACCTCGGAGGTAAACAGCGCCACCTGCCAGTTTTTCATCAATACCGTGGACAACGCCTTCCTCGACCATAGCGAAAAAACTCCGCAAGGCTATGGCTACGCCGTGTTCGGCAAGGTTGCCGAGGGCATGGATGTGGTCGATAAAATCGAAAAGGTCAAAACCAAAGATACTCAGCATTATGAGGACGTGCCCGCCGATTCCGTGCTGATTACCGGCTGTTCGCGTTTTGAGTAGCGGGCGCCCCGGGGAGGAGGAAGCCACTTAGGGGCTAAGCTCCTTGCGGTTTACCCTCCCCCGGCCCCCTCCCCTTCCTTAACCCTGATTGGTTTTTGGTAAAACAAAAGCATATAGTCCCGAGATGCCTTAACTAGGGACTGCAAAACTACTATGAACACGCCTGCAACTTTTAAACACAAGCCCGAAATTCTGGCCCCGGCCGGGGATATGGAAGCGGCTCTGGCGGCCTTTGCAGCCGGAGCGGATGCCGTTTACCTGGGGCTCAAGCATTTTTCCGCGCGCATGCAGGCCGAAAATTTCAGCCTCACGGATTTGGCGAGCCTTGCGGAACTCGCCCGCGCTGAAAACCGGAAAATATACATCGCCCTGAATACCGTGCTCAAAAGCGACGATCTGGCCCCGGCCGGGCGGCTCATGGCCCGCCTCGCCCGCGATGTCAAGCCGCACGCCCTGATCATTCAGGATATCGGCGCAGTGGAACTCGCCCGCCAGGCCGGATTTGCCGGAGAGCTGCACCTGTCCACCCTGGCCAACGTCACCCACCCGGCCGCCCTGGCTGAGGCCGCCCGCCTGGGCGCCAGCCGCGTCATCCTGCCCCGGGAGCTGACCATTGACGAAATCAGGCAGACTTGCGCGGCCG
>RCMY010000945.1_pt1 | contig 27811 bp, 25 predicted proteins | sample 2041341 | NCBI WGS metagenome assembly RCMY01 (sample SAMN09708234, study PRJNA481090) | Marine sediment metagenome, whole genome shotgun sequencing project.
TCCCCGCCGACGAGGTCGTCGATCAACGACTGGAAGACCGAAACGCTGATCACCGTGATCACCATGGTGAGCACGGCACGCCGCAAGCGAGGCGTTAGGAGGTGAAGACTTGCGCCAGCCGCACCGAGGATTCCGGAGAGAGCGATCCACATGAAGATCCCAAAGGCGATCCCTCCACTGAAGGAGATCAATGTCAAGAGCTCAGCACTCCAATTCACGAGCGGGTCACGAAGGTTGAAGTTGTCGACGAGCACGACGAGAATCGACATCCACAAACCGCCGAGTGCGCCGACAACGAACCCGGCGACGACGTCGCGAGCACCACGTTTGGTGGCGGTCATGCCTTCGAGCACGATCTCCTTGCCAACGACCCACCCAACGACGGGTGGGAAGATGAGCAACGCGAGGTATCCCAGCGAGATCACGCCAGAGATGACCTCACGCTGGTCGAGCCCAACGGGCATACCGGACAGCGCGATGAACACAAGCGCAAGACCGAGCAGATTTCCGAATCGCACGACGCGTCGCCAGTCGAGATCGAACGCGCCACGGGTGAGTTCGTCGACGTTGTCGGCCACCTCGCTGTCGAGTGTTGTATCGCTCATCCCCGCTCCTCCGATGACAGTCGCTCGCCGAACAGGCCGGTCGGTTTGATGAGCAGAACAAGAATGAGCAGCGTGAAGGCCACCGCGTCACGAAGCTGCGACACCCCATTGACGCCCAATGGCTCGAGCAGGACCAGCGGCGCAAGGGCCTCGGCACTACCGAGCGACACACCACCTGCCATGGCACCACCGAGGTTTCCGACGCCGCCGACGACGGCTGCGGTGAATGCCTTGATACCGGGAAGAAATCCTGTCGTCGCAATGACCGACCGGAACAACAAACCCCACAAGATTCCTGCGATGCCCGCCATCGCACCGCCCACGGCGAACGTGGTCACGATCGTTTTGTCCACATCGATGCCCATGAGCGCTGCGATCTCGCGATCCTCGGCAACCGCTCGCATCGCTTTGCCAGTTTTGGTGCGTTCAACGAAGTACCACAAGCCGGCCATGGACAGCGCCGCGACGACAAGGACCATGATTTTCGTGCCCTCTATTTCGAAGGTGAGGAACGAATATCGATCGCTCAACCAATCTGGCAATGTCGGGTAACTCTTTGCTCCCGGGCCGAAGAGCACGATCACCGCGTTCTGAATGAAGAACGACACGCCGATCGAGGTGATCAACGGGATGAGTCGGGGCGAACCACGAAGCGGTCGGTAGGCGACCTTCTCCATCACGACGGCGGCGACTGTCGAGATGAACACGGCGATGATCACCGAGAAGATGACCGAGGCGAGGAAATAGTCTTCCCACCATCCGGCCTGTTCGAGCTTTGTACTCGTGATGAACCCGGAGAACGCACCGAGCATGAACACTTCGCCATGAGCGAAGTTGATGAACCCGAGTACGCCATACACCATCGAGTAGCCGAGTGCGATCAGTCCGTACATCGCCCCCTGGCTGACTCCAGTGACGAGCAACCCTTTGAATTGATCTGCGGTCAGCCCTGTTGCATCGGGATTTATCCGTGATGCGAGCGCGTTCTGACTGTCGAACTGTTGCCAGACGAAAGCAAACAGCCCGAACACGACGACGGAGAGCAGCGCGACTCGAAGCCCGATGAGGAACCAATCAATTCCTGTTCGTTGGTTTCCCTTGACTCGAACTGCTGTGGTCATCTCACTCATTTCTTGTCGCATGCCGTCGGTGACGATGCACTTCAGGGCTGGTATAGGCGGGCCGTCTTCGCGCCAAAACGCCGCAACCCCGCCCACAGAATGGGCGGGGTCACGCAATCAATCAAATCGGACAGAAGATTCTGTCCGTCGATAATCGGTTTTGCCTTATGACGGGGCGTACTCGAAGACGACGTTGTTGAGGCCACCCTCGACATCGCTCGGATCGAGATGCTCGATGATGCTGATCTTCTGGGAACCGCAGTCACCGAACTCATCGCAGCTCATCGTGCCGATGAGGCCCGAGTATCCGGTGAGCGAGTTGAGGTGGTCACGAACGCCCTGACGATCGATGACGAGGTTGCCATCGGCGTCGACGAACGACGCAGCATCAATGGCATCCAAGAGGATTGCCGCAGCATCGTAGCTGTGACCCCAGAAAGGAGCGCTCGGTGCTTCACCATTGGCGGCTTCGTAGTCGGCAAGCACGTCAGCAGCGGTCTTGCCGGTGCTCTGGTTCATGTTTTCACCGAATCGGGTGTCAGGTCCCGAGAAATGAATGCCTTCACTCTGCTCGAGGGCGAGGAAGTCGGTGTTGAGGCTGGCGTCTGCCGACAGCAACACGACATCTTCGAGACCCGAGACCGTTCGTACCTGGTCGAACAAGAAGTCGCTCTCTGGCTGGAACAACGGAGCGAACAGACCATCTGGCGAACCAGCGGCAACAGCCGTGAGGACCGGCACCATGTCGGTGTCGCCCTTGGCGATGGCTTCGAAGCCAGTGATCGTTCCGCCGAGTGCCTCGAACGCGTCGGCGAATGCCTGCGAGAGACCCTGGGTGTAGGTGTCACCATCGTGGATGGCTGCAGCCGAGGTCAAACCGAGTGTGTTGAACGCGTAGTCGGCCATTGCCGCACCCTGGAAAAGGTCGTTGTGCGCGGTGCGGTAGTAGCCGGGAACCCAGTCACTGCCGGCGTTGCCCGCCTGATCTGACGTGAGCTGCGGAGCGGTGTTCGATCCGGAGATCATCACGAGGCCTGCGCCACCGATGAGCGGAGCAGCGGCTGAGGCTGCGCCCGAGCACGAGGTACCGATGATGCCGACGATCTGCTCGTCAGCAATGATCTGCTGCGCTGCGGCTGCACCACCATCTGCGGAACAGAGGTCGTCGAGACCTGCGCCGCTGGTGACATCAAAACCTTTGATCTGGCCATAGTCGGCCACGGCCTGCTCGACGCCGCGCTGGTTGGGAACACCAAGGAACGCAACATCGCCGGTGATGGCGTTGAGCGAACGAATCTGGACTTCAGCGCCAGCATCGACGATGACGGTGCCGAGGCTTCCGTCACCAAGGTGCTCTTCGTCCATGGCGTCGTCGGGTGCCGTCGTGTCATCGGTGACGTCGTCAACAACATCATCGGCAGCGTCGGTGGCGTCATCGACAACATCATCAGCTGCATCGGCTGCATCATCGACGACGTCGGTGACGGTATCTGCGTCAGATCCACATGCTGCGGCCACAAGACTGAAGGTCGCGAGCATGGCAAGGATCGTGAAAAGCTTCTTCACTGTTCCCCTCCAAAGGGTTTTACTTGACCGCACAACTGCGTGCGATCAGTTCACAAGAAATAAACGCTACCAGCATCTTCCGCGCCAGTACCGTCGGCAACCAGTAATCACGATCTCCGTGCGTCCGCACACTCGCGACCACCGAGAAGGGAACGGCGCCTACCCGAGGGAAACGGGAGTCGATTGTGGGTGATGACAGGCCACCCAGTGATCGGGGCCGAACTGGGCGAATTCAGGAATTGTGCTGACGCAGACATCGGTGACGTGGGGGCATCGAGTATTGAATCGACAGCCTGTCGGCGGGTCGAGCGGTGATGGCAGTTCCCCGGAAAGGGACGCGTCGGCGGCCATGTCGGAACCGGGCACCGCTGCCAAAAGCGCCTGGGTGTACGGGTGTGCGGGGTTGTCGAAGAGACTGTCGGCGTCCCCAACCTCGGCAACCCGGCCGAGGTACATGACCATCACTCGATCGCTCACGTTGCGAACCACAGCCAGATCGTGGCTGATGAACAACATGGTCAAATCGTGCTCGCTCTTCAAATCGTCGAGCAGGTTCAAGATCTGTGCCTGCACCGAAACATCGAGTGCGCTGACGGGTTCGTCGCAGATCAACACTCGAGGGTCGAGTGCAAGAGCTCGAGCAATACTGATCCGTTGACATTGGCCGCCCGAGAACTGGAACGGCTTTCGATCGCGGTATTGCGGGTCGATGCCCACCGACTCGATCAGCTCTATCAACCGCGCTTCACCCCAGGCACCACTGGTCCCCCAGATCTCGACACCTTCACTGATGATGTCCCAGATCGAACGACGCGGATTGAGCGCGGAGATCGGGTCCTGAAAAATCATCTGCAGATCGGTACGGACTGCTCGGAGAGCCTCTTTGTCGAGCTGCGTCAGATCGGTGCTTCGGTAGTGAACGGCGCCAGTGGTCGGCCGTGGCATCTGGATCACCGCCCGGGCCGTCGTCGACTTGCCACACCCGGATTCGCCCACGATGCCGAGCGTCTCTCCCTCCATGACATCAAAACTGACGTCGGAGACGGCTTGTAAACGACCGCCGCGCGGCGCCGGGAACTCGACGACCAAATTCTCGACACGAATGAGCGGATCTCCCGACCGCAGCATGTCTCGTCCAACACCGACCATCAGGCACCACCAGCTGCAGCTGCGTGAATTCCGATCGGATGGAAACAGGCGAAGAAGTGATTTGCATCAGATGGCAACTGTTCGAGCGGCGGCATCGACGTCACACATTCCTCGGTCGCATAGGCACATCGAGGCGCAAACGGACACGACGAAGGAATACGTCCGAGATCGGGCGGGCTTCCCGGGATCGGGTCGAGGCGCGTCCCGCGCGGCATCGACATGTCGGGGATCGACCGCTGGAGTGCCTCGGTGTACGGGTGCGCCGTATCGGCGAACACGCCCGCAGTCGGCGCCCGTTCCATCAGACGGCCCCCGTACATCACGGCGATCTTGTCGGTTCGATCTCGCACGACGCCCAGGTCATGTGTGATGAGGATCAGCGCCATGTGGAGTTCGTGGCGGAGTTTGTCGAGCAGATCCAGAATGTCGCGCTGCACGGTCACGTCGAGGGCGGTCGTGGGTTCATCGGCGATCAGTAGTGCCGGGTCGTTCGCCAACGCCATGGCGATGACGACGCGCTGGCGCATTCCACCGGACAATTCGTGGGGGTACTGTCTGAGTCGCTTTTTCGGATCGGGAATACGAACCAGATTCAACAGCTCGAGCGCCCGAGCCGTTGAGGCATCTTTCGACAGGCCTCGGTGGAAACGCATACCTTCGGTGAGTTGCGCACCGATCCGTCTGACCGGATTGAGCGACGTCATCGGGTTCTGGAACACCATTGAGACGTCGACTCCGTAGAAGTGTTTCCTGCGGTCCTTGGGCAGATCGAAGATGTTCATACCGTCGTAGGTGGCCGTTCCGCCGATCGTGGCCGTACGCGGCAGCAGCCCCATGAGCGACTTCACCGTTACCGACTTGCCCGACCCGGATTCACCGACGATGCCGACAGCCTCGCCCTTCGACACGTGCAAACTGACGTCGGAGACCGCATGAACCGGACCCTTGGGGGTGTTGAAGGTGACCGCGAGCTGATCGAGTTCGAGAAGTGCCATCAGAGCGCCAGCTCCTTCGCATCGAAAACCTCGCGAATGCGATCACCGGCGTAGTTGAGGCTCAGGATCGTGAGAAAGACGACGCCGATGGGGAACAACGCGGCGTGCGGACCATCTTGGAGGTTCCTCGCCGAACTGCCGGCCTCGAATATCTGCTTGCCCCAACTCAGACCGCCACTGACCGAGATTCCGAGAAAGGCCAGGGTGCCCTCGGCGACGATCGCGATACCCATACCGAGCAACGCGAGAGCCGACATTGGAATCACCACGTTCGGCAGCAACTCCTTGAGGATGATTCGTTTGTCGGTCGCACCGAGAATGCGCGCCGCCGTGACGAAGTCGCGTTCGGCAAAAACGAGCGTCTGGGCGCGAGCCAAACGTCCAACCGGGGCGATTGCGAGAATGCCCAGGCTCACCGAGATCCAAAAGACGGTGCGACCAAGCAGCGTCGTGATCAAAATGGCGAGAATCAGAGCGGGGAACGACAGGAGCGTCACGAACACGAACGACACGATCTTGTCGAACGTGCCCCGGAAGTACCCCGACACGAGACCGAGGGTGCCGCCGAACACGAAACCGATCAGGATTGCGAGGAATCCGACGAGAAGCGAAATTCTCGCGCCCCAGACAGTGAGCGAGAACACGTCACGGCCGGTCGAATCCGCCCCGAACCACAAACCTGGCTTGGGACCCTCGAACTTGCCGCCGACCGCAGTCTTATTCGGGTCCGAGATCGGCAGAATCGGCGCAAGAACCGCCAGCAGGACCATCAGTGCAATGAACCCGAAACTGAGCCAGAACCCCACGCCCAGCTGCTTGGCGATCGACGGCGGTTCGGGAAGCGGTGGCTCCTCGACGACGATGTGTTCAGTTCCGAGATCAGCCATCGAGCCTCACTCTCGGGTCGAGGAAGCTGTACAACAGGTCGACGAAAAAGTTGACGATCACGAAGATGACCGAGACGATCACGACGATCGCCAGGACGACCGGGAAGTCGTCACGAATGATCGCCTCGATCACGGCGGCCCCAATGCCCGGAATGCTGAATTGTTGTTCGACGATCAGTGATCCGCCGATCAACGCCCCGGTCTGGATTCCGAACACCGTGAGCATCGAGAAGAGTGACGGCCGCAACGCGTGCCCGAACAACACGCGCCACTGCGGCATACCTTTTGCTCGTGCCACGGCGATGAAGTCTTCCTGCAGCGTGGAGATCAGATCGGTGCGCAGCAACCGCTGGTAGGTGGCGACAAGTGGGATCGCGAGGGTCGCGGCCGCAAGAAACATCGAGTTCAGTTTGGACGCGAACGTCTCGTCGTCGTATCTCGTGGGAAACACCTGCCACTTCACGGCAAAGATCCAAAAGAGCAGCACAGAGAGCGCAAAGACCGGAACACCGAGCATGCCGAACGACAACACCGTGCTCGCTTTGTCGACCGCGCGGTAGGCCCGAGAAGCCGACCACAACGCCCACGGAATCGAGATGACGACCGCGAGGACCTGTGCGTAGACCATGAGAAACATCGTGACCGGCAGCTTGTTCTTGAGCTCGGTACTCACGTTGGTCTCGTTCTTGAAGCTCCGACCGAAGTCTCCTTGGACAATGTCGCCCAGCCATCGGCCGTACCGAATCACGAAGGGATCGTCGAGGTGGTACTCGGCGCGGGCCTCCGCACGAACCTCAGCGAACTCCGGTCCAGCGTCTTCGCTCGCGATCGGTCCAAGGATGTTGAAGAGCGGATCACCGAGAAAGTTCATCGCGCCGAACGCCAAGAACGTCACCGCAACCACGACGAGAACCATCTGCACCAGTCGTGTCGCAACATATTTCATCTCGGTGCCCAGAGCCGATCGACTAGCTCGTCAGAAACAGCTGTGAAAGGCGTACGACACCTTTGTCCTGACAGGGAAGTTCGGCCCCGTCGGGTGCAACGGCATCACACAATCCACCGACGGACGACGATGCGCCGACAATCCAGTTCGTGTGGGTGAGCGTGATGTATTGGAACGAGTCGCGGAGATTCTCCTGGATCTTCACCCAGATGTCGTACCTCTCGTCGAAATCGGTCGTTGCGCCCTGTTCGGCGATCAGGGCGTCGCGCTCGGGGTTGCAGTTGCGAGACCAATTGATCGACAGGGCCAGGATCGTCTCGCAGGAGAGGAAGGCGGTGTCGACGTCGGGATCGCTGAAACCGTGATAACGCCACGTGGCAACGTTGTACTGCCCAAAGATCACTTCTTGGATGTGTGTGTCGTTGGGAATGACCTGCAGCTCGATGTTGAAGAACGGGGACCAGGCGTCGCGAAAGACCGTGGCGATACGTTCGAGCGCCGCGCTCGGACCATCGGTCTGGTACTCGATGTCGACCTTGCCGTCGGTGCATTGGTCGGGCACATCGGCGCAGTACGCCTCGATGAGAGGTCCGGCGACCTCTGGCATGTCGTCAGCTTGTGTCAAGCCGGGAACGTTCCACGGCGTGTCGGTGGAGAAGAGCGAGTCTGCCTCGAGAGCCGTCCCCTCGTTAATGAAGTCGAGGTACTGCTGTTTCGGCGTCGCAGCCGTCGCTGCTTCGCGCACCCGGATGTCGTCGAACGGTGGAACCTGCGCATTCATCAACAGAAGGAATTCTTCACCACTGTTGTCCTCGATCCTCTGGATTGCATCGCCTTCATCGCGGAGGCGAAGAATCGATTCGGCATCGGTGCCGTGCGTGAGCTCGACGTCTCCCGACAAGAACTGATCGGTACGCGTGGACTCTTGGGACACCGGGTAGAACTCGAAGGTGTCGATCTTGCCTGGCTCGCCGAAATAGTTGGGATTACGAACGAGCACCGTTTTCTGGTCCTGAATACGTTCGGAGATCATGTACGGCCCAGCGCCGATCGGCAGCTGATCGAGTTCGGGGTTCACGTCTCGGGCATCGAGCCACGCCGGTGAACCGACCATGCCGAGTTGCTCGGCGAAATAGTACGGCAGGTAGGCATTGGGCCGTTTTGCGTTGAGCCTGAAGGTCATGTCGTCGACCTTCTCGATCGGGTTGTCGAGGTTGAAAGCCGGTCGGAAGACAAGCGAGGTGAGTGGGTCACCGAGGAAGGCTTCGACGGTTCGGATGACCGCATCTGCATCCATGACGCCACCATCGCTGAACGTGACTCCTTCGCGCATCGTGACATCCCAGCTGGTGAAGTCGGCGTTGGGTGTCCAGCTCTCGGTCAGGTTGTTGTGCCACTTCCCGTCCTTGTCAACCACGACGAGCGTGTCCATCACTGCGGTGTTGAGCAGGATCGGCGCCCGGTTGAGACCGGTGTTCGTGGGATTCAACGAGTCGGCTTCGGTCTGAAGCGTCATACGAATCGTGCCGCCCTCGATGACCTCGACGGCGTCGTCATCTGCAGTCACTGCATCGCTGCCGTCAGCAGATTCGTCGACGCCGCCGTCGTTGGCGTCATCGGTCGTCTCGCCGTTTGCTGAATCGTCGTCGGAGGAGTCCGAGGCCGTTGACCCACCGTCGCCATCTCCGCCGCCACATGCAGATGCGATGAGGGAGAATGCAAAAAAGACAGCCAAAAGTTGGCGAAGTCGACGACTATCGAGCACGGCGGATCCCCTTGTGATTTCGGCGCAGGCGTTACGCCCGTCACATGGTCCCTTACTCATGGGTAACGAGCAAGTCGGCACCGCTGGTCATCTTGACGAGCCGAATGCCGATTGGGACGACATGGCGGACAGAGCGCGAACGACGGAGCACCTGCGTCTTCGTTCGTCCGAACGCGAGTCCTGGCTCCGTTGGGGGCCGTACCTTTCCGAACGTGCTTGGGGTACCGTCCGCGAGGACTACAGCCCGGACGGATCAGCGTGGTCACATTTTCCCCACGACCATGCTCGGTCTCGGGCATATCGATGGAACGAGGACGGCCTCGCTGGTCTGTGTGATATCGAACAGAACATCTGCTTCGCTTTTGCATTCTGGAACGGCCATGACCCAATCCTGAAGGAGCGAATCTTCGGCCTCGACGGAAACGAAGGCAACCATGGCGAGGACGCAAAGGAAACATGGTGGTATCGCGATGCGACGCCGACGGCCTCGTACCTCGAATGGGGATACGTCTATCCGCAGACCGAGTTTCCGTATCGAGACGTGATCGATGAGAACGCTCGGCGGGGACGCCTCGACCGCGAATACGAACTCGAAGACACCGGTATCTTCGACAGGAGAGAGTTTTGGGACATCGCCGTCCGTTATGCCAAACACGACACCGAAACGGTGTGTGTCACCCTCACCGCGCACAACGCCGGTCCGTCCGTCGAAACGCTCCATGTGCTGCCCACGCTGTGGTTTCGGAACACCTGGAACACATCGCTCGATTCGAAACCGGTGATCACCGTCGAGGGCAACGCCCTCGTTGCGACGAATGACCTGGGACACGCAGCAACACTCATCGGCGAAGGCGAACCGACCGCGCTGTTCTGCGACAACGAAACCAATCGCCGACGAGTCGTCGGCGCCGACGAGTCGCCGAACTACCCGAAAGACGGCATCAACGATCACGTCGTCTCGGGCGCCGAAACGGTCAACCCCGCCCAGACAGGTAGCAAAGCGACGCTCTGGTACGAACGCACGATTTTGCCAGGTGAAACGGCAACGATCCGCCTGATCCTCGAGACCGGCGCCACGAGTTCGGGAGGCATCTCTCACTGGGCCGACGGCGACAGCGACAGAATCGATTCGACGACCGAACAACGGAAGATCGAGGCCGACGAGTTCTACGACGACCTCGTGCCGAATCGCACGTCGTCACAAGACAAGAACATCGCACGTCAGGCATTCGCTGGGCTCATCTGGAGCAAACAGTTTTATGCGTTCGATGTCGAACGATGGCTGGCCGGCGACACTGATGCACCGACACCAGAGGAGGCCCGAGCCGACATTCGCAACGCCGACTGGTGTCACCACTTCGCATCCGACGTGATCTTGATGCCCGACCCGTGGGAATACCCCTGGTACGCAGCCTGGGATCTCGCTTTTCATTGCATACCGATGGCCCACATCGACCCGCAGTTCGCGAAGGAGCAGCTGCTTTTGCTCTGCGAGGACCGGTACTTGCACCCGAACGGCCAATTGCCGGCGTATGAATGGTCGTTCAGCGACGTCAACCCGCCTGTTCACGCCATGGCGGCACTGCAGGTTTATGCCATCGACGGATCGAACGACCGATCGTTTCTGTCGCAGATCTTCAACCGTCTGCTGCTCAACTTTTCGTGGTGGGTCAACCGGAAGGACTTCGACGACAACAACGTCTTTCAGGGCGGATTTCTCGGACTCGACAACATCGGTCCGTTCGACCGATCGGAGGGTCTTCCCGACGGGTATCACCTCGACCAGGCCGACGGCACGGCGTGGATGGCCAACTACGCCCTGCACATGTTCGAGATGGCGTTGGAGCTCGCGATCGATGACTCGGTGTACGAAGACATGGCGAAGAAGTTCTTCAATCACTTCGCATACATCGCCACGGCAATGGACGAACAGGGCCTCTGGGATGACGACTCGGGCTTCTACTACGACGTTCTTCAGGGCGCGGGTGGCACCCAACCGGTGAAAGTACGTTCGATGGTGGGATTGCTTCCGTTGGGCGCAGCTCGGGCTGTCCCGATGGCGCGCTTCACCGAAGACACCTCGTTCGCGGCTCACGTTCGGTGGTTCTGCGAGCATCGTTCCCGATTCGCGACGAACATCCTCGAGAAGGACAGCCTCGCGTCCAATGACGTCGACGCAAAAACGTCGTCGGTCCTGCTCTCGGTCACCGATCTCGATCAACTCAAACGTGTGCTCGGCGTGATGCTCGACCCCGACGAGTTCCTCTCGCCCTACGGCATTCGATCGCTCTCGGTCGCGCACCGAAACCAGCCGTTCGAACTGACGATCGGCAACGAGGTCGCATCGGTCGGCTACGAACCGGGCGAGTCACAAACCTCGCTGTTCGGTGGCAATTCGAACTGGCGCGGGCCGGTGTGGTTCCCCGTCAACCACCTCGTCATTGGCGGCCTGCGGCGGTACGCGCTGCACGTCAGTGACGAATTCACCATCGAATATCCGGCGGGTTCGGGCGAATACGCGACGCTCGCAACGATTGCCGACGATCTCTCCGATCGTTTGATCTCGCTGTTCCGGCCGACCGAGGACGGCACGATGCCATTCGCCGACCGAAGCGGGCATGACTGGGGTAGCCGGCTCCAATTTCATGAGTACTTCGATGGCGATACCGGGCGGGGCCTCGGCGCCTCACACCAGACGGGTTGGACGGCCCTCGTGGCCGACCTGATCATGCGGCGCGAAGCCGACGAGCTCGGTTTTGTCGCACACGAGTTGCGTCGACGTCTCCTGACACAGTCGCGAAAGGACGCGCTCGCCCAGAGCTAACCCGTGGTGGCAACGATCCCGCGATCGACCAACGAACCAATCTCGGCCGGTCCGAGCCCGAGATCGGTCAGAAGCGCCTCGGTGTCTGCTCCGAGGCTGGGCGCTGGTTGCGGATCGACGCGAAGCAACCCGTCGAAGGCTATCGGTGACCCAGGAGACAGGTAGGTGCCAACACCCGGCTGTTCGACGGAACGGAACAATTCGCTCTCGGTCGAACACCGCGGGTCATTTTCGACGAGCTCCAAAAAGTGTTGATATCGACCCCAGCACACCCCGAGCTGATCGAACCGAACAGCGAGGTCGGCAAACGTGTGCGCCTCGGTCCACGCGCCGACCAATGACTTGATCTCTTCACGTGCAACAAACCGAGCGCCTTCGTCGGCGAAGTCGAGACCACGAGAAACTCCGAGCGCCTGCACGGCGTCGGTCGTCTCGGTGGCCTCGAGCAACGCGCGCCACTGCTTGTCACTGATGCCGACGGCGTAGACCTGCTCGCCATCACTCGTCGTGAACGTCGCGCCAAATGCACCGTACAGATCGTTGCCGAAACGTTGGCGTTCGGTGCCGAGGACCTGCGCTTCGGCCACATGTCCGAGCGCCGACACGGCAGCGAGCGCAACATCGAACAGCGCTAGCGACATGCTCGAACCTTCACCCGTCCGAGTTCGATGTCGATCGGCGGCCAGCAGACCGAGCGCCGCTGTCTGCCCGCAAACGAGGTCCCACGCTGCGAGCACGTGGTTCACCGGTGCGTCGTGCTCGACGGGCCCGGTGACGAACGGAAACCCGATTGCGGCGTTGACCGTGTAGTCGAGCGCTGTCGTGCCATCACGGTTTCCCGTGATCGCAAGCATGTTGAGTCCCGGATTCCCCGCGGCCAGCTCGTCGTAGGACATCCACCCTCTCGCGGGGAAGTTGGTCAGAAAGTTGCCGGCGCAGCGAATCAGCTCGGTGAGAAGCTCGCGCGCTTCGGGTGCGCGCAGATCGACGGCGATCGACTTCTTGTTCTTGTTGAGCCCGGCCCAATACAACGAATCGCCCGCCGGGGTCAGCGGCCAGCGTTTGTAGTCGATGCCACCACCGATCTGGTCGAATCGAACGACCTCGGCACCGAGTTGTGCGAGCGTCATCCCTCCACTGGGTGCGGCCACGAACGCCGACCCCTCGATCACCCGCATGCCCTCGAGGGGCGCCACGTTCACGTGCGAGCGCGCATCTGATCGATGGACATCGCGGGCGTGAGCATCTCGCGAGGAAGGATCACCTCGAGCAGCCCGCCGGACTCCGACGCTGCAGCGCGGTCGAAGGCATCGGCGAACGCGGCGGTGGTCTCCACCCGTTCGGCATGAAATCCATACGCCTGTGCCAGCTGCACGTAGTCGGGATTGACGATCTCGGTGCCGCTCACCCGTGCGGGAAAGTCACGCTCCTGGTGCATCCGAATCGTGCCGTACATTCCGTTGTTGAGAACCAGGACGATCGGCTGAGCGCCGGCTTGCAGCGCGGTCCCAAGCTCCTGGATGTTCATCTGGATGTCGCCGTCGCCCGCGAAACACACCACCATGCGCTCGGGGTAGGCGACCTTGGCCGCAACGGCGGCAGGCAACCCATAACCCATCGATCCACTTTGTGGCGCGAGGAGTCGTGCGTCTGGTCCATAGCTGAAATGTTTGTTCGGCCAGGCGGCGAAGTTCCCGGCACCATTCGTGATAATCACATCGTTCGGCAGCCGTCCTTGGAGCCACACCATGATCTCGGCCATGTTCAACGGCCCGGGTTGTGGCGGCGCCATCAGCGAGTCGCGATGGCAGGTACTCCAGCGAGTTGCCCACTCATCTCGTTTGGCATCGGCTGGAATCGTGACTGCGCCGAGCAACTCGAGAAAAGCGCCGGGAGTCGAGTGCACCGGTATGTCCGCTTGGACGACCTTGCCGAGTTCACGATCCGACGGGTGCACGTGCACGATCGTCTGTGCGGCGTCGGGCATGGCGAACAGCGTGAAGCCATCGGTGGCGATCTCTCCGAATCGGCCACCGACCGCAAGGACCAGGTCGGCCTCGGCAAGCGCCTCTCGCACATGGGGGAGCATTCCGACGCTCGCGTCACCCACGTAACGAGGTGAGTTGTTGTCGAAGAGATCGTGGTATCGAAAGACGGTGACCACCGGAATCGAGTTCGTCTCGGCGAAGGTTCGCAGCAGTTCCCGAGACGTCGAATCCCAGCTGCCACCGCCGACGAGCAACAACGGACGCTCTGCGGCGCTCAGCTGCGAAACGACGTCGTCGACGATCTGTGAGGTCGGCGCTGGGACCGGTATCCGAACCCGCCGGCCTGGCGACGCGGCCGTCATCGCAGCCAATACGTCCTCGGGCAACGCAACGACGACGGGGCCAGGACGGCCCGACAGCGCCGTGGAAAACGCGCGGCTGACGATCTCGGGTATCCGATCGACGTGTTCGATCTGGGTCGCCCATTTCACCAAAGGTCCGAAGAACGCGCGGTAGTCGACCTCTTGGAATGCTTCACGACCGAGATGATCGGTCCGTGCCTGTCCAATGAAGAGGACCGCCGGCGAGGACTCTTGCATCGCTGCGTGAAGTCCGACCGATGCGTTGGTTGCGCCGGGACCGCGGGTGACGAAACCAATGCCCGGCTGACCGGTGAGCTTGCCCCACGCGGCGGTGGCGTACCCGACGCCGCCCTCCTGTCGACACGTGACGAAATCGATCGACGAGTCGTGCAGCGCGTCGAGGACGGCGAGGTAACTCTCTCCCGGAACGCCGAACGAGGTCGAGACACCTTGCTCTTGGAGGCACGCCACCAGGAGCTCACCACCGGATCGCATGCGTTAGGCCTTTCGGCGCCCGGCGAGCCACCAGATCAATGCGAGGAGCAGCGCGACCGCGCCAGCTTGTTTGCCGTAGTTCTTGAGCAGTACTTTGCCGAGGCCGATGTCGCCGAGGTCGAGCGCGTCTTGATCCTCGTTAAATGACGCAGCGTGAGCGGGGCTCTTTCTCGCAACGGCGTCGGTGGGTGTTGCGTTCGTTGCCGTCGACGCATCTGCAACTGCGGTTTCGCTGCCCTCGACGGCGTCTGGTTCAGCAATTTTTGCTTCGAGACAGTCGGCGAACTGACCGAGGAGCTTCGTCGACACATCTTGCATGACCCCGCGGCCGAACTGCGCAACCTTGCCCGAAACCTTGAGGTCGGTGACGATGTCGACGGTCGTGTTCGTTCCGACAGGTGTCATCTGCGCGGTGATCAGCGCTTGAGCGTTTCCCGCTCCCCTGGTGTCACGCCCTTTTCCACTGATGACCGCTTTGTAGTTGGCATCGTCCTTCTCGACGAACTCGGCAGTGCCCTTGTACTCCGAGGTGACCGGGCCGACCTTGATCTTGATCCCCCCGCTGTATACGCCATCGGTTTCATCGGCAAGCTTCGCCCCAGGGAGACAGGGGGCGATCTTGGCAAGGTCGGTGAGCAAGATCCAGGCCTCTTCGATCGGGGCAGCGACGGTGAAACTGTTGGTGATCTCCATGACTCGGACTTTACCGTTGGATCAGCTTGCTCGGTTCAAGAATCCTGATGCTTCTCTGCTACCGCGCCGTGTAACCACCGTCGACGTGGACGATCTCACCGGTCATGTAACTCGCATCATCTGACGCCAAGAAGAGCACAACCCGCGCAATTTCGATGGGTTCGGCGAGCCGCTTCATCGGGATCGTTGCGTCGGCCATTCGCTGAAGGTCCGCCTCCGACGGAGTGTTTGCTCGCTGCGAGGACAACATCGGCGTGCGGACCTCACCTGGCGCAACGGCGTTGACCCGAATTCCTTGCTCGACGTGGTCGAGAGCCATCGCCCGGGTGAGCTGGTGAACCGCTCCTTTGGACGCGCAATACGCCGTGGAACCCGCCGAGCCCACTCCACCCCAGATCGAACCGAAGTTGACGATGGCACCCGAGCCGGCGCGAGCCATGTGGTGAACTGCGGCTCGACACAGGTAGAACATGCCGCTCACATTGACCGACATCACGCGTTCCCAGTCTGCGTCGCTCGTTCCGCTCGCGTCTGCTCGATGGATTGTTCCGGCAGCGTTCACCAACACATCGAGTCGACCATGCGCCTCGACGACAGCATCGATGGTACTGGTGCAGAACTCCGAGTCGGAGATGTCGCCAACGTACATCGATGCGGCGCCGACCTCCCCGTGAACACGTCGCAGCCCATCGCCGTCTCGGTCGATGAGCGCAAGGGTTGCACCCGCCTCGGCAAAAAGTCTGGCGGTTGACTCGCCCATTCCCGATGCTGCGCCGGTGACCGCCACGACCTTTCCCGTGAAGTCGCGACCACGAACGTCAGGCATCGTGGGCTATCCAATCCTCTGTCGGAACACCGAGCCCATCAGCGATGCGGTTCGCGTACGCGTAGTAGGCAATGACCTCGGTGATGTCGAGGATGTCTCGGTCGGTGAAACCGGCGTCACGCAACGCCGAAACATCTTCGGGCACCATGTCGCCGGGCGTACGCGTCAGCTTGACGGCGTAGTTGAGCATTGCCGAGCGTTTGTCGGACAGGCCCGCCGTCCGCCAATCGGTCTCGATCCGAGCGAAGATCGCATCGTCCTTCAACAGCTGGCGCAGACCGCGCCCGTGATGAAACAGTCAATAGTGGCAGTGGTTCTCGAATGAAACGACATACGCAATCAACTCGCGTTCGACCTTTCGCAGCGTCGCTGTTCCACTCATCGCAGATCTGTAGAGCGCGTTGTGAGCGGCGAGGCCGGTCGGATTCAACGAATGGATCGCCATGATGTTGTCCACTCGTCCATGGGTTCGGTCGAGCACTTCGTCGTACTGGTCCGCCAGACCATCGGTTTCAGGCCAGTCGGCGTCGGGGACGATGGCGATCAACGAGCGTTCTCGGTCGAGTTCTTCCATGATGCTGTTCTACTCGTTGCACCAATCGACTGAGATATCGTCTGAACGATGACGAACGATCATCTGCCGCAACCAGACCGGGCGGCAGCGACACGGTTCTGGGATCGCTATCTCGAGCACACCGGTGAGCGCGGTGCCTTCACCGATGTCGCATGTTTCGGCGATGGTGTCGACATGGCCGACAAGCTGCTCGACTTGGTCATCAATGGCCCGAAGCGGGCAACGGCGGGTTCGATGATCGAATACCAGCTCGAAGGGTTGCCGACCCCGACCGTGGGCGACCGATGGATTGCCTGTGACGGGAGTGGCAGACCACGAGCCGTCGTGCGAACCACCGAGGTTCGGGTGGGTCCGCTGTCGTCCGTCGACGATGCGTTTGCGTGGGACGAAGGTGAAGGCGACCGCACGCGCGACGATTGGCTTCGGGGCCACACGGCATACTTCCTGCGCAGATTTGCCGACCTCGGCGAGACCTTCCATCCCGACATCGATGTCTGCTTCGAACGTTTCGACGTGCCGTATGTGGAAGCCGACCCGTCTAACGCATCGTGAATCCGCGGCGAGCGAGGAAGTCACGCATATGCGGACGACTTTCCTTTCCGAGCAGCGCAGACATGTCCGCGCTCCAGACTCGCTCGATCTTTCCGCGGGTGCGTGCGAGGTAGTACTCGCGCATCTGCTCATCGTAGGCCTCGATGCCGACGACGTCGTTCGTCTGGTCGTACGTCTCCTCCTTAAGCGTGACCGACAGTGGAAGTCGAGGTTTCAGTTCGGGGTCCTGGTCGGGCCAACCAAGGCAGAGACCGAAGACCGGATACACCTGGTCAGGAAGTTCGAGCAGATCGGCAACCTGTTGGGGATCGTTCCGAATGCCTCCGATGTAGCAGATGCCCAGTCCCACAGACTCTGCTGCGACGACCGCGTTTTGTGCGGCGAGCGCGCAGTCAATCGTTGCGATCATGAAGTGTTCGGTCATCCCCGCGCTGAAGTCGCCACCGGCCATCTCGCACGCGACAGCCGAACGGTGAAGGTCGGCGCACCACACGAAGAACGCCGCCGCAGTCTCGACGTGCGCTTGGCCACCGGCGACCGCTGCGATTGCTGCCCGTGTGTCGGGGTTACGAACTCTGATGACCGTGGCACCTTGCAGATTCGACGATGTCGCCGCCGAGAAACCAGCGCCCACGATTCGTGAAATCACCTCGTCATCGATGGGGTCATCGGTGAACTTGCGAATGGAACGGTGTGACGTGAGCAGATCGATGACATCCATCGGGTGAGGGTACCTGCCGTCGATCGGCGTGATCGGCCCCGCTGGAGAGGAGACTTTCTTTTTCGTGAGGCAGACTGGGCTTCGTGGTCAGTGAACAGACATTCGCAACCGTCGATGGATATGGCATGGTCGACATCGACGGCGCGCCGATGGTGGTGGGGCCGGTTCGGTCGGCAAAGAAGGTTCTGCAACGCACCACGATCGACCTGATTCGTCATGCGACGTACGCGCTTGCGATCCATGGCATCGACGGATCTGGTGGGGCGGCTGCGCTCAACCATGACCGTGCAGCCGACGACCAGTCACCGATCGCCACATTTTCGGCCGAGCTGACCGAGTGGGCACGCCCGGCGCACTTCGTCGGTACGGCTGGACTCGGACTCGGTGCCAGCGAGATCGGGTCTACCCTTCACCCGTCAGCAATTTGGTCGGCCGAACTCATCGCGGCATCGGCGACTGCATGTGTTCCGAGCGATGCGGCCACGGTTGTCGTCGTCAGCGATGGTGAAGAACCGGCGCTCACCGCTGCGCTGTCGGGTGCCCTCGACGTGTCCTTCAACTCAGACCTCAACGCTGCGCTGACGAGCGAGGTCGACATCGTCATCGTGCGCGCTAAAACGGGTGACCTCCATCATGAGGCGCTTGCCAACGTGAACGTGCGCCGAATCATTGCCCTTCAGCCGCTCACCACCACCGCCCGAGGACTGGCCGTCGCCAGCCGACAGGGAACGGTGATCGTGCCCGACTTCATCACGACCGCAGGTCCGTATCTCGCGGCGGTGAACCCCACATCCGAGCTCGACCCGCTCACCAAGGACGTCACCTCGGCCACGGCGGATGTGATGACGCAGCTCGCGGGCACAGATTCGGACATGTTCGTGCGAGCATGCGAACTCGCCGAGAACCACCTGCGGACCTGGGCAACCGAGCTCCCGTTCGGACGCCCGCTCGCGCCGTAATATTCTCGACACTTCCGGTCGAGAACCCACACGAATTCCACCACAACCATCACCCACCCTCGACACTTCCGGTCGAGAACCCACACGAATCCCACCACAACCATCACCCACCCTCGACACTTCCGGTCGAGAACCCACACGATCTCCCGACAAGACCACCAATCCGACGACTGGAAACCATGACAGATACCGCGCCGAAGAAGGAACGTTGGACCTTCCAGTGGAAAGAGTTGTACGACGAGGTCATCACGTCGGGTCTTTGCACCGGGTGTGCGGGCTGCGTCATTGCCTGCCCGCACGACGTCATTGGGTACAAACACGAACCAGGGCAATACGTGCCCTTTCATCTCGAAGAAGAGCTGGGCGAGGCGAACTGTCTTCACGGCGAGAAGGGCTGCACCTCGTGCACCCGTGCCTGCCCTCGATTCCGCAATTGGGAGACCGAAGCAGACATGCACCTCCACGGGCGAACTCGCGAGGATGACGAACTGGCCGGGATCTACGCCGACATCATGCTGGTGCGGGCGACCGAGGACTATGTGTACGAGATCGGCCAGGACGGCGGACTCGTGTCCGCTCTGCTCATCTGGTGTCTCGAGAACGACATCATCGACGGCGCGCTCACGAGCGGCGTCGAGAACAATCCCGACGGATCCCCAGGGTGGAAGGCCATTCCGATGGCTGCAGCGAATCGTGAGGAAGTACTCCGAGGTTCGGGTTCTCGGTACACGTATTCGGCCAACACAATTGCGTTCGACGAGGCCAAGGAACGAGGGTTGGAACGGCTCGCCCTCGTCGGCATGAGTTGCCAGACCTCGATCGCTCCGGTCATGTGGCATCGTCGAGTCGGCAAAGTCAGCAAACCAATCAAGTTGAACATCGGCCTCTTGTGTTCGAAGAGTTTCGACGACTCCATGTTCGACGAGCTCTTTGGTGTGAAGTACGGACTGCGCAAAGAAGACATCGCCAAGATGAACATCAAAGGTGTCTTCCAGATCTGGATGAAGAACGGCGACTACCACGAGATCAACCTCAAGGAGTGTCACGCGTGGACACGGACCGGGTGCAACCACTGCCCCGACTTCGCCGCTGAACACGCTGACATCTCGACGGGCGGCATCGGCAACGTGACCGACTGGACGCTCACGATCGTGCGAACCGAACTCGGTCGCGCGGTGATCAAAGCCATGATCGATGACGGCGCGATCGAGACACGACCTGGCGACGACGACCCTGCGGCTATCGCGCTCATGCATCGACTGGCGGCCAACAGCCGCAAACGGTGGCCGTCGTGGGCGAACGGCGAGGCCGCAGTCGGCATCTGAGAAACAACCGGGTCGCCGCTAACGTCGACGCATGAAGATTTCGATCTGGCCCGACATGAGTCACCCTCCCTCGGAAGTACTCGACATCGCCCAATGGGCTGAGTCCGCTGGCTGGCACGGCGTCTGGTACGCCGATCACTACATGCCCAACACCGGGAGCGAAGCGTTCGAACCCGGAGACACCCACGAATGTTGGGCGATGCTCCCGGCCATCGCTGCGGTCACGAGCCGCGTGCGGATCGGCTCACTCGTCTCGCCGACATCGGTTCACCACCCCGCGGTCCTCGCCAACCGGGCAGCCACGATCGACCACCTCTCGAACGGCAGAATGGTGCTCGGCCTCGGCGCCGGCTGGCAGATCAACGAACACAAGGCCTACGGAATCGAACTCGAGCGGCCCGGTGCGCGGGTCACCCGATTCGAGGAAGCGATCCAGATCATCAAGTCGCTGCTCACCCAGGATCGCACCACATTCGAGGGTTCGGTCTATTCGATCATCGACGCACCATCGGATCCCTCACCTATTCAGTCGCCCCTCCCCCTCTTGGTAGGCACGGCAAGGCCGCGCATGCTCCAGATCACGTGCCGGTATGCCGATGAGTGGAACACGTGGGGACGACCCGAGCTGGCGGCATCGAACCGGCAGCTTTTCCTCGAGGCCTGTCGCACAGTCGGGCGCGAGCCTGGTTCGATGTGGACCTCGGTGCAGGCAATGGTTCATCTCACGGACTCCGACGCCGAAACCGCCAAGATCGTCGACGGACCAATGGGCTCGCGGTCGATCGCCGGGAACGCCGACCAACTCGTCGAACGACTCGGCGCATACGCCTCGCATGGTTTCGACGAATTCATCGTGCCCGACTGGGACAACGGCGACTCCCCGTCTGCGCGACGTGAATGGATAGAGCGCCTACACGCCGAAGTGATCACGCAGCTCGACTGAGTGCTCTACATCAAGATCTTTCCGGGGAGACGTTTCGGATGGTCGGCCATGTAGGTGACGCCCGACGCGTTCACGCCGAGGTCGACGAACATCTTCGCCAGCAAGATCGACGATGAGTAGCCCTCGAGCACCGGCACTTCCCAGCCGCGTTCATCGAGGCCCGCTTGAATGAAAGGTTTGAGCCAGAACACGCCAGAGCACCCCAGCGTGATTACCTCTGCTCCATCTTCGAGCAACGCCAACTCCGCCTGCTCGATGGCATTGTCGACCGCAATCGACGGTTCGCCAGCGAGGGCCTTGCGCCGTTCTTCACGGAGTTGCGGACCTGCATCGACGCCGGGCCGAGGAAGTCGCATGCCGATGTTGCGGATCGAAGCGCACCGATCCTGGAGCTGGTGGCTGTAGATCAGATCGCGGTAGTACACGTTGTGCACGCCTGCGATGTCGATGACCGAGAACTTGTGCCCGAGCATCGTCGCCAGATACATCTGCGAATGTCCGTTGGCGGTGCAGACGATTCCGAATGATCGACACATCTCGCGCGCTTCGGGAAAACCGGGCTCGCCACCGCCGAGCAACACGACACCGTTGTACTTGCCGCTCTCACACGCTTCTCGAATGTTCTTGATCCTGGCGTTGGCTGCATAGGTGAACTCTTCGCGAGTTTCGACCGGCCAATCTCCATAGGTCGCCTCGGCACCAGGATGCAGATCCCAATCGATGCCCTCGAGAAACGGCAGCGTCATCTCGGCATTCATCAGCCGCTCGGTCTTGGGCAGACCCCCGTCGAGATGAAGCGTCTGGTAACCCCATTCGGTGCTGCTCGGTAGACGAAAGGGCGGGATCAACAGAAAACGATAGTTGGACGTCCCCTCGCTGGCCTGTTCGCCGTCAGCCGTCGATTTGGTGCCCATCGTGTAACCCCCGTTGCTCTCTATGTTCTAGTGGTCGTGACCTACGTTCTAGTGGTCGTGACCGTCGTGGCCCGGTGCCTTCTTGGGTGCGTCGGCGATCGCAACCTCGGTCGTGAGGAACAACGCCGCAATGGATGCGGCGTTCTGCAGCGCTGACCGAGTCACCTTTGCTGCATCGATTATGCCTGCCTTGACGAGGTCTTCGTACTCGTCGGTGGCTGCATTGAAGCCCATGTTTCCCTCGAGTTCGCGGACACGCTCGACGACGACACCATCCTCGTAGCCAGCGTTCAGCGAAATCTGGTTCAGTGGGCCCGAGAGCGAGCGAGCAACGAGCCATGCGCCGGTCGCTTCATCACCCCTGAGCTTCTTTGCAGCGGCGTGAACTGCCACCTCGGCACGAACGAGCGTGACTCCTCCGCCAGCAACGACACCTTCTTCGATGGCGGCCTTCGTGGTCGACACGGCGTCTTCGATTCGGTGCTTCTTCTCCTTGAGCTCGACTTCGGTCGCCGCACCGACCTTGAGAATCGCCACACCGCCCGACAGTTTCGCCAGGCGTTCGCGCAGCTTCTCGGCGTCGTAGTCCGAGGTCGTGTTTTCGAGTTCGGCTTTGATCTGAGCGACGCGAGCCGCAATCTCGTTCTTGTCTCCGCCGCCAGAAACAATCGTCGTCTCGTCTTTGGTGATGACCACTCGTCGGGCCGATCCGAGGAGATCGAGTGTCGGGCTCTCGAGACTGAGACCAACCTCTTCGCTGATCACCTGGCCACCGGTGAGGATGGCGAGATCCTGAAGCATGGCCTTGCGCCGATCGCCAAAGAACGGGGCCTTTACGGCGCATGCGGTGAGCGTGCCGCGAATTCGGTTGACGACCAGCGTTGCGAGAGCTTCGCCTTCGACATCTTCGGCGATCACGAGGATGGGCTTGCCCTTCTTCATGATCAATTCGAGCGACGGAACCAGTTCGCGTACGCTCGAGATCTTGCCGCTGACCAACAACACGTACGGCTGTTCGAGCACGGCTTCCATACGATCTGGATCGGTGACGAAGTATGGAGACAGGTAACCCTTTTCGAACCGCATACCTTCGACGAGATCCATCTCCATACCGAAGGAGGTGCCCTCCTCGACGGTGATCACGCCGTCCTTGCCGACCTTGTCGATCGCCTCGGAGATCGTCTTTCCGATCTCGGGATCGGCAGCGGAGATGGAGGCAACCTGCGCGATCTGCTTCTTGGTGTCGACCTCGACTGCGGCGTCGTGGATGGCCCCAACTGCGGCGTCGGTACCGATCTCGATGCCTTTCTTCAACGCCATTGGGTTGGCACCCGCAGCAACGTTTCGCATGCCCTCGCGGACCATGGTCCATGCGAGCACAGTTGCGGTCGTCGTACCGTCACCGGCGACATCGTCAGTCTTCTTGGCAACCTCTTTGACGAGCTCGGCGCCAATGCGCTCGTATGGATCTTCAAGGTCGATCTCTTTGGCGATCGACACACCATCGTTGGTGATCGTGGGCGCTCCCCACGACTTCTGGATGACGACGTTGCGTCCCTTTGGGCCGATCGTGGCGCGAACGGCGTCGGCCAGCTTGTTCATGCCGGACTCGAGTGCACGGCGTGCCTCTTCGTCAAAACTGATCATCTTTGCCATAACGATGCGCGATCTCCTCGTAGCGGACAAGAGCGTTGGCACTCTCATCCTGCGAGTGCCAATCCTACGGATTCACAACCGCTCTGCAACCGCCTCGGTCACACATGCGACAGGATTTTCCAACGCCCGTGCGAGACCGAACTCTTCAGCGAGCGAAATGGCATCAATTCGTTCGTGCGCATCGTCGAAGACCTGCCCAGCGACCGCCAGTACCGGTACGTGATGGGCATGAGCCAAACCGGCGACGCCACCGACAACTTTGCCGTCGAACGATTCGTTGTCGATGAATCCCTCGCCCGTGATGACCAGGTCGGCTCCTGCGATCGCGTGATCGAGGCCGAGTTCTGCAGCGACGACATCAAAACCGTCGACGAGGACGGCGCCCACCGCAGCGAGTGCGCCTGCGAGCCCGCCAGCTGCCCCTGCGCGATCCACGTTTTCGACATCGAACCCGTAGCGCTCACGATACGTGCCGACCAACGCACGAAGCCTGCCGGTCAACATCGTGATCTGCGCAGCGCTCGCCCCCTTCTGGCCACCGAAGACCATCGCCGCGTCGGTGAAACGAGTGCGCACGTCACAGGCGACCAGGATCTTCACACCTTTGACGCGAGCTGCCGATCCCAGCGCATCGAGCGCTCCCAAACCACCGTCGGTGGTGGCCGATCCCCCGACTCCGATGATGATCGTGCTGGCCCCGGCATCGATGGCGTTGCCGATCAACTCGCCAACTCCCGCCGTGGTGGCACCGAGCGGGTCGTTCCCCTCTGGCCCGCCTGCGAGTACGAGACCCGAAGACCTCGCCATCTCGATCACCGCCGATTGTCCATCCAGACGCCACTCTGCCTCGACGGGGTTTCCGAGTGGACCGGTGACGAGCGACGTTCGGTTGGGGCCGCCGAGCGCGTCGAGCGTTCCTTCCCCACCATCGGCCATCGGGATCGGCGTACAGGTGGCCCCGGAGGCCTCTGCCGCCAGAACGATCGCCTGCGCAATTTCTTGCGCGGACGCCGTTCCCTTGAACTTGTCCGGAGCTGCCACGATGTGCACGCACCAATGATGGCCGATCATCGTTGCTCATTCCGGTTCGGACGGCGCGCAAGTTGCCTTTTGACCGCATCGATCAACCGAGAGCCGTAGGATCGTCGTTGTGTCACGGCCGACCCTCATCGCCTCGAATCGTGGGCCCGTGTCGTTCGAACTGGTCGACGGTGAGCTCGTCTCCTCTCGCGGTGCCGGCGGACTGGTCTCGGGCCTCGGACCACTCATTCGAGGCACCGACACCCCCTGGATCGCAACTGCGCTCTCGGCGGGCGACCGGATCGCTGCGAAATCGGGCACAATCGAGGCGGAAGGTTTCACCATCCGAGCGCTCGCCATCGATGCTGAAGATCTCGATCTCGCCTACAACAAAATCGCCAACGAGACGCTGTGGTACCTCTACCACGACCTCTACGATCGGAGTCGCTCGCCGGTCATCGACAGCGAGTGGTACGACGCCTGGTCTGCGTTTCGACGCTTCAACCACGTGTTCGCCCAAACGATCATCGACGAAGCAGAACCCGACAGCATCGTGCTGCTCCAGGACCACCACCTCGCACTCGCCGCGCCGCCAATCCGCGACGAACGCCCGGACATATCGATCGTGCACTTCAGCCACACGCCCTTCGCGCCGCCCGGCGCTCTGCGTATCCTGCCCGAACTGGCTCGTACCGAACTCTTGTTGGGGTACCTCGCTGCTGGATCCATTGGATTTCACACCAGTCGCTGGAGCGACGACTTCATCAGCTGCTGCCGCGAGAACCTGGGCATTCGTCCGACCAACACCTTTGTGTCGCCGCTCGGTCCCGACGCCGACGAACTGGCCAAAATCGCTGCGTCTCCCGACTGCGAGGCAAAACTCGCCGATCTTGACGCGATTGTCGGCGAACGATTCGTCATTGCACGAACTGAACGACTGGAGCTCTCGAAGAATCTGCTGCGCGGATTCTGGGCGTACGACGAATTCCTTGCCATGCGTCCCGACCTTCACGGGGAGGTCGTCTTCGTCGCAGCACTGTCACCAACGCGAACCGACGTCGCCGATTACATCACGTATCGTCGCGAGGTCGAGGCGGCCATCGAGGAGATCAACGCTCGGTGGGGACGCGAGGACTGGACGCCGATTCACTACGTCGCGTCGAACGACTATTCGTTTGCGATTGCTGTGCTGCGCCGATACGACGCGCTCTTGGTGAACCCAATCCGCGACGGGCTCAACCTCGTCGCCAAAGAGGGGCCGATCGTCAACGAACGTGATGGCGTCGTTCTGCTCACGCGTGAGGCCGGGGCGTTCGATGAGCTCTCGGGACTAGTGAGTGAGGTACACGCGTACGACATCACCCAGACAGCTCAGGCCCTGTCGAATGCCGTGGACATGAGCGCAGAACAGCGCGCAGATCTTGCCGCAGACTTGGCCGAGGTTGCCCGAAGTCGAAATCCCCGGATCTGGTTCGACGAGCAGATTGCCTCGGCGACCCCCGAGATCAATCCAGACGCAGCAGAAGACTGATTCCCCGGCGCGACCAAAGCTGCGGCCTGCTCAGGTTCGCGCTGCGTCCAAAAGGAGGTCGAGCACGGCGATCATCTCCGTAGGGCCATGGATCGTGTCGGTTGCGTGCTCGAACATCTCGGGCGCTGTCTCATCACTCGCGACCAGAACGATCGCATGGGCCTTCAGCTGCCCCGATTCACAGAGGGACGAGAGCCGTTCGAACGCCGGGATGTCGCCAACGTCGTCACCGCAATACAGCGCCACGTCGATTCCGGTGAGCAGCTCCTCGACCGCGTCACCCTTCGATCGCGACGACGGCGGGTGGAGCTCGACCGACATCTTCGCCACCCGTGCATCGAGGCCTGTCTCGGCCGCAGTCTTTTCGACCCACGAGACGATCCTTGCACCGAGCTCTGCTTCGGCACCTCGATAGTGAATCGTCAACGAATAACGTTTGTCTTCGACCACCTCGTCGCCGAACTCGAGTCTGGCTCGATCAGCCGTCTGGCTCATGACCGGCAACCATTCAAGCGCCGTCGTGTCGACAAATACTCGCCCCCTTGACCGATGCTCGAGCCCATACAGGCCCGACAATTCCACTGGCGGAGCGAAAAACCGTTCGAGAAACGAGACCGGTCGACCAGACACCACCGCAACCGCGCCCAGTCGTCTCGAAAGCTCGACCACTCGCTCGGTGACGCCCTCGACGGGAATCACCGCATCAGGGTCATCGACGATCTCTGCGAGGGTTCCATCGAGATCGGAGAAGAAACCGACCCGTGACGGATTGGTCGCGAGCGCAGCTCGAACGGCGTCGAGAGACACGCGGGGAGTTCAGCCTGGAGGAACTGCGTTGTCGGCGCCGACGATGACGATGACGTTTGCTTCGGTCAGCCGACCATCGGACACTGCGTCGGCAGCCACAGCAATCGTGCCGTCACCTGGAGCCGGAGTGAGAATGTCTGGCGCTGCGCCGAGGATTGCGGCCACAGCTCGAGCGTCGTCCGCATAACCCTGTCGGTAGTAGATGACCCCCGAAGCAGTACTTGGTGCGTTGGCGGCATTGGCGATGTAGCCGTCGGCGATCAGCTTGTCGGCGAGCGACCCGGCAATACCTTTCCCGCCGGTTCCGTTCGCCACCAGAATCGTGACTTCTGCGGGAGGGTGAGGTCCCGTTCCTTCGTCGACCGGTGGGATCGTTTCAGGTGCAATTGTGTCGGGGGTGAGATCAGGATCGACCTGATCGACGCCGACGTCGGGATCGATGTCACCATCGACGGCGTCCGAGCCGGTGCCGTTGGCGTCGTCGGTGTTTGCGTCGGCCGCGCCGGAATTCGTGGTGTCACCGCTGGTGATCTCCGAACCCTGATCGTCGAGCGCAAAGGCCATCAGCACCAGGCCGATGACGAGCG
>RCMY010000946.1_pt1 | contig 27785 bp, 25 predicted proteins | sample 2041341 | NCBI WGS metagenome assembly RCMY01 (sample SAMN09708234, study PRJNA481090) | Marine sediment metagenome, whole genome shotgun sequencing project.
GGAGAAATGGCAGAGTGGTCGAATGCGGCAGTCTTGAAAACTGTTGAGGGTCACACCTCCGGGGGTTCGAATCCCTCTTTCTCCGCTTAAATAAAGGCCCAATATCTAATGATATTGGGCTTTTTTTCTTTTATTATACTTTTGATTAGTGTTAGAAGAGAAAAAAATCTTCTAATTGAATGTAATTTTTAAGCGTTTTAATTTTCACCATAGATGAAGTGGTTGTATTTGCTTCAGAAAAGACCATAAACGATATGTTTACATGGTCTTATTTTTTAAATAATATTTTTATTTAAAAAATATTAGTTGATTTCTTCAATCACACTACCGCAGGTGAGCATGTCATCCCCATAATAAGGATTTTTAATATCCTTTTCAGTACTTAACCAGATTGCGCCATTGTTGTTGTTTGCCATCGGACATTTTTGAACATATAACAACGTATTTGCTCCTTTGATATTCATAGCTATAGCAACTAAGTTTTCATTTAATACTACAAAATGTGCACGTTGATTTTTAATATTATCACTTTCACTGATAGCCTCGAGCATATCGATTGTTTTATTAATATGTGATTGTTCCATTTTACCAAGATCTTTTGCATCGGCAGATTTAACTGCTTTTAAAGTCATTTTCGCATATGTTGATACTTGCTCTTTATTAGCAGCAACGAAGGCATCTTTCATGCTTAAATAGGGCTTTATGATATTTTTAAAGCTTTGTGTAAACTGTTCCGAAAATTCTAGCCTCATTTGAGATATAGGCTTGGTAGTTTCTTCTTCCTTACCCTTGTTCATCATTGATTTTTTTCCTTGCAGCTGTGCTGCAGCATCTACAGTAAATATACCATTGGTTACAACTTCATCACCGTCTTGTAGACCGGCACTAATTATATAATTTTCGCCGTTTCGCTTATCGATAGAAACTTCTCGCATTTCAAAAATGGGCTCGTTAGGGTTTGTTTTGATATAAACTAATGACCGTTCGCCCGTCCACATTACAGCAGTGGCAGGTACGTTAAGCATTTCTGATTTTACTGTTTTTCCTTGAATCTTGCCCGTTACGAACATGCCAGGTTTAAATATATTATCGTTATTTTTTATGGTTGCCCTTACGGTTATAGTACGAGTCGCATTATTAAGTACTGGGTCGATAAATGATATCGACGCATCAAATTCTTTATTACTATATGCATTTGCGTAAATCTTTATTTTTTGACCTTCTTTTAGATTTGAAATTTGATTTTCGTAGGCATCGAACTCTGCCCAAACAGAATTAAGATTACTTACTTTAAGAATAGGCTGCCCTTGTTTTATATAATCACCTTCACGTGCCATTACTTCTGATACAGTCCCATTAATCGTTGCATAAACAGGGAAGTTGTCACGGACCTTACCTGAAGATTCAATGGCGTCGATTTGAGTATCTGAAAGTTTCCAATTCTTCAATTTATTACGAACAGCTTTGTAGAGTGCAGGCTGTGATTCTTTTAAAGAAGCAGCTGTTACTAGTTCTTGTTGTGCTGCAACAAGGTTTGGCGAATAAATAGTAGCTAAAAGTTGGCCTTTGGTTACTTTTTGACCATTATAATTCACATTTAATTGCTCTATACGACCGTCAAAATAACTTGCTTGCACCGCGTTATTTTCTTCATTTGCAGCAATTTTCCCTGAAAGTGATATGATTCCATCTTTTTCAGAAGAGGTATTGCTCCCCACGATGGTAGTTTGAATATTTGCAAGCGACATTGCATTTTTAGACATTTTTATCTCATTCATTGCCAGCCCTTCTGCACCTGTCTCAGCAAGAATTAAATCCATACCACAAATAGGACAGTCACCAGGTTCTGGTAGCATAATCTGTGGGTGCATAGAACAGGTCCATACTTCTTCTTGATTTTCGTTAGAATGGTCATGTGCATCAGAATTTGTTGATTCTGAGTTCGATTCAGCACCATTATTTCCAAAAATAATCCAACCAGCAAATAATCCGACGATTACAGCAATCCCTATATATAAAATATTCTTATTCATAATAATAGTACTTAAGTAAGTAAGTAATTAATTACATTTTAAGTTTGAGAACTATTCGTTTTCAAGCCTCGTAATCATCGCCTTCATTTCTTCTATTTCTTTCTTTTGTGCTTTAATAATATCATTAGCCAATTTTTTCACTTCTGGGTCTTGTATAGCGGCACGTTCACTAGTTAAAATTGCAATAGAATGGTGTGGAATCATTGCTTTCATCCACAATACATCACCAACAATAGGTGCTTGTGTACGAACTAAGCCTAACGCACTTACAAATAGAGCAATACTACCAATAATAATGGCCATATTTTTCTTTTTATCCGTATACATATTACGCATGGCTACAAACATGATAATCGCCATAGTAGAAATTCCCAAACACGTCATATAAAACCTAGTTAGACTAAAGTATACATGGTCAAAAGCATAGGTATTAAGGAACATGGTTATATACATAGCTACAAACGATGCAGCTAACATTAATACAAACTTTGTATAATTTCCTTTTTTCATTGATTTATGATTCATTTCGTTCTTGTTTTCCATATTAAAAGTGTTTTATTAATTCAATAATAAATAATTCAATTTATTTAATAATGCTCTATCCATTTTTAATATGATCTCATTGATAAGGTAATACATTGCTCAATCATTTGGCATTTCCCTTATTTTAATAACATCTTTCGACATGTCATAGATTTTTTGCCTTGTCTTATTTAATAGTATTATAGTCCATTCTAATTAATTGATATAGTTTTTAATCTCAATGCATTTGCAATAACCGAAACAGAACTAAAACTCATAGCAAGTGCTGCAATCATAGGGGATAATAATAAACCGAAAAAAGGAAATAAGACACCTGCTGCTATAGGTACGCCGAGCGTATTGTATACCAATGCAAAGAACAAATTTTGTTTAATATTCTTCATTACCGCATGACTTAAGTTTCTAGCTTTTACAATTCCATGTAAATCTCCTTTAACCAACGTAATCATAGCACTTTCAATAGCAACATCAGTTCCTGTTCCCATCGCAATGCCAACATTACTCTTAGCAAGCGCTGGGGCATCGTTTATTCCATCACCGGCCATTGCTACAATTTTACCTTGCTCTTGTAGTTTTTTTACCTCGTTCAATTTGTCTTCTGGTAACATTCCTGCTTTAAAGCCCGTAAGATTTAGGGCTGTAGCTACCGCTTGTGCGGTATCGTGATTGTCACCTGTTAACATAATTACGTCAATACCTATTTCTTGTAATTCTTTAATTGCTTTGGCACTTGTCTCTTTAATTTTATCACCTATAACCACATAACCAGAAACCTTACCATCAATGGATAAGTAAGAAACAGTTTTGCCTTGTTTCTGAAATGTTTGAACTTCGTTTTCCATCTCTGGTGTTATTGTAGCATTTGCATATGCCATCATTTTGGTGTTCCCTAAATCAAGCTTCTTTTGGTCAATCTTGCCTTCTACACCTTTTCCTGTAACCGCACTAAAGTTTTCAGTTTTTGAAATTTTAATCTTTTGTTCTTTACCATATTTTACGGTAGCTTCTGCAAGTGGATGCTCACTTGAACTATTTAAGGAAGCAATAAAATGTAAAATTTCATTTTTCTTAAAGTCACTTCCAAACACTCCAATTTTCTCCACTGTAGGTTTTCCTTCAGTAATGGTACCTGTTTTGTCTACAATTAGTGTATCAACTTTATCCATGTTCTCAAGGGCTTCTGCATTTCTAATTAATACTCCGTTTTGAGCACCTTTACCAACACCTACCATTACAGACATCGGTGTTGCCAAGCCTAAAGCACAAGGGCATGCAATAATTAGAACGGCAATAGCATTGACTAAAGCATAGACATAAGCAGGTTCTGGCCCCCAAACTGCCCATACAGCAAAAGTAATTAGCGCAATTATTACTACCACAGGAACAAAATAACCAGATACGGTATCTGCCAATTTTTGAATTGGTGCACGACTTCGGCTGGCGTCATTTACCATTTGTATGATTTGAGATAGTAGGGTGTCACTGCCTACCTTTTCAGCCTTCATTAAGAAAGATTGGTTTCCGTTGATTGTTCCGCTACTCACTTGATCATTTTCAATTTTGTCAATCGGAATTGGTTCTCCAGAAATCATCGATTCATCCACCGTGGTTTTACCTTCAGTAATTTTACCATCCACAGGAATTTTATCGCCTGGCTTTACCCTTAATATATCTCCTTTTTGAATTTGGTCTATAGCGACTTCTTCATCCTTTCCATTAACTACTCTAATGGCTTTATTGGGCGCGAGTTTTAATAGTTCTTTTACAGCAGAATTGGTTTTACTATGCGCACGAGCTTCTAAAACTTGACCCATTAATACTAAAGTGAGAATAACAGTAGCAGCTTCAAAATAAACGTGAACTGCACCAGACTCCGTTTTAAATTGCTCAGGAAAGAAATCTGGAAACATCATACCAAATACACTAAAAAGCCAGGCAACACCTGCTCCAATACCAATTAATGTAAACATATTAAGATTCCATGTCTTTATACTTCTATATGCACGCTCAAAGAACATCCAAGTTGCATAAAAAACAACAGGTATTGAAAGGCCAAACTGAATCCAGTTCCACCATTTCTGTTCCATAATATCATATAATGGATTGTTTGGAATCATCTCACTCATTGCAATCAAGAAGATTGGTAGCGTGAATCCAACGGCTATCCAAAATTTCTTTACTAATTTTGAATAGATTTTTTCTTCGGAAGAAAGGTCTGGTTGCATAGGCACAAGATCCATTCCGCAAATAGGACAAGCACCTGGTTGGTCTTTTATCACTTCTGGATGCATAGGGCATGTCCATTGCTCATTTGAAGTAGCTAATAAGTTTTGTTCTTCAACGAGATCCATTCCGCATACCGGACAATCACCAGCTTTTTTGTACGTCTTATCACCTTCACAACGCATAGGACAGTAGAAAGTTCCTGTTCCCTTTCCTTTTGGAATTTCTTCTTTCTTTATTTCTTGATGGTGGTGGTCTCCTAAATTATGAATACTGTATGCGCCCCCATCGTCTAACAATGCTTTTTGAAATGTTTCTAGAGTAATGTGTGAATGCATTTCAATGGTAGCTTGCGCTTTCTCTAAATCTACAGATGCACTACTTACTCCATCAACTTCTGATAGTGTTTTTTCAACGTGACTACGGCAACCATTGCAGGTCATACCGTGAATGTGATATGTATGTTTCATAGGTATAATGCTATTTGATTGTTCAAAAGTACTTCTCGTTCGGCATTTTCATTAGTACGATTTTGGATACTATTTACACAATTTGGTCAATTGACTTTCTTTCCCATTGTTGCAGGTTCTTAAATTCGGTCATGGACATTCCTGTAATATTTTTAAACTGTCTCGCCAAATGTCCACTGTTATTGTAATTAAGACTATACGCTATCTCGGAAAAATTGAGTTGCCCTAACTGAATCTTTTCTTTTACATTTTCAATCTTTAAATTGATTTCATATTTTTCAATGGTTATTCCTTCTGTTTTACTAAACATTTTACTCAGTGCCGAATATGATTTATTAATCTGCTTTGTTAAATAGTTGGATAGATTAGTGTTGTCCTGGTTCTCAATTTTCTTTATCAGAGCAATCTTTATATTTTCTATTAAGCTATCTGTTTCATCTTTAATAAGTTCAAATCCATGGCTTTGAAGGGCATCTTCTACTTTAGACAACTCCACCTCACTTTTTCCACTGATTTTGACTTGTCCCAATTCTACCGCATCAACCGTGTAGCCCAAGTTATTGAGTTCGCGTAATACAGTCGATTTGCAACGGTCACAAACCATGTTCTTGATGTGAAGGATTTGCCGCATGTTATTTTAATTTTTTCCTCATGGCTTCTGAAATATTTTCGGCATATACACCATACGCATCAACTAAAACGCCTTTAATTCCTTTTTTAGAATGTATGGCATATAGAATGCTATTGTCGTCGGTACTGCTCATGCCTTCAAACCGATAGAATTCATCTACTTCAAAATCTTCGGGATGTAATTTTAATTTTAACGCATTGCATTCGATATGCTCGTGCTTCAAATTAAAATCATAAGTATATCCACGCTTTTGCAAACTGCGGATGCCTTCTGAAAGTGTGTCGTAAGTTTCCATATGTATTTTATTTAGCTATGATTATTCTAAAATTTCCAATAAACTATTCATATAATTATCTAGCGCCTTCTTATCTAAATCACTCAAAATTGCATTCTTATGAATCAATGTATATGAATATAGTGGCATTTCATCATCTTTCACTTGATTTATTATTGACTTTAATTTACTGGACTTCCTTCTATCTGAAAGTTCACTCCAAAGATTAAAATTCAATTCGCCTTTAGCATTTTTAACGTGGTCTTCTAAAAACCAAGCTGCAGGCTGTACATTGCTGTACCAAGGATAATCTGTATTGTTACTATGGCAATCGTAGCAGGATTCTTGTAGTATGGTTCTGATATTTTGTGGTGGATTGTTGACCAACAAAAAATCTGTTTTTGGTACCACGCTACTTTGATTGCGTTCTGTGGAAAAAAATTGAATCGCCACAAAAGCAAATAATAATCCCCATGCTATGATTTTAAAAATTTTCATTTAAACCTTTTTAATCCTACAAGGAATCCGCCGTAAAAAAAGCGACGGAACTACCTTGAAGATTTTAAGTGTTATTTACATGGTAGATTTAATCTCTTTCTCCACTTTACCACAGGTCATCATTTTGCTTCCGTAATATGGATTTTCAATATTTTTGTCCATACTTAACCAAGCGCTACCCTTATCGTACATTGGGCAAGTTTGTTGGTATAGTGTCGCATCGGTTCCTGTAATCGCTACCATATCCATCATATCTTTACTCAACGTTTTAAAATGTTCACGTTGGTGGTCCATTTCACTTTTTCCAATATGCTCAGCATGCTCTGTGGCATCAGCAATAATGTCTTTGAGTTCTTTTTGTTGTGATGCAGTATAACCGCTCATATCAAAAATTTGTAAACTTCCAACTATTTTAGTTCCTGCCTTTGCAGCTGCATCTTTATTACTAGCAACCAAGGCTTCTTTTAAGGTCATATAATCTGCAATAACTTGTTTTGAACTGCTCATTTTCCCATTATGGGATACCATATCCATGTTATCATGTTCCATGGTGTTGTCTTCGTTTTCATCATGATTCATTTCAGAATGGCTATCACCATTCACAGGTTCTTTCTTATTGTCTTTACAAGATAAAGCGGTTAAGCTTATAAATGCCATTGCAAAAATTGTTGTTGTAATATGTACTTTTTTCATTGTGTTGAGGTTTAAAATTTACTTATTATTTAATGCTATAATTTTTTGATTACATCTTCTAACATTGCCGTTATTTCTGATGCAATTTTATTAAGTGCTTCATTGTTTACAGCTTGCATTGAAGCCATCGGATTGACTGCGGCAACTTCAATGATCCCTGACTCTATTTCCTGAACAATGACATTGCAAGGCAACATCGTACCTATTTTATCTTCCGCCTCTAGAGCTTTATAGGCAAATGGCGGGTTACAAGCACCTAAAATTTTATATTTCTTGAAATCTACATCAAGTTTTTTCTTGAGGGTTTTCTGAATATCAATTTCTGTAAGTATTCCAAAACCTTCTTCCTTTAATCCTTCTGTCACTTTTTCGATTACCTCTTCAAAAGTGCCTTTTATTGTTTTATTAAAATAGTAGTTCATCGTCTTAATTTTAGATTTAATATTTCGTTTTTGTTCTTCGTATTCTTCCTTTGAGATTTCGCCATTTATGAAACGGTTTTCCAAAATATCAATGGTAATTATTCTCTTTCTACCTCTATTTCCATTTTTATCAATATAGAAAACAATCCCAAAAGCAATCACAGGCAATACTATGACCCACCAGTACATCATCATAATTATTATATTCTATATGTTATCATTACTTCTTCATCATTTTAGGATTTTTATCCATCATTTTCTGCTTCATTTCTTCCATCATTTCAGGATTTTCATCCATCATTTGCATCATCTTAGCTTTCATTTCTTTTTTCATCATTTTGTTTTTATGGATTTCATCCATGAGCATTTTACGACCCTCGTCACTCTCCATCATTTTATTGAGCATTTTAGATTGCATCTTTTGCATCATTTCCGGATTTTTCTCCATCATCATCTGCATATGGGATTGCATTTTTGCTTTCATTTCGGGATTTTTATCTATCATCAATTTCATATCTCCAGATTCCATCTTTTCCATATGAGCTTTCATCAATAGCTTTTTGGCTTCTTCACTTTTTTGTGCCTCACTGATAAAATTGGTTAACTGAATAGGGTTTGAAATGATTTCTTGATAAATGGCATTTCTATTTTCATCGACCTGCATTGTTTCGGTGGCATTGAAAGCTGACTTACAGCTAACCACCGTACCGATTAATGCTATCACCAGTAGAGTTTTTACTATTGTTTTCAAATTTTTCATTTTTATTTATTTTAAATTATTTTATACATTTTTATGCTGATTCCTTGATGTTTTTGTAGTCAGTTAAAAACCAACTTTCTCCTAAAACGATAAGCGTAATAGCCACTAATGCTACAGCTCCTATTAGTGATGGACTGTCTTTTTTATAGTTATTGTTCATAATTAAAATCTCATTGATAATCCACCACCAGCACCAAACCTATTGTCATAGCTTCCCATCAAGGAAAAATTACGTGATAAAAAATATTCTATACCTGCATTCCAAACAACTTCATTTTTATAGTTTATACCTGTAGGGAAGTCATCTACCCATCCAAAATCTGCTTGATATTCATAATTTCCGAAAATGGCAGTTCGTGGAAAAATCATAATTTCACGACTTAAACTTATTTGAGGTCTTAACTTGTTATCTATCCGCACATCAAGATTAAATAAATAAGGTGTTAAGAAACGAATTCCGGCAATCGCAGTTGTCGATATTTCATCCAAACTGTCTTCCATTTCATTTTCTACGTTCACCCCAGTAAAAATTCTCAAATAATCGTGTAGGTATCGTTCGTATGTGATTTCTGCTTCTAAATTTTGATTCCAACCATATTCACCCTTGACATTGAATTGGTTCCGTATGTTTGAGGAAACATAATTAAATTCGGTCATATGCGAGGCGACATCTAACATGGACCAAGAATAAAACATATCTGCTTCGCTTATCAATTTTGATACTGGAAATTCCGCCATTCTAGAATCTCGTGGAGTATCGTAACTTATTACTCTCGCCATACCACTCATCATGTGGTAAAGAATATGACAATGAAAAAACCAATCTCCATATTCGTCGCCATTGTTACCATAAAATTCTATGGTAATTTTTTGCATTGGCGGCACATTTACGGTATGTTTTAATGGTGAATATTCACCGTTTTCGTTAATAACCCTAAAGAAATGACCATGTAAATGCATTGGATGGTGCATCATGGTTAGATTATTAAAGGTCATTCGAGTGACCTCACCACTACTTATTTTTATATTATCTGCTTCACTTAATGGAACACCATTCATACTCCAGATATACCGGTTCATGTTTCCAGTAAGATTCAAGAGAATTTTCTTGACAGGAAGGTCTTTACTGTACGTAGTGTTTTCCTTTGCTTTCAGGTATTCATAATTATATTCATCGAACATGTTCATGCCACTCATCTGCATAGTACTCATTTTGGAATGGTCCATTTCTTTCATGGTATCTTTCTTCTTCATGCTTTTCATTTTGGAATGGTCCATTACTATTTTGTCAGAAGGCATTTTTGAGTGATTCATAGGTGTGGAATCGGATTTCATGTCCATATCTTCCATCTGCATGTTATTCTCTTTCATCTTACCGTAATCCATTTTACTATGATCTATAATCACAGTATCTGTTTTCATGGTCATTTCATCCATCTGCATTCCATATTCTTCTTTCAGCTCAAAGCGTTCGTCTTTTTTGGGTTGGTATTTTAAAGCGTGCGCACCCATTTTCATGTCCATTTTAGCCATTTGCTGCATCATCTTAATTTTGTCCGGACGCGGAAGTTTTTTAGCTTTCAGCACTGTTCCTTCTCCAAAGTAAGCCGTAGCGGTTCCCGAACCATCTTGTGCCATTGCCCTAAATTCAATTTTTCCATTTTGTGGAATCGTAACGATAAAATCATAAGTTTCTGCTACACCAATAAAGGTTTTATTTCGTGCTACAGGAACGACATCGTTTCCATCGGCCGAAACCAATATGGGCAGCTCTCCTCCAAAGGTCATCCAAAACTGCGAAGAGGCAGAACCGTTGATGATACGCAAGCGGACTTTTTCGCCAGACTTAAATTCTGGATATTCAAACGTTTCTTTACCGTTAACTAAAAAAGCTGGATAGTATACATCTGCAATGTCTGCACCTTCCATTCGTTGTTTCCAAAAATTTAGTTGAGCACCAAAAGCTCCACGTGCTACAACCCTATTTAACGGTGTTGAAGTCCCTTTTTTCATCTGATACCACTCGTTGCCACGTTTTAAATTACGTAACACATTATGTGGTTTCTCATTCGTCCAATCAGACAGCATCAAAACCAGTTCTTTGTCATATTCAAGTGTTTGAGCTTTTGGTTGTATCACCAAAGACCCAAAAACGCCACTCTGTTCCTGTAACATGGTGTGTGAATGATACCAATAAGTTCCCGATTGCCTGATAGGAAACTCATATGTGAACGTTGTACCAGATTTAATAGGTGGTGTTGATAAATATGGTACACCATCTTGAAAATTCGGCAATAGTAACCCATGCCAATGAACTGAAGTTTCCATACTCATTTCATTTTTAACATGTATAACTGCATATTCTCCTTCGGTAAATTCGAGCGTTGGTCCCGGTATGGTTCCATTAACGGTCATTCCCATAACTTCTTTACCTGCCTTATTGACCATCTCTTCCTTAATAGTCAAAGTGTATTCATGCACAGCTAAATGGTCTTTATTACCGTTATTTTGCTGTGCAAATATGGATTGAGAAACAATTAGTACTAGTAGTGAAATGTGGAGTATAAGTTTCATAGAATTACTATTTAAAACAAATTATCGTTTATTATGGATTTCCTTTGACGCTAATCGTTCATTTATTGATTTGTTAAATAATTAATAATCGCCGTTTGCGAATAATAATTTTTTACAGATTCTATCTGGTTCATTTGAAATTTTAATTGTAACTCTTGAATATCTAAAACATCATTAAAATCTATTGTACCTGTCTCATAGTTTTTGATTAATATTTCTTCTGCATCTTTAGCTTGTCTAAGATTTTTAATTTGTGTTTCGTATTTAATTCGCGATTGATTTCGCTGGGACAGCGCTTTGACGAAAGCAGACTCCAATACATTTGATCGCAATTCTTTTTCGCTCTTAATTTCTTGTTGACGAAGTTCATTTTGCTTTGAAATAGAGCTATATCTACTATTGAAAATAGGAATGGATACAGAAATCATTGGCATCAAAATATCTTTTCCATTTTCAGATAAGACCATGTCAGTTCGTTCACTCACAGGTAGGTAATCTACTCCAACGCCAATCATTGGTAAACTTTCTCTTTGATTAATCAGTTCAGATTTTATGACTGATTCATATAACTTATCATATTTGAGTAGTTCGGGGTTAAGTGATAACGCATCGTAACTAGTCATCAAATCCTCTTCGGGCAGCTGTAAATTCTGTACTGTTTCTATAGCAAGACTATATGGCCTATTAAGTAAATTGTTGAAAGCTGCTTGAATTCCTAATGCTTGTTGCACCAAAACTTTTTTTTCTTGTACTAATTCATTTTGTCTTATTTGTAAACGTAGTACATCAACTGCAGAAGCTTTACCTACTTCTACTGAGGTAAGTGCCAGACGTTCATACGTTTCTAATAGCTGAATGTTTTCATCTAGTATCACTTGTTTTCTACGTACCTCATAAAGCAAATAATATGTTTCGGCAACCGATAACGCCAATTTTCGCTTGGCAATTGTAACTTCAATGAACTCAGCTTCTGCCATTGATGACGCATAATTTTCACGTGCATTAATGGTACCGAACCAAGGTAGCATCTGTTTCAAACCAATTCTAGCACGTTGAGCTCCCACACGCGTTTCTGGTTCACTTACAAAGTAGCCAGCGCTAATTTTAGTACTGGGTAACCAATTTGCTTCTTCCACTTTTTCCTCAGCAATAGTATATCGAATATCGAAGGCTTGAATCTCTGGACTGTTTATTGTGGCCTCGTCTATATAAGTTTGTAATTGCTGTCCTTTTGCAAATGTTGAAACGAACAAAAGACCTATTATAATTATACAATTTTTCATTTGTTTGCTTTTTTAAGTTGGTATTCTTTTTTCCAGCTAAATAGTACTGGCACTAAAAAATAAGATGTTATATCAATGATCATACCTCCAAAAATCGGTATAGCCATCGGGATCATAATATCACTACCTTTTCCCGTGGAAGTTAGCACCGGTAAGAGTGCCAATATGGTCGTTACCGTTGTCATTAAACATGGGCGTATTCTTTTACCGGCAGCTTCTAATGTTGCATGTCGAATTCCCTTCATATCATTTGGATTTTCTCTATCAAAAGTCTGGGTTAAATACGTGGCCATTACTACACCATCATCTGTAGCAATACCAAACAGGGCTATAAAACCTACCCAGACGGCTACACTTAAATTGATGGTCTTCATATTAAAAAGTGTTCGAAGGTTTTCGCCAAATAAATTGAAATTGAAGAACCAATCTTGCCCGTAGAGCCATATCATAATGAATCCGCCCGCGAAAGCAACAGCTATACCTGTAAATACCATTAGCGAAGTAGAAACAGATTTGAACTGAAAGTATAGAATCAAAAAGATGACTATCAATGCCATGGGTACTACAACAGAAAGGGTTTTTTCTGCACGTAATTGATTCTCATACGTTCCGGTAAAGCGATAACTAATGCCTTCGGGAACCAGTAAATCGCCACTATCTATTTTTTGCTCAATTAATGCTTGTGCATTTTCCACGACATTTACTTCGGCAAAACCATCGAGCTTGTCAAATAAAACATAGCCAATTAAAAAAGTATCCTCACTTTTTATGACTTGTGGTCCTTGCTCGTATCGTATAGTTACAAGATCACCAAGTGGTACTTGATTTCCATTCGCAACAGGTACATAGATATTTCGTAAATCTTCTGGATTTGCTCTTAGTTCTCTTGGGTAACGAACTCGAACTCCATATCGTTCTCGACCTTCTACTGTTTGTGTAAGAGGCATGCCACCAACGGCAACTTGAAGCACTTCTTGTACATCCATAATTGAAATTCCATATCGGGCCAATTGGTCTCTCTTTATATCAATAAGTAAATAGGGCTTTCCTACAATACGATCTGCAAATACAGCTTGCTTTTTAACTCCTTCAACCTCTTTTAAAATAGTTTCAAGTTTTAGGCCAAAAGCTTCTATACTCTTCAAATCAGGACCTTTCACCTTTATTCCCATAGGTGCTCGCATTCCAGTCTGTAACATTACAAGCCTTGTTTCAATTGGTTGTAATTTTGGTGCCGAAGTTATGCCTGGGAATTTGGTTACTTTAACTATTTCATTCCATATATCATCCGTACTATTTATTTCAGGCCTCCAATTTCTATAATATTCTCCGTCATTATCGGCAATTAATTCATTTCGATTTGCTGTTGTTTGCAGCTGTGAAGCATCATAATTTACATCCTCATTAATCTTGTTATTCGTATTAATGATGAATTTGTCATTTTTCAGTACGAATAGGCCATCGTCATTTACCCGATAACGTTGACGCTCACCATTGCTATTACGCATATATTCAGATTTATACTGAATCATATTTTCATACATTGATAGTGGGGCAGGGTCAAGGGCAGATTCTGTTCTACCAGATTTACCTACAACGGTTTCTATTTCAGGTATACTAGCAACTGCCATATCTAGCTGTTGTAGCACACGTTTATTTTCCTCAACACCTGCATGTGGTAAAGATGTAGGCATTAAAAGAAAGGAACCTTCATTTAACGCAGGCATAAATTCTTTTCCTGTATTGCGCATAATAAGTACACCTAGTATTAAAACAGTAGACGGAATTATTAAAAACAGCAGTCGGTTATGAAGCGCCCAACGAAGAATGCGATCATAATACCTTTGAAAAACAGTAAACACACCTAGTAATCCAAAACAAATAAGCGAAACAAAAATTAGGTTCATTATAATGCTACGGTCGAACCCGAGCGGACGCCAATATTCTGCGAGTAAGATTACAATGGCTACAGTTGAAATAATAATATTGATAAGATTAGCTTGCTTGGCATTAATAACAGCCCTAATATTTAAAAGTGCCACGATACCAAAAGCAATCAAAATTAGTCCCAGCCAATAACCATAAAATATAGCTATGTTACCAAGAATGATAAGTAGGAAATTTATTAGATACTTTGAACTTCCTTTAAGAGTACTTTTTCTAAAAAGGAATGCAGCAAAGGGTGGGATTAAGAAAAGTGCAATGACTAATGATGCCGATAGTGCCATTGTTTTGGTAAAAGCCAAAGGGCGGAATAATTTACCCTCGGCACCCACCATAGTGAATACTGGAATGAAACTAATGATAGTTGTTAAAACAGCAGTGAGTATGGCACCCGATACTTCGGCAGTTGCGTTGTAAATTATTTCATTTGTTGTGTATTCTATACCACTTTCTCGGAAACGTAATTTTTCATCTTCTAAATGCCGAATCATATTTTCTGCAAGTATGACACCGACATCGACCATGGTACCTATTGCGATGGCTATTCCTGAAAGTGCCACTATGTTCGCATCAACATTAAATAGTTTCATTGCAATGAAAACCATAAGGATAGCAACAGGTAACAATCCTGAAATAAGAATAGAGGCGCGGAGGTTGAATACCATTACAATTATCACCAATATGGTGATAAGGATTTCAAGTGTAAGTGCTTCTTTTAATGTAAATAATGTTTCTTGAATCAGTTCGGTACGGTCGTAAAAAGGAACGATAGTCACTTGAGATGTACGCCCATCTGATAAAACTTTTGAAGGAAGACCAGACGAAATTTCTGCAATTTGATTTTTTACATTATTAATAACTTCTAGTGGGTTAGCACCGTATCGCGCAACCACAACACCGCCGACAACTTCAGCACCTTCCTTATCTAAAATGCCGCGTCTTGTTTGAGGGCCTAAATGAACATTTGCGATGTCTTTAATACGTATAGAAGTGAAGTTTTCTGAAGTAACGACTGCATCTTCTAGGTCAGCAATCGATTTAACGTAGCCCAATCCTCGAACTAAGTATTCGGCTTGGTTCATCTCTAGTGTTTGTACACCAATGTCTTGATTACTTTCTTTTACCGCTTTTACAATAGCACTCAAGCCAATATTATATTGACGCATCTTTTCAGGGTCAACATCTATTTGATATTCTTGTACATAACCGCCTATTGAAGCCACTTCAGAAACACCACTTGCTGAGGCTAATCCATATTTTACATAGTAATCTTGAATACTTCGAAGTTCTTGTAAATCCCAACCACCCGTAACATTTCCATCTTTGTCACGACCTTCTAACGTATACCAATAAATTTGTCCTAATCCTGTTGCATCGGGACCTAAAGCCGGATTAGCATCGTCAGGTAACAATCCGCTAGGTAAAGAATTTAATTTTTCTAATATTCGACTTCGGGTCCAGTAGAATTCGACATCTTCTTCAAAAATGATATAAATACTAGAGAAGCCAAACATTGAAGAACTACGTATGGTCTTCACACTAGGTATACCTAAGAGCGCTGTAGTCAGAGGATAGGTAATCTGATCTTCAATGTCTTGTGGAGAACGACCTTGCCATTTGGTGAAAACAATTTGTTGGTTTTCTCCAATATCAGGAATGGCATCTACAGCTACAGGGTCTGAAGGAAGAATGCCGGTATCCCAATTAAAAGGGGCATTTACAATTCCCCAACCCACAAAAAGTGCGAGTAAAAGAACAGCAACCAATTTATTATCTATAAGAAACTTGATGCTTTTATTGAGCATATGCATTGAATATTAGACAGTTATGTTAGTATGATTTTGATGGTTTTTATTAAAAAATAAAAACAACAAAACATGCCCAAAACAAAATTGCAAAGGGCTTTAATGTCCGATGTTTATCGGAAGTGTCTAATAATTCAAATTAAAAATGTCTGGTCAAGAATTTGAACATCCCGTAGAAGTGGAGGCGGGACATAATCTTTAAAAGGGATTATATTATCGTCCTTCCCTTCGAAAAGACTTATAAAGGAGTAGGCGAAAGAAAAAACAAATTGTTGTTGGTCAAAAGCAAGCTGGTCGAATGAAATTTTCAAATCATCCTGACCTTCGATTGCAACTTCGACATCAGAACAGCAGTTCATCTCATTTTCCATTTTCATAATTTCGCAGGAACTAGAAGTTTCCGACTTTTCTGCTTTCATCAAGCAGGTATCTACCTTGTCGAACATACTAAAATCTACCAAATGGTCACCGCAGAAGTGCATGTCCACAGAAAAAGACATGGTGGATAATAGCACAATAAGCGCCATCAAAATGGAGGTTATTTTATGTAGAACTTTTTTCATTCGCTGGACAAAATTACGAAATAATACACTTTGTTGTGATTTTTAACAATACTTTAAAGTTATTACAAAACTATTTTTCCTACTTTATTAATTATTTCGTTTATAAATAACGGTTTGAAAGAATTCAAGTTGAAGTATTAAATCAAGTTTTGCATTAGTTAAATAACTCAAAACAATGATCAGTTTTAGTTGTGAGTTGTTTTAAATTTTAACGGCAGGTTATGTAATCATATATTGTTAAATAACCGTAAATCAGGTAAAATTCTAGGGAGATTTTAGGTACCATAAATACTCAAATAAGTAGAAACAGGATAGTTTCTCCTTCTCCGCTTATATTAAAGCCCAATATCTAAAGATGTGGGCTTTTTTTCTTTTATGACAGGTTTTAAAGACAAAGGTTTCTTAAGAAGATAAGAAGAAAAAAGAACTGTAGTTGTTTTCAATTTAAGCTAATTTTTTTTGACTACTAGGTAAAGGAGGCCCAAAGTAAATCCTATATGTAACTGTTGAAATTGTAAAAAAAGTATTTCAACAATTGTGGTAAAAGGAATATAAACCGTAATTAGGCTAGTAAAGGTTGAGGATAATTATCAGGTTATTCAAATGATTTCGTCAAAAGGAAATTTTGAAATAGTTTTTGTCCATTTTTGATATGCTTATTACTAGTATATTTCACTAAATTGTGTTATAATTATGACAGATGTATAGCTTTCCATTATTTGCAGGTATTGCAGCTTCTGTTCTACATGTTATTTCTGGCCCGGACCATTTAGCTGCAGTTACACCCTTAGCGATTGAAACTAAACGTAAAGTTTGGAAAATTGGATTGTTCTGGGGTTTTGGCCATTTAATCGGAATGCTCCTAATTGGAATATTATTTCTTTTATTCAAAGGGTATATTCCTTTAGAAAAAATATCTGAACATAGTGAGCAATTAGTAGGGGTTGTTCTAATAGCTGTAGGCCTCTGGGCATTTCTCAGCATTTTTTATAATCACAAAGAACACAAACACCCTCATATTCATGATGGAAAGGACCCTTATATTCATATTCATGAACACGAACATGATGCTAGCAAATTGGAACATTCTCATACGCACGCCAAGAAAGTTAAACAGAATATGTGGTCTTCTTTTGGGATAGGCATTCTTCACGGTCTTGCTGGAATTGCCCATTTTATCCTTTTACTACCAGTACTTGGATTTAGAAATCAGTTGGATAGTATTCAGTATATCCTAGGCTTTGCACTAGGTACTGTTTTAGCCATGACAATATATACTTTTCTGTTGGGGAAAATCACGAATTATACCAAAGGTCAAAGCAAATCGCTTTATAGAACCATTCGTCTTTCTGGTGGGGTTTTTGCTATTCTAATTGGTGTCTACTGGTTGTATTTAGGATATTAAAACTTTAAACGGGTTATTACCACTCTATGATTACCAGTATCGGCGATTATAAGTTTGTTGTCTTGAGTTACTATTGAAAAAGGCCAGTATAAAGAACTTGAAGTGCCATTCAGGGTTTCTTTATTTTCGCTTCCTGTTTTAAAATCACGTTTCCCAATTACGGCCGTTGCTTCTTCATTGTTGCTATTCGGAATGGTTTCAAACCATAATATTCTACTATTTCCAGTGTCATTTACCAAAAGACCACCTTTATAGAAACAAGCATCATACGTCCAGTTTAATGATTTAGAACTGGGAAACAATCCAAATTGATTTTGCCCACAAGCATCGAAGTCCATTTGACCCACAATAACATCTGCGGGTTTTGTAAAGGCTTCGTCTGCATTGTTCCATATAAGGTTACGGTAGAACTGGGTATCCGCAACTACTATTTGCCTGTTCGCATTTACTTTTACCGAATATGGCCATATAGGTTCATTATTTTCGTAATCACGAGTCATAAAATCAGTCTTCCCGATTACGTTATCCGCAGTTTTAAAATTTGTTTTTGGAATTTCATTATAGATAAGAATTCTTCGGTTTCCGGTATCTGCAATCCAAAGGCTTTTTCCATCGGAGAAAACACCATACGGCCAGTTTAAAGTTTGCGCAGAAGGGTCATTCCCAATACCGTCTACATTGGGTAGGTTGGAATTGAAGTTAGGTTGGCCAAGAACAACATCTGCTGGTAGTCCGTTTTTTAAGGGTATTTGATGCCAAATGAGTACACGGTGATTCCATGCGTCACAAACTATTACTATTTTGCCATCGCTCCATATTCCAGAAGGGTAGTGTAAGGTACTCGCAGATATTTCCCCACCTGAATTTCTTCCTGTTTCAGAAACATCGGACTGACCTAAAACTATATCTGGTTCTTGGTATTCTGACGTGGGTAAATCCTTCCAAATGAAAACACGATTTCTACCGGTATCAGAAACAAAAAGATGGTTTTTTGCAATAAAAATACCTCTTGGTGCCAAAAAAGGCATTTGTTTTGAACCTTTAAAAATATAAGAATCGGTAACGTGTTCACCTAGAGTTTCAAAATTCATACTAACAGATTCTAGGCAATTGTTCCCCGGGTAACATGCTTATAACGCGTTTTCCGCCGATATTACTTTCCATGATGACCTGTTTGGGGTGCTCTGCGACTACGCTTCCTATAATTCGAGCATTTTTCCCATTTTCATCTTGCTGTAATACGGCTAAAATGTCATGCGCTTTTGATTCTGAAACAAAGGCAATAAACAATCCTTCATTGGCAACGTATAAAGGGTCTAAGCCTAATAACTCACAAGCACTCGCGACTTGTTCGTCTATTGGAAAATCTTTTTGAAATATATCAATGCCTATCTTTGAAGCTTGGGCAATTTCTTTAAGTACTGTTGCGACACCACCTCTTGTGGGATCTGTTAACAAATGAATGCTTTCTCCGAACTCTTCAATTAGTTTTATAATGGAATGATTCAGATTAGTCGTATCACTTTCAATTTCAGAATCGAACTCTAAGCCTTCGCGAACGGACATAATTGCCATTCCATGTGAAGCGATATTCCCACTAATAATAATTTTATCTCCCGTGGATATGTTTTTTGCACTAATGTCGGCTTTAGGATGTATAGGACCAACCCCTGAAGTATTGATAAATATTTTATCGCCTTTTCCTTTTTCAACAACCTTGGTGTCTCCAGTAACCACTTGTACATTTGCTTTTTCACAAGCAAATTTTATAGCAACAAGAACATCCCAAAATTCCTTTACGGGAAGCCCTTCCTCAATGATGAAACTTAATGAAAGGTATTTAGGAGTGGCACCGCACATAGCCAAATCATTGACTGTTCCATTTATTGCTAGTTCACCAATATTTCCACCAGGGAAAAAGATAGGGGAGACTAAAAAACTATCCGTAGAAAAAGCAGTTTTACCATTTAGTTCTATAAAAGCGCCATCATGACGTTCATCAAGAATTTCATTACTGAGTAGGTCAAAAACCCCACTATCTAGGAGTTTATTGGTAAGTACACCACCACTTCCATGTCCCAGTGTAATGATATCAAATTCAAGTTTGGGCATGGGGCATTGTAACTGCATGCGTATTTTATTGTTCTCTGACATTTAGTTTGATTAAACTTCCACTAGACCAGAAAAGTGGTAGTATGCCGCGCAGGCACCTTCACTACTAACCATGGGTGCGCCTAGCGGATTTGTAGGTTTACATGTTTTACCGAATTGAGAGCACTCAAAAGGTTTTTTAATCCCTTTCATAATCTGACCCGATATACATAAGGGGTTTTCAGGTGCTTCTTCAATGATTACATTATATTTAAGCGTGGCATCAAATTCGGCATACTTTTTACGAACGCCATATCCGCTATCGGGAATTTCACCAATTCCGCGCCACATTTGATTTCGAATTTCAAATACTTCGTTAATTACTTTTTGAGCCTCTGGATTCCCATCTTCACGAACAATACGTGCATACTGGTTTTCTACTTCAGATTTACTCTTCTCTAATTGACGGATGACCATCAAAATGCCTTGCAAAACATCCAAAGGTTCAAAACCGGTAACGACAATAGGTACTTTGTATTGAGTAGATATGGGATAATATTCTGAATTACCCATAATGGTACAAACATGTCCAGCAGCTAAAAATCCATCAATTTTACTTTCCTCATCATCAATCACTGCTTTCATAGCCGGTGGAACCAAGACATGAGATGCCAATATAGAGTAGTTCTTGACTCCTCTACGATGGGCGTGAATAACGGATAAGGCATTAGCTGGTGCTGTAGTTTCAAAACCTACGGCAAAGAAAACCACTTCCTTATCTGGATTGTCCTCGGCAATTTTAACAGCTTCTAAGGGAGAATATAGAATACGAACATCCCCACCTTCAGCTTTAGCTTCCAAAAGACTTTTTTGGGAACCGGGCACACGGAGCATATCACCAAAAGAACAAAGAATAACACCTTTTTCTAAGGCGAGATAAATTGCTTTATCAATAAGGTTTAAAGGTGTTACGCAAACTGGACAACCAGGCCCATGAATCATAGTAACTTTATCTGGCAACATTTCAATAATACCGTTTTTTACAAGGCTATGTGTTTGTCCACCACACACTTCCATAATAGACCACGGTCTGGAAACGGTTCTTTTTATTTCCTCTAAATATTTTTTTGCTAACTCAGGGTCACGGTATTCCGACATGTATTTCATAGTGCGCTATTTATCGGTTTTTGGTAAATATTCATCTACATCTTCTAGGTCTCCCAATTCCCCAATTTCTTCAAGGTATTTGAATGTTTTTCGTGCCTCGTCCTCATCTACTTTACTAATGGCAACACCAACGTGAACTAATACATAATCACCTATATCTGCACCGGGTAGCATCTCTAAACTAGCTTCTTTGGTAATGCCACCAAAGGAAACTTTGGCCATACGCACCATGCCATTATATTGCATTTCAATACTCTTGATTTTTCCTGGAATTGCTAAACACATAATTTAGTTTTTTATATGATGATAGTAGCATAATTGTCCGAACGAAATGTTCTCATCATTACTAGACAATATACGATTAAATTTTGACTTGATTCCTTGTTTTTTCGATAGCTGTGACAGTTTTTCTACTAAAATTGAATTCTGAAAAACACCTCCACTACAAGCTATTATTTTATACTCATTTTGCTTGGCTATTTTTAGAATAATCAAAGCAAGGGTATGGATGAAACTGCTCGAGATTCGTGATATGGAGATACCTTCTCTTTTCGCTTTTTGAATCGATAAAATTAAGGTTTTTGTGGGGACGTGTTTGTAATCTACGCCAGCCAGAAAATTGATAAAATCAATTCCTTTATAATTTCTAGCGGTATTTTCTAAAAGCATGGCAGCTTCACCTTCGTAGGAAGTCTTATCGATGATATCTAAAAGGGAAGCTACGGCATCGAATAGTCTTCCTACGGAAGATGTTTTTAGACTGTTATTTTCTAACATCTTGTTATATATCTTCCATTCTGTCTCTGAGAATTTTGGTTTTATCAATTCTCTTTCAGATACCGGAAATATGCTAAGTAATGATAAACGTGGTTCTTTAGCCATTTTATCTGCAGCAATCCAATCAACATACTCAAAATGGGTTAGTCGTTCTATTTTTTGGTTTTCAAAAGTAAAAAATTCACCACCCCAAATAGTATTGTCATCTCCCAGACCTGTGCCATCCCAAACAATTCCTAATATCTTTTCATCGGATTTAAATAAGTTATGTTCGCCTAATACACTGGCGAAATGTGATTTGTGATGTTGAATGGTTACTAGTTTTTTGTTCCATTTTTCTGCCAATTCTCTACCTAAAATACTGCTCTGATATTGTAAGTGCGAATCTATTAAAATGACTTCTGGCTGTGTTGAAAAAAGAGTTGTGTATTGTGTTATACTTTCATTATAACGAGTCAAAACATCATAATTATCTAGATTACCAAAATACGGACTCATATAGGTATGCGCATTGGGAACGAGACCGAAAGTGCTTTTTAGATGTGCTCCCATAGCCAATACTTTCACATTTTCTGAAAATAATAAATTTAGATAGTTAGGGGCTAGTCCACGGGAACGTCTTAATATTATTTGTTGTTTCCCTGCAAACCGAACCACAGAATCATCTTGCGGAAAGGAAATTTCTAAATCATGGTGAAGGAAATAATCAGCTACTTCGGATAGTTTTTCAATTGCATCGGTCTCCGTCGAAATTATGGGAGAACCATGAATGTTTCCACTCGTTGCAATAAGAGGTGTTTTTACTTTATCCATCAGAAGGGTAAGTAAAGCAGTTGAGGGAAGCATTATACCCAATTGGCTTAGTCTCGGAGCTATACTTTCTTTATCTAAATTTTGAAAGTTTTCTTTTGGGTTAAGAATTACAATAGGACCTACCGAAGAAGTAAGCGCTTTTTCTTCGACTTTACTTATTTCAAAATAGTCTTTGATTTTTTCAATAGAAGGGTAGAGTAGTGCAAAGGGTTTTGCTGTGCGTTGTTTTTTATCTCGTAACCGCTGTATGGTTTCTTTATTGTTTGAAATACAACAAAGTAAATAACCGTTAGTATTTTTTAGGGCAATGATACTCCCTTCCAAGATTAATTTAGCAATTTTCTTAATTATTTTAGATGAATTGGTTGTTATGATTTTTCCGTCTGCAGCAGTTAGCTTCAGTTTAATTCCACATTCTTTACAGCTGTTGGTTTGTGAATGAAACCGTTTATCATAAGGGTTGGCATATTCTGTTTTGCAATTATTGCACGTGGCAAAAGCAGACACTGTGGTGTTTGTCCTTTCAAAGGGAAATTTTGTTGTAACCGCATAGCGTGGCCCACAATTAGTACAGGTGGTAAAGGCATAGCCATATCGTCTATTGTTTACATCTCTTATTTCAGATTTACAAGATTTACAAATTGCAAAATCTGGAGTTAGAGGAGTGTTGATTCGATGATTTTTTTCTGAAGAAATTATTTTGAAGTCATCATAGTCTTTAAAGGTGATTTCAGAAATGGAATGTGATTGAATGATGGAGACTTTAGGAGCTTTTTTAAGAATAGCCGCCAAGAATGCTGTTGCTTTTTCTTTGGATGAATTTATATGGATTAATACGCCATCTTGGTTATTACAAACAGAACCTTTCAATTGAAATTCATGTGCTAGACCATAAACAAAAGGTCGAAAACCGACACCCTGCACTTGACCTGAAATAGTAATTTGAAAGGTTTTAGTCATGTGAAATAATTAGACTTCACAAGCATGTAATCCTTGTGAAGTCTGTTTGTAAATGCCTATCCTTTCTTCAATTTAATTTTTTCTAAAAGCCAGTCACACCATTCGTCAATGCCTTCGTCTTTAAGTGCTGAAATTTGAAGCACTTCTATTTCATGATTTACCTCGCGGGCATCTTTGATTACTGCTTCTACAGAAAAAGGGACGTAGGGCAATAAATCTGCTTTTGAAACCAACATCATATCACTCGTAAAGAACATTTTTGGATACTTTTTAGGCTTGTCATCACCTTCTGTAGTTGCCATTAGGGTAACGCGATAGTCTTCGCCCAAATCAAAGGAAGACGGACAAACCAAATTACCCACATTTTCAATGAAAAGTAAATCTATATTCTCTAAATCAAATTGATCAAGTACCTGGTGAACCATTTGTGCTTCCAAATGACAAATACCGCCAGTTACAATCTGTAAAGCCTGAATACCTGTTTTTCTTATTCGGTCTGCATCCCGTTCCGTTTCCAAATCTCCGACCATAACGGCCATCTTTATTTTATCTTTTAGTTTTTCAGCTGTTTTCTCCATTAAAGTAGTTTTTCCACTACCTGCAGAAGATGTGATATTTATTAAAAGGGTACCGGTTTTGGCCATTTCCTTTTTAATAATATTTGCCACAAAATCGTTTGCTTTAAGCAAGTGAATGTTGGTGTTTTCACATTGCACCGTACCACGTGCTGCTCTTGTTGATTTTTCTACCATTTTCTTTTTCTTCTTTTTCTGGGAGTCGACAGGACTCGAAGATTTTTAAAATCTATTTTTTTTATTTACTGGCCAAGCTAGGGTTCAATCTTCAAATTCTACTTTATGAATCAGCATTTCTTCACCCTGTATAACATTCTTACTGGGCTTTTCACAATTCTCACAAATAAACCGATAATTCTTAACATTTGTGATATGATTACAGACTTCGCATTCTATTTTTAGACTGGTGGATTCAATATGTAATTCTACATGATTATACCCAGGATTTGATAGGTGATAAGCACTATAGGCATTATGTAATAGGCGTGGTTCAATATTAGATAAAACACCTACTTTCAGGTAAATACCCTTCATTTTACTCAACTTATCTGTTTCAAACTCTTGTTCTAAAGTCCGTATTATGCTATTTACAATAGATGTCTCGTGCATTAAATTAAACTTTTTACTTTTACTAATTCCTTTAAATGGTATTCTGCCTGAGATACTAAATCTGCATCTTTTATTAAGGTTTTAACTTCCTTAGCTTTAGACTTCATTTCTTCGTATTTTTTTATTTCTTCGGTGTTATCTTCATTGTGGGTTAGCCAACCTAATTCTAGTAGATTCAACAAAGTCAAAGCACGCTCAAACGGATAAGCAATTGCCGTCCTAATTTCAAGAGCCTCGTTAAACAAACCGGCTGCTTTTTTTAAATTATCATGAATTTTAGCAGGAGGGAAATGCATTAAAGCAGTGGCGTAATTATGACTAGCCATAGCATTCTCGTAAGGATATTCATCTTTGTTATAAAACGCTAAAACCTCTTTAAATGAAGAAGCACAAAAGGCAGTCCACATTGGTTTTTCTTCTGAACCAACAGGAATTTCAGAATAAATTAAAGCTAGGTTATGATGTACATCTGCAAATTTTTGAGGATGCGTATCTCGTTTAAAAATCTTCAAAACATCTTGAAAAGCGTTAATAGCCGCTTTGTAATATTGTGGACTCCCATTCTTTGACCAGGTGTATAAAAGAATAGCTTTTTTGTATCCCGCTTCTCCTAAAAATTCAGGAATTTCTTCCTTTTTAAAATATTGAATAGCCCTATTAATTAACACTTTGGAAGCAATGAAATCTTTTTTGAAGTTGGCAACTTCGGCAGCGTCAACTAAGAGCATCCCCGCTTGAACATTCAAACCCTTTTTCTCAAAATGCGTTATGCATCCAAGTTGTAATTCATAAATTTCTTCTAATTTTTCAGAGCTATAAGGCACTTGCAATTGTGCCATTAAAATTCCGGCTAAATGCGTATTCATAGAATTTTTTGCATTCTCTGATAGGGCAATCTTATGCTGCTCTTCTGCAAATTGTTTGGCTAGTTTCAACTCTTGTGAATCTAATAATAAATTCAGATAGTGTTTTGCGGTAAAGACTTTAATCTCATCATTGTCTGCTTGAGATAATGCTTTTGAAAAAAGCTCTTTAAGTTCACTGTACTCTAGATGGGTTTCTATATTGCCATAGTAATTTAGAATTGCACTATTGTGTGGGGACGTTTTGTGACAGAAATCAATCATACTGGTTGAAATCGCATAACCAAAATGTAGGTGTGTTGTTATTAAGAGGTGATGGTACAACGGTGATTCTTCTGAAACAAACTCAAAAGCTGTTTGATGATTTCCTAATTTATAATATACTAAAGCAAGAAGGTTTTCTCGTGTAAATGGTATTTTAGGAAACACATAAGGCGGTTCCATATCATACCAATCTAAAGGAATTGTAATTTTGTTGGTATCAACAAAGAGAACCTTTAAATCTTTGGGTGTCTCCGTGTCTTTAATAACAGTAACCAATTCATCTAATCGTTCAACATCTAAAACGATTTTTTGAACTTTAGTGAAGATTTCAATTTTTGTTAATATCGTAAGCATCTTTGTCTACTTTTTGTGTGCCTCTGGCATCTTTGGCTGCTGTTTGCTGCATGTTTCTACCATATATTTCAGCTAATCGTTCTGTTCTATAATCCCCAATGGTTTGTATTAAAATTTGATTAGGGTCTTTAGTATTGATAAAGATGAGCGAAACCTCCCAACGGCCTTTTACTGGAGTAACTTTATATTGCACTTCAGCGTCTAAAAGCCAATTGTTTTTTTGTTTCGTCATGAAATATTCACCTTTATCAAATTGGTTTTATCAATTATTTCATACTCCAAATCCCTATCGGTCATATCCAAATCATTATCTATAAGTATCTCTCGAACGGCAAGGGACTTATCACCCTTTAAATTACGTGATTTTAATAGAAATTGAATCGGTTTATACATTTTAACAAACCACTGACTTGAAACGGGAGTAATTAAAATTTTCCTTTGTTCTTTTACATAGGTGACATATGCATAATGAATTTCCCCAAAAATGGGTTCAATCAATTCAGAGTCCAAATTAATATGTGAAGTTTTTAAGGTGATTTTAGAGCTCACGTAGGTACCGATAGTTTTATATCTTCCAAGATGTGTTCAACAATCTTATTTCCGGCATCTTTTACGACATCACTCAAATCCACTTCCAATTTAGTGTTTTCTATCGCTACTAAATACACTTGAATGTCTGCGGGATATTCTTCTCGTAATATCTTTTTAGTATAGGATAATGCTTGGTCCCATTTCATACCGTGAAGAAAAACCAAAGGATCTTCTTGAGGCGCTTTTAGAACTTCTTCCGCAGGAACCTTAAATAATGTACCCACAGTTTCATTACTGTTTAAAACCGCATCAACAAGAATAATCTTGTCATGCCCTTTTAATCCGAAGAGAATCTCAAAAGCGGCTGTTCCCATATCAAAAATACTGATGTCTTCCGATGTGCCTAGTTTTTCACGTAGTTGTTCAATCACATAGATACCTACTGCGTCATCACTCCGTACCGGATTTCCGAAACCCATTATTGCCGTCTTCATATGTATTAGATTTTTGTACAAGTGAAAACTTTCCCAAGGTTCTCCTCAGGAAAGTATAAATAAAACTATTTGTTAGGTGTTATAATTTAAACCGTGATAATTCAATACCACTTTTAGCATCATGGGCATGTACAGTACAAACTAGACATGAATCAAAAGACCTTGC
>RCMY010001352.1_pt1 | contig 27771 bp, 22 predicted proteins | sample 2041341 | NCBI WGS metagenome assembly RCMY01 (sample SAMN09708234, study PRJNA481090) | Marine sediment metagenome, whole genome shotgun sequencing project.
AACCAGTCAGTTAACAGTGCTTTGATACCACTTAAAATGGTCAAGTCGGGATGACAGGAATCCCACCTTGTTTTCAAGTATTTGATTAACAGTATATTACACTATTTTATTTGGTGTAAAATCCCGTTATTGACACGTTAATCAAAGAAGTAACTAATGAACGAATAATTTATGCGTTTTTACTGCAATAAAATTACGAAGAAAAACCAACATACAATTGACTTTTAAAGAGTACAATAAATTATCAGTAAAATTTTATCTAAAGAAATGTATATCAAGCTGTTAGCTGTGTTTAAAAAACTTTTGGAATATGCCAGAGAATGAATAAATATCAACCAATAATGGCACGAACTTAATCAGTTTTATTCTGAGTAATTTTCGCCAAATCTTCCCTATAGTTTCTGCCAACGGGTATTTTTATATCCGCAATTCTGATTTGATGCGATTCAATGACCTCCATGTGCTTTACGGCAACAACATATGACTTATGAACTCTAATAAAGTCATTGGGGCTTAATATTTCAAAAATGTCCTTCATGTTTTGCCTTGAAAGCATTCTTTTATCCTTTGTATGAAAGATCAGATAGTTACCATCTTTCTCAAGGTAGAGGATATCGGAAATATTGACCTTGTACAATTGTGGCCCACTTTTGATATATATAGTTCTATCGTTGTGCTTTTCGCCGCTTTCGATTTGCTTTGAAGTGTTTTCTAAGCTAATCAGCTTTTTGGTTTTGGAAACGGCCTTTATAAAACGATGAAAATCTATAGGCTTCAACAAATAATCCACTGCTTCGTAATCATAGCTTTCAATGGCATATTCTGCATAGGCCGTTGTGAAGATTATCCTAGGCTCGTTCTTTAATATGTCCAAGAACTCTAGACCACTGATTTTGGGCATGTTTATATCCAAGAAAATTAAATCAATGACATGGCTTTGTACATATTCAATTGCCTTAATAGGGTCTCTAAAAGAGGATTTCAATTCAATGGAATTGATGTCATTGCAATAACGTTCCAATACTTCGATGGCTTTTGGCTCATCATCCACAATTATTGTTCGGATTCTATTCATTGGGCCGTATATTTAATTCAACAATAAAGTTCTCGTCCTCCTCCAAAATCCTTAGTGTATGTTTGTTTGGGTAAATGAGGTTTAAACGTCGGGTTACGTTTTCAAGTCCTATTCCCGAAGTTTTATCGGCAAACTTATGGTGCTTAAAAGCCCTGTTCCTGACCTTAAAAAAAATTCCAGAATCAGACGTTTCCAGACCTAGGTTTATTACTGAACTTTCGTTTAGGCTGAATCCATGTTTAAAAGCATTTTCCACAAAAGGCAGCAAGATCATTGGGGCAATGACCGCCTTGCTAAAATCTCCTTTTTTCTCAAAATTGATAATCAATTCATCTTCTTCATCATGTCTTAATTGCTGTATTTCGATAAAGCTTTCAATGTATTTGACCTCTTTTTTCAGGGATACAAAGTCCGCATTACTCTCGTAAAGCATATAGCGCATTAAATTGGAAAGTTCGTTGATACCCATAGAGAGTTCATCGACCTGGTGTTTTTGTGAAATCGAATAAAGGTTGTTCAATGTATTGAACAGAAAATGTGGATTTATCTGTGATTTTAAAAAATTAAGCTCAGTTTTTAGTTTTTCCTTGGCAATCTCGTTCCGTAATTTTTCATTTTTGATCCATTCCCGTATAAACGCATATACATAGGATAGTGCCGTAAAAAAAACGAACATTGTCATATGCAAACCAATGGAAGGAAAAGAAAAAATACCATCTTCAAGGGTCGGCCCGTAGGTAATGTATCTGTTCAACAAAATATCGGCGGAAACACATAAAAAAAGAAGCGCGAATAATTTTAAAAAATAGCGCAAGGTGCTCTTGTCGATAAAATAATCCCTTAATAGAAGAAAAATATTGGTATAAAAAGCGACCGCACAGAAGGCGACTGTAATAAGGGTGGCCCAAAAAAAAGCATGGTCATAACTAACTATAACCCGTTCGGTGGTATTATTCTCGCTGGTCTCCTCTGCAAATACTTCAACGGTAGAAATACCAAAAATGCGAGATATTGCATAAACGGCTAGCCCCCAAAACAGAAGATGCGCCAAAAACAAGACGACTTTTCTTAGCATTTGTCAAGATTGTTTAGATTCCAAAGTTAGTTATTCAACTTGTTATGATGGGGATGCTGGTATGAACGACCTTCCTTTGTTATAAATAGACTCCTTTTGTGATTTAGTCCCCAAATACCAAAATTCCGCATTTGAGACCCATTACCGGGCATCATTTACCATTTTCTTGTCTGGGTTTCGCTTAGTGCGTAAAATTGAACGGATTTAAAATTTGATAGTCATGAAAATACATACACCCATAAGAATGGTTGCGCTTTCTTTTTTCTTTTTTGTCATAGGTATCGCAAAAAGCAATGCCCAATCCAACGATGCGATAGCCGAACAAATAGCTACATCGTTCCATGAAGCTATTAAGAGCTCGGACAAAACTGTTTGTGAGACCTATGTTGTAGAAAATTACAGCAAAAAATTCCTTGAACAACATGGTATGTCAAAACATGTTGGAATGTTGGAACGACTTCATAAGGATTTCAGTAACAGCAAAATAACCTCTGTAAAGAAGACCGATAACAAAGTTTCAATGGCCATTGAGAGAACCAGTGATAAACATAAGGTAACCTTTGAATTAAGTGTGGATGCGGAAGACGACTATAAAGTAAATGGTATTTCCGTTGAGGCAGGGGAATTATAATTAAAATTAGAGAAAAAATGAAATCGAACAAAATTTTACTTTTAATAAGTTTGTCCCTATTTGGCCTTTCGATTCAAGGGCAAACAACGGCCGCAGTATCGGGAGATATGGGAAAGTCCGTCCATGAGTATTTATCCAGAACGGTTCCCTTTGGTTTTTCCGGAGCAGTATTGGTGGCCAGAGACGGAGAAATACTTCTTAACAAAGGATATGGTTATGCCGATAGAAAACAAAACAAGGAAAACACCCCGGCATCAATTTTTTCTACAGGTTCAGTTACGAAGCAGTTTACCGCCGCGGCCATTATGAAACTCGAAATGATGGGGAAATTGCATACCGATGATAAACTATCCAAATATTTTGCGGCCCTTCCCAAGGATAAGGAAAGTATACAACTTCGACACCTATTGACCCATACATCCGGCCTTCCATTGGCGTTTAGCGAAGATGATTTTGAGTCGATTTCCAAGGAAGCATATTTAAAAAAATCCTTGAACGCCAAACTGGAATTTCCTCCTGGCACCGAATTCAATTATTCCAATGTAGGCTATACATTGCTCGCCATGATCATAGAAAAGCTAAGCGGTCTTACTTATGAAGCGTTTCTTCAGGAACATCTTTTTAAACCTGCCGGAATGACCCAGACGGGCTATCTCATACCTAGCTGGAAAAAAGAAAACTTTGTTCACATCTATAGCGGCAACAAGGATAATGGTACTTCGGAATATACCGCAGAGCCCACTTGGCACTTAAAAGGAAATGGCGGTATTCTATCCACCACCGATGATATGTTCAAATGGGTCAAGGCGTTGAAGGGTAATTCCATTTTGTCCGAAGAGGCGAAAAATAAAATGTTCACGCCCTTTAAGAATGATTATGGTTTCGGTTGGGATGTTCTGGACGGTGGAAACCTCAGGCAGCACAACGGAGGAAGTAATCGAGGAAACGGGGCCGAACTGCGCTGGTTTGTTGAAGATGATTTGGTTACTATGATTTTTACCAATGCCACCATCGATGGCAAACAAGGTTTTTCAGTGGTTCGTAATGAACTGGAAGCTTTGAGTATGGGAGATGAGATTCCGATGCCACCAAAAATCACACCTGTTTCTATGGATTTAAGCCCGATCGAGGGAACCTATGAGTTTCCTTCCGGAGAACAATTTAAAATAAAGGTCATTGGCAATGATGTAAAATTGGTCGTTGAAAGTCAGGAATTATTGGACTTGCTGGTCGATCCGAAAAATTATAAACCCGGCGGTACCCATGCGGCGTTGAACAATAGGTTTGAAGCGGCATTTTCCAAGGCACTCAAAACAGGAGATTATTCGGGATTCAACTTTACGGGAGCGACCGATGATCTAAAGAAGGAAATACAGAACGAATTGAAAATGGAGGGGATTGTAAAGCCATATTTTAAAGTATTGCAAACTATGCCCTCTCAAAGGGACAAGGCAATGAACATTACCAAAGTAGCATTGAACGGAAATGAAAATTTCGAAGGGGAAAGCCTTATGTTGAGTATCGTCACCGATAATCAAAAATATGCCGGGCTTGGGGTCGATTTCGGATTTGTCAATCCATTAGAGCTTGCCATGTTACCTGTCGGAGAAGATAATTTTCAATTATACAGTTTGAAATCCAAGATAGGGGCCGAAATCGAGCTTAAGGAAAAAAGCGACGGTACGTACACCATGTCCATAGCTGATCAATCAATTGAGCTCAAAAAGATAAAATAACTGACTTAAGTGGTTTGGGAATAATTCGAATTCTAAACCATCGAAGTACCCTCCCCTAAATCCCCTCCCCGGAAAAAGGAGAGGGGACTTGACTCCCCTCCTCCGTAGGGGCCGGGGGAGGACTTGGTGGGTATGTCATTAATGAATTGTCCCCTTCTGGCCCGACGAGCGACCTAAGAAGCGAGAGGAATGCACAACTTTAGGGGTGTCCCTATGGAGGCTGTAGCATCAAATTTGACTTACTGGTATGATAGCTTAATAAAATAAAAATGTTCAGAAATTACATCAAAATCGCGCTACGAAACCTACAGAAGGACAAGCTGCACACTATCATCAATACAGTGGGGCTTTCGTTGGGCATCGCATGTTGTATCCTAATCCTGTTGTTCGTTCAAAATGAACTCTCCTTTGACCGGTTCCATTCAAAATCGGATAGGATCTATCGGGCATGGGTTATGGAGGATTACGAAAACGGCAATCAATTTTTTAATACCGTTACCCCTTTTCCACTGGCACCCGCTCTGAAAACCGAAGTACCTGAAATCGAGAGCGTAGTGCCCATCTCCATTTTGAATTGGCAGGCGGTGAAGGGGGACAAAAAATATAACGAAAGGGTGCACATGGTAGGCCCTACGTTTTTTGAGCTCTTCGACTTTGAGATCATAGCGGGAAACTCCGATATGGCATTGTCCGACGTAAAGAATATCGTCCTTACCAAGGATACCGCAATCAAATATTTTGGTAGTACGGAAGTTATCGGAAGAACCATCGAATTTAATTTGGAAGATGGGCGAAGAACCTGTGAGGTGGCTACCGTAGTAGAAAACCCTCCATCGAACTCAAGTATCGGGTTCGACATGCTTATCTCTGATCTCAACAAGGATCTACTATTGGAATCCGTGGAACTGGACAACTGGTTCAACGTAAGTGCCGAAACCTATGTGTTGTTGAAAAAAGACGTCAATGTCGCCGGTATCGAACCCAAATTGGCTCACATTTCTGAAAAATATGTTGGGATGCCATCCGACGACGGCACCTACCACATTGGTTTGCAACCGCTGACCGATATCCACTTGAATCCCGAATTCCCTGTTGGCATTGCACAGGTGAGCGACCCAAAATACGCATATATCCTTGGCGGAATAGCCTTGTTGATCCTGATTATCGCCTGTATCAATTTTATCATGTTGTCGATAAGCAAATCCGTGGGCAGGGCAAAGGAAGTCGGGGTAAGGAAGTCCATTGGTGCATCAAGACTCCAGATTGCCCAGCAATTTCTGAGCGAGGCCATTTTGACCGTATGTATCGGATTGTTGTTCGGGCTGTTATTGGCGCGCCTGTTTTTATCGAAGTTTAACCAGCTAGCGAATAAAGCATTAGAAATGGGATTGACCCCTTTTCTACTCCTTGTATCCTTAGGGTTGGTCATTATAATCGGGGTCATTGCAGGTTCATATCCGGCGTTTGTGGTCTCCAATTTCAAATCGGCCACCATATTAAAAGGTGGAAATACCGGCCAAGTACAAAACAGTACGTTGCGACGTATTTTGATAGGGGTGCAATTTGCCCTGTCCATCGGTTTGATTGCCAGTACCCTTATCATGCGCGACCAATTGAACTATTTACAGAACAGGAATCTGGGTTTTGATAAGGAACAATTGGTCAGTGTTCCGTTGCACGTTCCGGAAGGTCGGATCGGTGCCACGATACAAAAGGGGATGGAGATAGCCCAACTCTACAAAACGAAATTGAAAAGCTTTCCGGAAATCAAAAGTGTTTCCGCATCCTCTCATTCGTTTTCCACCGATGGCTGGACAGAGCTCGGTTACTCCGATCTAGACGGAAGGTATCACGAGTTCGACATGAATGTAGTGTCCCCCGAATATATTTCAACTATGGCCATGGAAATCGTCAAGGGCCGTGACTTTCAAGAGGGAAACGTTTCCGACCGACAAAGAGCCGTCATCGTAAACGAAGCCTTTGCGGAAGCCTTTAACATCGCTGATCTCAACGGAGCGGAAATTGAAGGTTCGCCCTTTGGCGAGCATGAGATCATCGGGGTGGTAAAGGATTTCAACTACTCCTCGCTTCATGGAAAGATTCGGCCTTTGGCGTTGACCCTGAATCCAATGGTTTTTTTCACGGACAACATTAATATAAATTTTTACTCCGACCCTACACCCAAACTGTTTGTAAGGTTACAAGGAGGTAATGTTTCAGAAGGTCTGGAAATTTTGGAAAAAATTTGGTCGGAGATTTCACAGGATGAAACTTTTGAATTCCAGTTTGTCGATGAACAGATAAACGCCATGTATCAACAGGAGCGAAACCTTGGTACCATAGTCGGTATTGCAGCACTTTTCACGATTCTGGTCGGAAGTCTGGGATTGTTCGCCCTAGTATCCCTGAACATACAAAACCGCATGAAAGAATTGAGCATCCGAAGTATTTTGGGAGCTTCCGAAGGAATCCGGCTGTACCTTATTTCCAAGGAATACCTTTTTATGCTTTTGGGTGCATTGGCCATTTCTGCACCGGTTGTATGGTATGTTATGGACAACTGGTTGGCGGGTTTTGCCTATCGCACACCTTTAAGCTTGACCTTCTTTTTATGGGCGGGTTTCATCGCTTTTATCTCGGCTTCGATATCTATCGGTTATCATGCCCATAAGGCGGTAAAGACTTCGCCAGTAGAATATTTAGGTAACCAATAGCGGTCTTTGACTTGGGGTTAAGAATTGGCATTTATACTTGGGTACGGTTTAAAGGGGGTATAAAATAGCATGCTTCTCTACTGACCAAATATCAAATTACAATAGTTATATATCTTAAAACCTGAAGTTCGTAACAAACTATATCCCGGCTATAGAGAAAGAGTTATTTTCAAAGTTCCCTTTCTTGAAGTAAAAACTATAACAGAAAACCCTAAAATCAAATATGATCAGAAGACGCGATTTTATTAAAACTAGTGCCTTGGGTACCGGGGGCTTGTTGCTGAGCATAAATTTTTCATGCAATGAAAGAACTGCTATCCCACAATCTCCAGGAGTATTACATAGTTTTAACGCCTATTTAAGCATTGATACCAATGGTTTGGTCGAAATAATGAACCCGGTTCCGGAGATAGGCCAGGGAGTCAGGGTTGCATTGCCCATGTTGGTGGCCGAAGAATTGGGGTTCGATTGGAAAAATGTAAATGTAAAACAGGCTGATGCAGGGGAGCAATATGGCGGCAATGACCAAAGAGCGGCTGGCAGTAATAGCGTGAGAATTTATTGGGAACCGATGCGAAAGGCCGGGGCGATGGCAAGGGAGCTTTTGCTCAAATCGGCTTCGCAAGAATGGGGGATTTCGAATATAGATTGTTTTGTTGAAAACGGTTCGGTCTACAACAAAAAGAACGACCATACTTTTAGTTTTGGGGAACTGTCGGAAAAAGCCGCTTCTTTGGAAATCACCGAAGAAGTTGAATTAAAGAAGTCTTCCGATTTTAAGATTATTGGGAAATCTGTTCCTAACCCCGATATCAAAAACATCTTGAACGGTTCAATAATTTTTGGACAGGATGTAAGAATATTAGGCATGTTGTATGCTTCTATGGAAAAATGTGATACGTACGGCGGAACTGTAAAATCTTTCAATGCAGAAAAAGCTCTGGCGATGCATGGCGTTGAAAACGTTTTTAAAATCCCTTTTCACGGTACTCCGGAGAGGCCATTTTGTAGAGAAGGGATTGCAGTAGTGGGCACATCTGCATGGGCCGTCCTGCAGGGCAGAAAAACCCTTGAAATCGATTGGGATTTAGGACCGAATACGAAAGATAATACCGAGGATTTGCACCGAAAATGTGAAAGAATGGTTCAATCCAGATGTAAAATGGAAGTAAAAAACGATGGCAATGTCTATAATGCTTTAAAGGGGAGTTCTTCAGAAAATGTATTGGAAGCAGTCTATCATGTACCCTTTATTGGTCATATCCCACTCGAAACGGTCAATTGCACCTTTGACCTGAAAGATGATAGCTGCGAGATTTGGTCGACAAGTCAGGTACCATTCGCCGATCTTAATTTTCTGTCCGGTTTTTTGGAGATGCCTCCGGAAAATATAACTATCCACTTAGCTAGGATAGGAGGTGGCTTTGGAAGGAGATTAGGGCCGGATTACACCATTGAAGCCGCCAAGATAGCTAAGGAAATCAGGAAACCGTTTCAATATTTTTGGACACGTGAGGACGATATAAAATATGATGCATACCGTGCGTTCAGTTATCACAAAATCAAGGCCAGGTTTACCGATTCAGGGGATATTATTGCATGGTTACATAGACAAGCGGGAACCTCCAGATATGCTTTTAGGCCCAATGTCGAGCCATTTAAATCGGAATTCTTTCCGAATAATTTTCCTGCCAATCTTATTCCCAATTTCAGACAGGAGTATACTTTAGCGGAAACGAATATAAATCGATCACTTATAAGGGCTCCGGGGAACAATGCGTTGGCGTTTCCCGTGGAAAGTTTTATGGACGAATTGGCCTATGCTACTAAAAAAGATCCTTTGGAATTCAGACTTGCACTTTTGGGTGAGGAAAATCGTGAGTTCCCTTTTGACGAGGAGGCAGAAACCGTAATCAGTACCCTAAGAATGCGAAAAGTACTTCAAAAAGCCGCATCCGAAGCCTCTTGGGGAAAGAAACTACCGGAAGGAAGTGGTATGGGCATTGCGGGCTATTTTACTTTTGACACTTTTGTGGCACATGTGGCCGAAGTATCCGTAGATCCCGAGACCGGCGATTTACAGATACATAGTTTTACATCCGCGGTGGATTGTGGCCAAATCTTAAATATGGACGGGATTAAGGCCCAAGTTGAAGGAGCGATAATGGATGGCGTTAGTGCCACTCTATTCCAAGAAGTTACCGTTTCCGAAGGAAGAACGAATCAATCTAATTTTAATCAGCATGGTATTTTGCGAATGGCCGATTCCCCGAGGGAAATCAATGTTCATATTATTGAAAACGAATATCCTCCCACAGGAATGGGCGAACCGCCCTACCCGCCAGTGGCCCCGGCACTCTGCAATGCCATATTTGCCGCCTGTGGGGTTCGTATCAGGAAATTACCGATTAGAGATCAACTTAAAAATAACATAACAAATGGCGAAGTTTGAACTGAATATCAATGATAAAATCAATACCGTAGATGTTGAGGGAAACAAACCCTTGTTATGGGTATTGAGGGGTGAATTGGGCCTTACCGGAACAAAATATGGTTGTGGAATAGGGCAATGTGGCGCATGTACAGTACATATCAATGGAACTCCTCTACGTTCTTGCAGTATGGCTGTCTCATCCATTGGAAAAAACAAAGTGACTACGATCGAAGGTATAGCAAGGTACGAAGATCATCCTGTTCTTAAAGCTTGGGAAGCCGAAAATGTACCCCAATGTGGTTACTGTCAGACAGGGCAGATAATGTCCGCTACCGCGCTCATCGCCAACAACAATAATCCTTCTGACAGCGATATTGATCGAGCGATGAACGGAAATTTTTGCCGTTGTGGCACCTATTATCGAATTAGGAAGGCAATAAAAACTATTGCTAAGAAATAACACCAAGTGCAGTTAGCATAGGAAGATATAACGTTATTTACTTTATTAATGCCGATGAAAAATTTGACACAAACATTTTTATTTATCTACTCATTGGTAGTCACGGTCATTTTTATAGTGTGTTCCGTTAAACTTTTTAATCGGCTGGAGATCAAAAAAGCAAGATTTGATGAAATCGAAGCGCAGCAAATTCGGATAGTCGAACCTGATGGTACCCTAAGAATGGTTTTATCGAACCATAAGAAATTGCCTGGCATTATTATTAAGGGTAAGGAAGAACCTTTTGAACGCCCACAAGCGGGCATATTATTTTTTAACGATGAAGGTTCGGAAAATGGAGGTCTGATATTTAGTGGCTACAAAGATGAAAACGGAAATATCAAAAAGTCTGGCGGAAGCCTCACTTTTGATAGATATGGTGGAAACCAAGAACTTCAATTAATAGGTGTAAATGATAGCGAATATGCGTTTACGGGTCTCATCATTAGGGACAGCCCACCAAATGAGCAGGGATACCGGAGAATTTGGTTAGGTAAGGATAATGAAGAAACAGCATCCTTGGCGCTAAAGGATAAAAAAGGAGTAGATAGAATACGCTTGCAAGTTGATAAGGACGGTAATTCTGAAATCGTATTTTTCGATGAAAATGGTCTTGAGCAAAGGAAACTTACACCAATTGAGTGATAGGTATATCAGGTAATAAAATAGAAATAAATTTTCAAATGTTATGATGAAAAGATTTGTTTTTTTAATTGTGCTTGTGGCATTAAATCTATCAGGGCAGAACCAAGTGAAAGTGACGATAGGAGAGAACCTCATATTAAATTCAAAAATCTTAAATGAAGAAAGAACCATACAGATATACACTCCTGAATCATATTGGAATTATACTTTTCAATATCCGGTGCTATATCTCTTGGATTCGGAATATGAATTCCATCATACTACAGGGCTCATTAACTTCATGGCAGGAACAGGGAAAATTCCTGAAATGATAGTAGTTGGAATTGTTAATACAAATAGAAGTCGAGACTTGACCCCTCCGGGTCCCAATAATAAGGAAAATCAAGAATTTTGGGGAGAAATTGGCGGAGCAGAAAATTTTAGGGATTTTATCAAAACGGAATTAATGTCCTATATTGATAAAAATTATAGAACCGCAGGGTATAATATAATTAGGGGACAATCGTTCGGGGGGCTGTTTGGTGTATTCGATTTTCTTCGTGACAAACCTCTTTTTAATGCCTATTTGCTCACTAGTCCCACCGTTAGATGGAATGAGAATAATTTATTCAAAAAGCTGGAAAACCTTCATATCGCCACACAAGATAAAATTAAGGTATACATAGGCGAGGCGGAATTTGATTCGGGCAACGATACCGGAATTAAAGAATTCTCGAAGTTATTGGCCTCTAATTTTAATGATTCCACCTATTTTAAATACGAATATTTCATGGATGAAAGTCACTATTCACTTGTTCTTGACGCCACAAAAAAAGGATTGGATTTTGTTTACGAAAACTGGAAATTGCCTAAAGATGTGGTTTCTAAAGGCGACTTTGATGATTTGAAATTACATTATTCGAAATTATCACAGGAATTGGGTTATGAAATCAAAATACCTATGGCCGAAACCATTAGGCTTGTCAATGATAAATTACGCGAAAAGGATTATGCTTTGGCTATAGACATCTCCAAAAAGAATATTGAACTATATCCTGATCAACCCGAAACCTATTGGCATGCCGGAGACGCGTATTCCTTTGCCGAGGACTATACCAATGCATTAATATATTTTAAATTGGCACTTCATAAGGCAAAAGAAAAGAGTCTTCACGATCTGGAGGAGTATAAAAATTCGATAATTAAAACCCAGAACAAAATAAAATGATGAAATCATTTCTCATTCTCTCCATAAACTTTCTTTTTCTCGCTAGCAATATTACCGCACAGGAAAAAATAGAGGAAACCGTAAAAGGACATCAATTCGATTTTTGGATAGGTGATTGGAACGTATATAAATTCGGAACCGATACCATCGTTGGTGTCAGTTCCATTAAACCCATCCTAAATCATACCAGTATCGAGGAAAACTATCAATCGCTGCCCTACACCTATAAAGGTCGAAGCTTCAATGTCTATAATGCTAAAAAAGGGCATTGGGAACAATTTTGGGTTGACAATTCGGGCTTGGTACTACATATGTTAGGGGATTTTAAAGGTAATCAAATGACATTAACAGATTGCGAATCGCAGGATCCCTGTAATCGTATTGTTTGGACAAATCAAAATGATGGTACGGTCAGGCAAGAGTGGACACAAAGCAAGGATAGTGGTAAGAGTTGGAATAAAGTGTTTGACGGACATTATAAAAAGAGGAAATGACTATAGAAAGAATAATAGTTTTTGCTTTAAGCTTGGCGTTTTTGTGCAATAGTTTCGGTCAGACATCTGGGGAAGTTGAACCCGTTCATGAACTTTTCAAACAATTCCCAAAAGTCAGGGATTTCACGCGCTCCAAATCTCAAAAGGAGATTTATTTCACGGTCCAAAGTCCTTTAGAAGAAGTTTCGGTCATTACCTTATCGAAGATAGTGGACGACACCTTGCAACCCCCTGTAATACCCGAATTTTCCGGGAAATATAAAGACCTAGAACCTTTTATTTCGCCCGATCAGAAAAGACTTTACTTTGCCTCGAACAGGCCTGTACATAAAGACAGTACTACAACCAAGGACTTTGATATTTGGTATGTTGAGAGGATTGTCCCAGAAGTAAAATGGTCGGAGCCTATAAATTTGGGAGCACCGATAAATACGGAGTACGATGAATTTTACCCTGCTCTGGCCAACAATGGAAACTTATATTTTACGCGTAGTTCTCCCGAAACCAAAGGTGAGGACGATATTTTTTTTAGCCAATGGGCCAATCCTCTATACCTATCGCCCATTTCTCTTAATGAGGCCATAAATAGCGAAGGGTATGAATTCAATGCATATATCGCCCCGGACGAATCCTTTATGATATTCAGCGCGTACAACAGAAAAGATGGTTTTGGCAGCGGGGATTTATATATCAGTCATTGCAATTCTAAAGGGCAATGGAGCAAAGCACAAAATTTAGGGCCAACCATAAACTCAGAATTTATGGATTACTGCCCTTTTGTAGACATGAATACGGGCACCCTTTATTTTACGAGTAGGAGAAGTACGGTAGACGAAAAAATTTATGAGAATACGGATGGTCTTCTGAAGGAAATCAATAAATACGAGAATGGGTTAAGCCGAATTTATAAAATCTCTATTACAGATAAAATTGGAAATTAATTTAAGTTATAAATGAAGAGAACAATAGTAGTACTGATGTTGCCCATTTTGAGTTTTTCTCAAATGTCTCTGGAACAAAAGGTCGATAATTACATGAAACCGTTGGTAGAGGCCAACGATTTCTATGGCTCTGTACTATTTGCCAAAGATGGTAAAATTGAGATGACAAAAGGCTATGGGTATGCAGATTTGGAGCATGATGTCCTCAATACGCCCGAAAGTGTATATCATATGGCATCATTAAATAAGCCTCTGACTGCCATTGGTGTCATGAACCTCCATCAAAAAGGCACATTGAACATTAATCATTTTGTTGGCATATACCTTTCTGACTATCCCAGAGGTGATGAAATTACAATCAAGCAATTATTGGCCCAGACCTCCGGGATTCCATCTTACAATAGGTTTCCGGATTATGAAGAATACGCTGAACGCGAAAATTCCTTACAAAAAGTTGTTGATTGGTTCAAAAATGAAGAGCTATTATTTGAGCCAGGCTCAAAATATGAATATAGTAATTCAAACTATGTTTTATTGGCCCATATTATCGAAAAGGTATCAAATCAAACTTATGTTAAGTACATGCAAGAAAATGTATTTAGACCTTTAGGAATGATGAATACGGGAATCTTTAAATATGACGAAATTATTAAAAACAGAGCCATCGGATATGACCCGGCCATTAACAAATATGCTTTAAAGCCTATTGGATTCTATAATAATTCCATTAAAGTAGGAAGTGGTGCCGTTCATTCCACGGTACCCGATATGTTGAAACTTGAAGATGCCGTATACACCGACAAAATTTTAAACAAGGAAACACGTGCCTTAATGCTCAAAGAGGTAGATGACAATGATTATGGCCTTGGTTGGGGCATATGGCCAAGATTCAATAAAAATAAATATGATCATGACGGTGCCTGTCCTGGAGCCGTGGCCTATTTTTCAACTTATCCCGATGATACAGTGACAATTATTTTTCTAGGAAATATCAATAGTGGAGTTTTTAACGCGATGAAAAAAGATTTGGCCGCCATTTATTTCAAAGAGGATTATGAAATTCCGGTGACAAGAAAGTACGTGGAATTGGAGGAAAATAAATTATTAAAGTTTGAAGGCCGATATGAATTCGAAAACGGTAATTTTTTCGATTTAAAAGTTATTGAAGGTAGTCTTCGATTTCTGTGGCGTGGTCGGGGTGAATTAGGCTATCTATTATCTCCTCTCAATGAAAATAGTCTTTACATGAGGGCCAGGGGAGACCAAATAAATTTTGCGGAGAATGAGGAAGGGGATTTAAATGCTATTTATGTAGAGCAATCTGGCGAGAGCATTCTTAAAAAAATCAAATAAGTGATTCCGCTTTATTCAATTCAGTAGTTGAGACGTTGTATTTTTTTGATATAGAATTTAGATAAGAATGATGATTGAAAGAAATATAATAATAAACTAAACTTTTAAATTATGAAAAAAACAAATTTGTTGATGTTTATTTTGATTTTTCTGTTTCAAATCAACGGCTCATTATCCCAAAATAGCACGTTCGCAGATGATGCTGATTACTATAAATATTGGATCGGAGAATGGTATGAAGTTGTTGACGGTAAAACAAACGTGCTTCCCAGCTTTGTGGTAGGAGAAGCCTTATACGCTGGTTCATTCGAAGAAACTTGGATTGGCAAAGGAGGTAATTTTGGTAAGGCGTGGCGAGCATGGGATAGTAGAACAAAAAAGTGGGATTTTGCGTGGATGTCAACCGATGGACTATTCCAGCTATGGGAGGGTAAAAAGGAAAATGGCGTCTGGTATATGTACAAATATTTTACTCTTGATGATGGTGAGGAGATTCTTTCCAGACAGGCTTTTAGGATCACAGATAAAAATAGTATGACGAGAACAAGTGAACATTCAAGGGATGATGGGAAAACCTGGAAAATGCGATTTAAAGAAATATACACTAAGAAGACTAAAAGCTAAGTAGGTTTGGTGCGGTAAATGGGCTTATAAACTTCATTAAAAGTTAGAGTCAAAATCTATTTAGAGAATAAAAACTTTATTTGAAATGATTATCGAGACAGAAAGATTAGTAGCTAGAAGGTTTGAAAATACTGATCTTGTTCCTTTCTATGACATGGTACGTGATCCTGAGGTTATGAAGTACATAAACAGCCTTGAATTATGAGCAAAGTAGGGCCGAATTAAAGCACTTTATCTCCTGCAGTCAAAAAGAGGAATTAGAATTCAATATATGGGCTGTTATTACAAAAGAAGATTTGCTTTTGATAGGACTTTGTGGTTATTATAAAAATAACAATGAAGAGTATGAAATAGCTTTTCGCTTGAGAAAATCGTTTTGGGGAAAGGGATTTGGATTAGAAATGACACAAGGTCTTTTGCATTACTTATCACAAAAATCACATATAAAAAGTTTAGTGGCGTATGCAGCCAATCAAAACAAAGGGTCATTAAAAATTTTAAGGAAGCTTATGATACAGGTGGATAAGCCTTCCGGAAAAGCAGAACATAAATTCTCCTTCGATATTTCGAACATAAAATAGATGAAGAATACGATAGAAGATAGTTGAGGACGAATAATTGATAATAGTTTAAATATCATGTAGCCTTCGCCGAAAACAACCATTGAAGAAAAAACTTTATCTTAAATAGCCGACTTAAAGATTATCAAAATAGGAATCGAGACTTGTTTTATATTTATCGGATACAAAAAACTCATTTTGGTCTTTCATAATAATTTTGATCGAGTTTTTATGCTGTATAAGTTGTTTTATTTTAGTGGTGTTTATTATGGTAGATTTGTTTATTCGAAAAAAATTGGGAGAGAGTATTTCTTCTAGCAGTTTTAAGGAAATCCTGATCAACTTTTTATGGCTATCGGTAACAATATTTACATAATATCCTTGGGAATAGATGTACTCGATATCTCTTTCTTCCAATAAATGTTTTGTGTTGCCTTCTGGAATAACAATGGTAGAGACTATGGGTCGTCGAATATCACAAAGAGCCTTTTGAATATTTTCAAGGTTGAAATGACGCTCCCTAACGATTGCTTTATGGATTGCTTTGTTGAACCTTTCTTCGGTAAACGGTTTGAGTAAATAGTCTACAGCTTCTAGTTCAAAGGCCTTGATGGCATATTGATCATAGGCCGTGATAAAAATAATTTTACCATTAATATAAGGTCTTGCTTTCTCTAAAACCTCAAAGGCATCAAAATCCTTTAGCTGAATGTCCATTAAAATTAATTGGGGATCATACTTTTCAATTTTTTGTAAAGCTTCCTTCCCACTTATAGCGGAATCTTCTATAAGCAATAGCATATGATCATTAGATACCATTTTTTCCAATCGCCGTCTGGCAAGGCCCTCATCCTCTACAATAAGTGTTGTTAGTGTATTCATTTTAACTGAAGTTCGTTGATGACCCATTCTCCATCCTGGTATATCCTGAAGTGGGCCTTATCACCGTATAAAAGACGTAGCCGATCGGAAATACCTGACAGACCGTGACCAAATCCATTATTGCCATCGTAAGCTGCACCATTGTTCGCTATAATTATTTTTCTCTCTTGGGTAAGTGTTTTTATTTCTATCATTATTTTTTTTTCATTTCTTCGAAAACCATGTTTTATGGCATTCTCGATGATCGGCTGCATTATTAAGCAGGGTACCTGCATGGTGTATGTATCGGAACCGATATCAAAAAAATAATTCAACTGATTTTCAAAACGTATTTTCTCGATGCTCAAGTATTTATCGACAAAAGCTATTTCTTCACCTAAAGTATGTTCACCCTGATAATCATTGTTAAGTGAAATCCGCAAAATATCACTCAATTGAATTAACATACTCTGTGCTTTTTGCTTGTTTTCATCTATAACGGCGACCACACTATTTAAAGAATTGAATAAAAAATGGGGTTGAAATTGGTTTTTCAGGTTTTCGAGCTCTGTCTTGACCAACCTTTGGTGTAGAACGTTTTCATTCTTAATCAATCTTGACTCTTTTTCAAAATAATCCAGCACGAACAAAATGGCTGTCAAAAATATATAGTTCTTGTAAACATTATGGAAATCATAAAGCAAGTAGGTGTTATATCGGTCTACTAGTCTTGGAACGGATATCTCCCCAATGAACAATGCCTGGATACAAATAGTAAGACCGATAAAGATTGGCGAAAAAAAGAACCCCCCGAAGAACAGTAGAGCTATTTTTTTATAGTTACTATACTTAACCAGAACTTTATGAAGAGGAATGATAAAACAAAAGATGAGAATGCATCCCGAAAGATAGCCTCCAATTATAGAAGCGGCAACTGAATAAACATCATAATCTTCCTCATAATTGCTTACCAGCACAAACTGTAGTACAATGGGCACAAGAAGTATCGACCAGGCAATCAACAACCATTTTACTTTTGTCATTATTCTAGATTGTTAAAAATTATCCACAACAAAAGCATGGAGGGTTTGAAGTAAATTTAGGACAATTAAAAGCTTGCACCCAAAAAATCGGTGTTAATACCAATCAAAAAATGCCCCCAATTTTTGGCGGCATTTTTCAAATAAAAATCGTTTGTTAATCTACATCCCAAAATAATTTGGTGGTCAATTGGTCGCCTCCGATAGCATTTGCGGCGGCCTCTCTACTGGCATTATTTCTGTTCTGTTCGTCGATAGGGTATGTAAACCTGCTGGGAATGTCTTCAATAGTCAACTGTGGAGCGGCGTTGAGAATGGGAAAATCGAACCTTCTCCATTGCAGCCAACTTTCCTGTCCCCTATTGAACAAAGCTATCCACATTTGGGTTCCAATTTTTTGTTTAAAATCGCCTTCAGCTGTTGCATAAGCCACTTCTGGTTTCAATAAATAGGCCGTGGCCTCCGTCTCTGAAAGTCCCCAATAATCAAAAGAGGCCCTGATGGCAGCCTCATAATGTTCGGTTACAGACCCCCCCACATTGTAACCTCTCGCGGCAGCATCGGCCAACAAAAATCTAACTTCAGAATAATCTAAAATATCACCAGGTAGATCCGGTTGTTGAAAAGGATCTCCAAAATGTGAAGTGGTATCAAAATCGCCTCCCGCAGCATATTCCCCTCCAACGAATACCCCATCAATTGGATTTGAGAAGAAAATATCCCTTCGCGGATCTTCCAAATCGTTTAATGCATCCACAAAGGTATTGGCCGAAAAATAATCGCTTCTGCCACTTTGAACCAAAGCATCCCATAATGGGTTTGTGTTGGGTGGAGACGAAAGATAAGGCAAAACGGCATTATCCTCATTTGAATTAAAAACATTCGCTGCCGCTGTCTCTGTCGCGGATTGTGACAAGGAAGGATTTACATCGGCCAAGGTCATTGCCAATTTTAGTTTTAAGGAATTACCGAATTTAATCCAGCTAGAAACGTCCCCGGAATAAATTAAATCTGCACTTCCGAAACTTTCTGAACTGCTATCCAAATCCGACAAAGCTGTGTTGATTCGGGCTAATAAATCAGAATAAATTTCAGAAGCATCGTCATAGGCAGGTGTTAGGTTATTACCATCTAAAGCTTCTGAATACGGTATATTGCCGAAAGTATCAACTAATAGCCCGAATGTATACACTTGCATTAACTCCACAATGGCCAACCTGTTGTCCCTCACTTTCAACTCGCCCGGGGTTGAATATGAATTAGGGTCGTTAAGTTCCAATTTAGCAGCATCGAAATCCCTTAATATATCCCTGTACAAAAACCTCCAATAATTTCCAGGTATTGTTCGCGTCTGCAAATTATATTGGCTTTCTTGGGTATAGATAGGAGAAGAAACATATTGTGTCAAAAACCTAAAAATATTAAAGTTTATGCTAATTGATGAATTGATATCCACAAGGTTGCGTTGGGCATTGGAAAAAAACAACTCGTTGGGTACTCCGGATGTGGGGTTCTTGGGATTATCGTTAAGGCTTGATAAGGCACTGTCAGTACTGCACGATATTATAAATCCAAGAACTAAAAATACTACTACAATTTTATTACTTTTCATATTCCATCTTTCTTTTAAAAGTCCATTTTTATATTAAAACCATAAGTTTTGGTGGTCGGATAAGCCCCAATTTGAAGCCCTTGGGTATTGCCAGCGCTAAAGCCAGCTTCGGGATCACTATATGGAATGTTTTTATCAATAATCCAAAGGTTACTACCAGTCAAAGCAAATGACAATCCTGCCAGACCAAGCCGATCTGTAATAGCGGAGGGAAAGTTGTAAGTTAAGGCTGCTTCCCTTAGTTTAATGTATGAACCGTCATACACAAAGTAGGCCTGTGGGAGATCGCCGAACAATCCTCCGGAGGAGACGGCATCACTTACATCGGCTAGAACCGTATTCTGACGGCCATCTGGAGCTACTCCTGGAAAAACATAGCCACCACCTTCGTCAAGACTGTTCCTAATAGGGTTTCCTAAATTGTTGGTGCCAACGGTCTCGGGATAAAGCCCGGTGCCAAAACCATAATATTGATCTACGGTATAGATGTCGCCCCCATTACGTACATCTATCAAGAAATTAAAAGCAAGGTTTTTGTATTTAAAACTATTGGTAACACCACCGATCCAATTGGGGTTTGTATCGCCGATTTCCTCATTAAGTTCGGAATGGAGATAGGCTCCGCTTACTTGGTCAACTATGGGCTGACCATTCTCATGGTATGCAAAGTTGCTGCCTCTTAAGGTACCGTATGGCCTCCCGACCGTAGCGTTGAAGGTGATTCCTGTTTGGGAAGAAGAAACCTCAAAATTATCCACTCCCTCAAAAAGTGAAAGCACCTTGCTTTTGTTTTGGGACCAGTTGGCTCTAATGTTCCACTCAAAGTCCCTAGTTTTTATGGGAAATCCGAAAAGTGATACTTCCACCCCTTTGTTCTCTATTTCTCCAGAGTTTACAAACTTAAAGCTATAACCTGTTGCCGTTGAAACTGCTACATCGATTATCTGGTCTACGGAATTGGACTTGTATATGGCAAGATCAAAACCCAATCTATTCTTAGCAAATGCCATTTCCAATCCGGCTTCGTAACTGGTCGTAGATTCAGGTTTGAGTTCGGGATTTCGAAGGGTATGATCAATGGTCGCCAAATTGGCGCCTCCAAAGGCACCATCGATATTTAAAAGCACTGGACTAATAAGTGCCTGGGCTGTTCCAAAATTGCCTACCTCGGCATAATTCAACCTCAGTTTTCCTAGGGTTAGCCACTCGGCATTCATGATATTTGAGAAAACAAAACTCGACGAGACCGAAGGATAAAAGAAAGAACTGTTATCAATGGGGAGTGTAGAGGCTTTATCCTGTCTTCCAGTTATGTCCAGATATAGAAAATTCTTATATCCCAGCGAAAGGGAACCGAAAACTCCATCTACCCCTAACTTCTCAAAATCCTCTAAGGGCGGATTTGGAGGATTCAAGGAGTTGGAAATCGCATAAATATTGGGCACGATTAACCCTCCATTGGTCTGGGCATAAATTATTTCTGTGTTCGTTCTTCTAATATTCATACCTAAAAGGGCGGTTATATTAAAATTTTCGCCAAATGTTTTATTGAACGTTAAATTAGCATCGTAGTTAAATTCGCTAAACCTCCTGTTGAAAGTAGAGAACGATGGTATTCCAACACTGCCAATAGCGATGTGTTGTTCCCTTAGCTCGTCAAAGTGATCTACTGAAAGTCTGGCATTGGCCGTAAGCCAATCGGTTATCTTATAATCCAGACTAATATTTCCAAAAACTCTGTTGCGTTCATCTTCCGGCGCATTTTTATTGAGCGTCCAATAAGGGTTGTCCCAAAACTCGATCTTATCGGCCTCAGGTGTAGACCAGTTCCATGTAATGTTACGGCCCCCGGTTAAATCATAGGCTTCTTTTAGCTTTGCCAAATCGACATTGGTAGCCCACCATTGCCTAAAATTGGTCATCAAATTTCTGGCATTTGCACCGTCATAACCTGTGCCGTTTCGACCTTTCCCCCTTGTATTCGTATAATTCACACTGGTAGAGGCCCTTAACTTCTCTGAAAGGTCTATGCCCGCATTGGCACTTAGCGTATTGGTCACGATTTCACTATTCGGCATAATGCCGGTTTGAATATTATTGGTATATGTTGCCCTAAAATCGGTGGTTTCCGTCCCTCCATTAAATGAGACGCTATTGTTTGTACTAAAAGCCGTTTGAAAAATATAAGAAGGATCGTTATTACCTGCTGCCCATTGTGACCTTTGCAAATAGGTAGGGAGCTCTTCTACAAGGGCATCCCACTGAAAAACAAATAAATTGGGGTCGAATGCCGGGCCATACGAGGCGTCATCATTATATCTCGGTAATGGGTCTATAATTCCGTCACCATCCAGATCTGTTGTTGTGCGGAAACCGTTCGTAAAACTACCACTGCCTGTGTTTAATGCACCGAAGTAACTTTGCCCATATTCTTTTTGATACTCAATAAAGGTGTCTTTGTCATATTTGCCAATGGTTATTCCAGAATTGATGGTAACTCCAAGTTTTCCCTTTCCTCCTTTTTTTGTAGTTATAATAACTGCCCCATTCGATGCCCGGGTTCCATAAAGGGCTGTAGCTGCCGCACCTTTGAGAATGTTGACCGATTCAATGATAGATGGATCTATATCGGCAATGGGATTACCATAATCATAACCACCGCGACCGGTACCCACTTGGTCATCTCCATTCCCAAAATCAACGGTTAGATTACCGGGGCTATTGTTAATAGGTACGCCATCCAAAACAAACAGCGCTTGGTTATCACCGTTAATGGAAGTAACACCTCTTATCACGATATTGGTTGAACCACCAAGATTATTGGTTCTGGTAATGTTCACACCTGCGGCCTTACCTGAAAGGGAATTGATCATGTTTCTTTCACCGGCAACATTAACCTCGGCACCTTCAAGTTCCGTGGTAGCATAACCCAAGGATTTCTTTTCTCTTGAAATGCCTAATGCAGTAACTACAACTTCTTCCAAGGCTTGTGCGTCCTCTTCCATTTGCACGTCAATGTAATTAGAAACCCCAATAACTCGTTCTTCAGTTTTTTGTCCTATAAATGAAAATACGAGAGTCTGGCCTTCGGATGCAGAAATTGAATAAATACCATTGAAGTCGGACTGTGTACCTTTAATAGTACCCTTGACAATTACATTAACTCCTGGCAACAGCGACCCATTCTGATCACTAATAGTACCTTGAATCGCTTTGTCCTGGCCTAATGTCGATATTATTCCTGACATCAGAAATAGGAATATCATCCAGTAGTTCTTTACTCTCATAGACTTAATTTTATGTTAGAAATGATTTTGAGTTAGTACAATTAGAAAAGGCAGGCAGAAAAGAGATTATTAATTGCTAATTCAAACAATCATCAAAACGAGAACAAAACTAAATGGATGTATTTTTTCATCTAGTAAAGCCCTACTCTGCCTTACCTTTTACAATTGCCTGACAAATCAAGAGAATAAATGAGGGCAACATTTTTATTTGAAACGAAATTGGGATAGTTTGATATGTAAATGATTTTATTTGATATTTGATTTCTATGGAATATTTTTATTCTAATATGACATTTTTAATATCAAACAAACCTAAAGGGTCTATGTCGTGTTAATTCGTGAAGATATAATAGATGGTGGGGAATATTTTGTAGCCTTCCCTAAAAAAAGCATTAAAAATTTCACTTACTGACTTGGGATTAATTGTGTTTAGTCTAAATTATATCGGAGCCATTTTGCCACCATTTTTATAATAGTTTCACAAAGTAAACTTTTATGGAACTAAGTAGTGGTAGTAGGGTATGCCGGGATAGTTTCGCTCGAAGTACTTGTTCAATTATCACTCACAAATACATTTCAAAGTGGAAGAGATGCCTAAGCTATCGACATATATTCTGAATATGTCCAAATTTTGGACTTTTATCGAAATATTTAACGAATGCAATTGCTATCCATCCATAAATGCTCCTGCCATTAACTCTTTCTCTGTTCTAGAAATTCCAATTTTATCCGCAATCTTTTTCCATTGACGTACCGAGCCTAGCACTTCGTCAAAAATAACTTCCATTTGTTTAGTGTCCAATCGGAAGTACTCCCCTACACTTTTGGCCAATTTTAAATCCAAAGTATTATTATCCATATCAACGTTTAGCGCCAACCCATCCTTATCTATGGAAGGGTTTATGTCATAGGCTGGAGAAAGTATCCATCCTTTGGATGTGAGCACAAAACCGTGATTCCGTAAATGGTCATCGGTGTTTGAAATAGCGATATTAAAAACAATCCTACGCCATAATTGATTTAGGTTTTCATCGATATTTACTCCATTGGATTGGATAAATTCGGCAATATCCAAATAACTCGCCGGATTATCTCGGATGGTATCCTCATTATTACCTGTCATGGTCATTGCGGAAGAGAAATGGATGCGTTCCCCTTTTTTCCTATCAAAACGTTGGGTAAAGAAAGTATGATAGTTTCCGGTAATTTTTTCTATTCTGGACCGTGCCATTTCAATACCACATTTTATCGCCAATTGATAAGCCAAGAATTCCCAAGCTCCTTTGTCTATGGTATCATTCTTCGAAGGAAACTTTGCTATCCATAGATTTTTGTATTCATCCAAGATATTGGCCTTGGGTCTTGCACCACCCAAAGAAGAGCCTGGAGCCATAAGAACGGTCAGCCACTTTTTTGTTTCTTCGTTATCCGCGCCATCCTCAAAATTTTTGGCGGCTTCTTGAAGCTCCCTGACCGATGACCAAGGAGGTGTCGGATTCCTTTCGCTATTATCTAAAAATGAGCCGTCAGGGTCGGTTTTAAAGCGCAAAGCTCCCATTCGGCTTTTGTCATAAACCCCCAATAGATAATCGATCTCGTATAAAGTAGGCGGTTTTTCGTTTTTTCCCCTTGCCAATTGGGCTGCACGTCTTTTCATTAGGGTTCTCCCCCAAGTATCTGGCATGCTATCCAAAAAGACTCCAAAGTTTTCTTTATTATTTGGGTACTGTAGTCCAAAATAAAATTGTATATCAGGATCCAACAATAGTTGTTGCTCGGACTTTATCCAATCTTTATCATATTCAAAACTGAACGCCTTTTTGCCTTTGGCATAATGTGCTGCAAGCACCCCTATCTTCTTGGGCTCTTGCATACCTTGCCAATGTGCATAAACGTATATGTCAAATGTATTTCTCGCCATTACTTTGTATTCTTATAATAAATCTAAGTCTTGTAGTTTTCTTCCGAATTCATCATCGGCAGCTAGTTTTAGGAAGTCATCTTGCAACCCTAAAACCCGTAGTACATTAAAATAGGCACCAATCCCCACGCTAGGATCACCTTTCTCAATAAGATATAGTGTACTTCTAACAATATCGGCCCTTTCCGCGACTTGGACGGTAGTAAGCTTTCTTCTTTTCCGTGCCAGTTTTATGTTTTCGCCCATTTCCTCCAAAATTTTTAAATGCTTTGGAAAAAGGGTTTGTTTTCTCTTTGCCATAATAATTTGATTGTTATTTCATACAAATTTAACTTTTTTGATTGAAATAACAATCATTGTTTATATCAAATGTGATGATTTTTGAAAGTATTCAGGTTCTTTCTGTCCTTAATCCTTATCATAACTTGCCTTTGCATGCACCAATAGCTACTCGGGTTTTTGGATTTTTTTCAGTATTCTGGCAGATAAGCGCAAAGTAGAATTCCAATAGAATGCCAGCTACTTTATGGCTTGACGCTCTTTTTCTTCCTTCCCCCTATCCACAAAAAGTGCCCTTAAGGGCACTAATGCCGATCGACCAGACCAAAATATTAAAGGCTACATTGAAAGCCCCTTGCTTTTATACTTTGAATAATCGGTAAGCTCGTCCTTGAAACCGTTGAAAACCTCTTCTTTTTTTGGGTATTTGCTCCCTAACAGGTTACTTATGGCATATATGCCCCGTCTTAAGAGACGCGCCTGTTTGGCATTTAGCTGTTTCCTCGAAACGGAAAGCAGAGTTTCCATTAGCCCATTTTCCATATGGAATTCCAGTATCTCCGAAGGTAGGTTCGGTCCGGCCCCATCCAATTCCAACAGATAGGCCGCTTTTTTGTACTGCCCTCTTTCAATTAAGTAGGAAGACCATAAGTTCTTCAGATGGTCCTGCCCATTGCTCTTGATACCCTGCAATATTTTCGGCTGATCTTCCAAGGCTCTGTACAACCCGTTCGAGGATAAGAGATAGGCTTGAACTTTTGTCGATAGTGCCACGCCCACCGGATATTTGGAGTATAAAGAACATATACTGATGCTCCCTTCCGTCTCTTTAAAATAAAAACCTTTGGTATTGAAAAAACGGATATAGTCCTCGGGCGATTTTTCAAATCGTCGGTGCATGTGTTCTGCATTCTTAACATATGCCTTTAGACTTAACGCTTCGAACTTTATCCTATACTCCTTTGCCATCGCTTCGTAAAGGTTCGGGAACATTAAGGGCAAGAATATGGCGGTCGGGCTTAGGCGGATTTCCTTTTCGATTTTGTTGTTCAGAAGTCCTTCCAACACTTTTTCGTTCTCCTTGATAAAGCCCGGCGAAACGTAAAAATCAATTTGTTTGGGCCATGCGACATCGCCAATATCCAGTTTGATCTTATGTCGATCGGAGTTCGCAAAGGTCAAAGTATCATTGTCGTATTTGGTTCCGAGGCTGTGCAAAAGCTCGAAAAGTATTCCCCTTGACTTCGGTTTATCGAATAGTTGTTTATCGATTACCCTCTTAACAAGCACTGCCTTCTTTTTCAGTTCACTTTCTTCCCTTACCGATTCCTTGATGTGAAGATTGTCTTTTACCGTACGGAACTCGGACTGTATCATCCTGCCCAGGCTGTTATTATCGGTATGGAGGTATTTCTTTAGGAACATAAAACGTTCAGACTGGGCCATTGCTTGGACTATTTCCCTGATAGGATCCCCATGAATATGTTCAGAAAAAAAGTTTCTTCTGCCGGAATTTTGATACGATATTCGGAAGCCCTCCGTTATGGCCTTCCGAAGTTCCAAGGTCAACTGGTTACTTTCCATATACATCTGGGTATATCCGCCTCCGAATAGTTCGGGATTTTGATGGATTCCGATATCCTTCGCTATTTCGTTGCCTTTTAGTACGTAGCCCGATTTATCATAGATCCTAAAATCGATGGCCTTTCCTTCCTTGCCATATTCGATTTTGCAATCCAGCTTTTGGTAGGATTTCAGGATGTCCGGAAGATGTCCGGGGTCTATGGTTTTAAAAAGCCTGTAGGTGGTCCACAACTGTTTTTCGAGCCGCTTTTTGACCATGGGCAACAGTTTGGAATCCAAGTTCTTTTCGAAGGCCTTTTGCAGTTTTGGGCCGCTCAGTTTTGAATGGACGGTATAGCCGTCGATAAACCTTGATCTGTATCCGTTGTTTATTGATATTCCATAGGTCACCCCTACCCTACCCTTGTTGTTTTTGACCGTCCGTACCTGAATATGATGGGGCTTGACCAGTTCGGCCAGTTCCCCGAAGCTTTTAACTTTATATTTTTGTAGGGTGTTGTTCAGGATGTCCTGAATATAGAACCTCACCCCGTTGATATCCTCTTTTCTGAACTCGGGATTCCGATAAATGGGCAGTTCCTTCCGTTCCTTGGTCTCCGGGGACGGGAAAAGTCCGTACCGTTTTTCCAGATATTTTTGGGTGGCAACGTTCCTTCTGAAATCGTTGGATAGATCTATCATCGAACCATCCTCCTTGATGGTGGTCGAGACGATATGGACGTGCTCGTGTTTAGTATCGTGGTGGCGTATTACGACATAGGGTTGTCCGCCGTAGCCCATATGTTGCATGTAATCCTTGGACAGCTCGAAAAAGTCCCGGTCGTTCAACCGTTCTCCCCTGGGGAGGTTTATGGTTGTATGTACATACCGTTTTTCGGAACCGTGGCGATTGCCAAGATGATAAAGGACACTCCCGAAGAATTCCTTGTCGGTATCGGTATCGGAATAGGTGTTCTGGAAACCAAGCACGGTGCTCTTGGATTTTCCCAATACATAGTTGAGAACACCATGTACATTTTCCCGATAGAGTATCCTCGCTATCATTTTTTATTTCCGTTTTTGAGCGTCCTTACCAATTCATACATCAGTTCGTTGGCTTTTTCTATTTCCCGTTCAAGATTGGAATTCGGGCTGCGCATGTTCTTGTAGTTCGCCACTTTGACCAGTTGGTTGATGTTCGTGCCTATCCTGTTCAATTG
>RCMY010000947.1_pt1 | contig 27739 bp, 25 predicted proteins | sample 2041341 | NCBI WGS metagenome assembly RCMY01 (sample SAMN09708234, study PRJNA481090) | Marine sediment metagenome, whole genome shotgun sequencing project.
TGGCCGTATTGATTTATTCTAACTGAATCCAATCTTTCCGCCAATTCTTTTTGTGCACTCATTCCAATACTGTAAAGGACAAATGCCACGATCATAATATAAAATTTGTTTCTCATTACTAATTAATTTACTTATCTATTTATTTGCATTATTTATAATTTTCTAATCATTTTTGAAAGCTTTTCATCTTTCCCTATTTTCATCTTCTTGCGCAATCGGTATCGATTCACCTCCACACTTTTTGGCGTAATGTTCAAAATGGATGCTATTTCTTTTGAGGTCAATTTCAATCGAAGAAGTGAGCATAATTTTTTTTCATTATCTGTTAATCCCGGATATTTCTTTTCTAGATTTTTGTAAAAACTTTTGTTTAACTCTTTGATGTATTCTTCAAAATTTTTTCGCTCATTTTCAATATTAAGATTCTCAATAACCAACACCCGTAATGTGTTTAAATCGCTATATTTCAATGATTCTTCTGGTTTTGCTTTAAGTCTTTCTATTTCTACTTTTAATCTGGATAGAATTTCATTTTTTCGAATGATACTTAGGGCTATTTTCTTTTGTTCTTTTTCTTTTTCATCAATTTCTTTTTCCAGTTCAGAGTTTACCCTGTTTTTCATTTTTAATTCATTCTCTAAAGCTTTTTGCTGCTTGTCATATTTTTCGATGCTCTCTTGAAACTCTCCAAGTTTATCTTTATCTCTAAGTTCTACAATGATATATATTTGATATATAATGATAATAATCAATATAATAAGTACAATTAAAAAGGCTGGTTTGTATAATTCGATGGTATTTATTTCTTCGTTTACCGGCTCAAAATTTTGTAAAATTTTTGTTTTATCATCTATTGAAATATTTGAGTTTTGATTGGGAATAACATCTCCTTTTACATTCTTTGTAGGGTTTTGTGATACCGTCACATTGAAAACATTACTCATAAAGAAAAGAGCAAAAAATGCGAAAAAACCTGCTATTATAGGAGTTATAACCCAACCTATTGCAATTCTTCCAATAATATTCAATTGAATTGTTCTACCACCTTTTAAAATACCAATACCTAAAATAGCTCCAACAATTGCTTGCGAACTTGATACCGGAACCAGTGGTATTGGCGGTAATCCGATGTGCGTAAATAAATTGGATAAACTTTGAGAAGAAAAAACGAATAAAACCAAGGAGTGTGCTAATACTACAACCAAGGCGGTTTCAGCATTTAGTTTCATTAAAGAATTTCCGACCGTCATCATCACTTTTTTCGAATAGGTAATAATTCCTATGGCAATAGAAACACCACCTGCAAGAAATAATAATTGAACACCATTAATAGTAAAAAAACCAAAATCTAAAGAAATATTTGGCGCCGATGGTATAAAAACACCAACAACATTTGCAATATTATTGGCACCCAAACTATAGGAACCAAAGGCCCCAACAATAAGCAGCCCATATTTTATATACGCATCTAATCGAATAAGGTGAATTTTTCTCTTTTTAAGAAAGAATCGCAGTAATAAGAATAACAGAATAGCAAAAATACCGCCTAGAATAGGACCAGAAATCCAAGTTGTTACAATTTTTGTGAGCGATGTATAATCTGTTGGATTTCCGGTGAAAAAATTCCAACCGATAATAGCTCCAACAATGGCTTGTGAAGTAGATACCGGAAGTTTCAATTTGGTCATCCAAAAAACAGAAATCCCTGCTGCTAGAGCGACCGTAAAAGCGCCTCCTAAAGCATCGACAGAACCTAATTTTCCAAGAGTTTCTGCACCACCAGAACCTTGCATAATAGAACCTAAAATAACAAAAATAGAGGCAATAATTGCGGCTTGCTTGAATCGAATCAACCGAGAACCAACTGCTGACCCAAAAACATTGGAGGCATCATTGGCACCTAAAGTCCATCCTAAAAAAAGTCCGCTTGAAATAAAAAATAGCAACATAGTTTTGCTTTATATTGAACAATTACATTTTAATTTTAATCACAAGTGACGATAATTGATGTGCAACGCTTTTAGCATTGTTAGAAATTTGTTCAATGTGCAAGGCAAAATATCGAAGGTGAATTTTTTCACTTAATCGCAGTATATCTAATTCTTGAAAGATTTTTCGTTTTAATTTGGTAGACAATACTTCAGCTTCTCTTTGATAAAAAAGAACTTTTTGTATTTTATCTTTCACATCATCTGGCGAAGTAAAAAATGTTCTAGAAGCCGAAACAACATTTTCAGCAGAGTTAGAAGATAGCTTTGTTAATTCTAAAAAATCATTTTTGATAGATTCAGGAATCTTTGGGGTTTCAACATCAAACTGGGTTAATAAATCTTTAGATCTATCAATAATATCGTCAACCTTTTCAATCAAGTTTAAGATATCACTTGCGTAATTTGGCATTAATGCATGTAAATAGAAATCATTTTCAACTTTTCGTTGAATGGCATCTGCTTCTTTTTCTAAACTTTTTAAGGCCACAAGGTTGTGTTCAAACTCAATACTGTTGCCATTAATATAATTGTTAACCCCTTTTTTGAAGTTTAAAATACCTAAATCTAATTTATCAAAAAACTCATCTACACTAAGAGCTACCGACTTTGAAGTTTTAAAAATATTATTCATTATTTCACTTTTACCGTTGATACTTCAAAAGTAAGTTGAATCGAAGCTTACAAACATGATATAAATCAGTCTGTATAGTTCTTGAAAAAAAAATAGTGTATTCACTATTTTTAATAGCTTAAATATCAGTTATATAAGTTGTAGTATGTAGTAAATGCATTGTGTCATAAAAACAGATTGTAGTGTTTATGTTTTGTTTTTATTTTAAGAATTTAAACTTTTTTTATTCACTATTACTATTTAACCTTCAAGTCAAAGAGGGTTTTGTTTTCCAATTTCCCCATCAAAATATCATTTGAATTTACTCGACCAACACCTTCAGGAGTACCTGTAAATATAATGTCGCCAATTTTAAGTGTGAAATACTGAGAAACATAAGAGATAATTTCATCTATTTTCCATAACATGTGTTTTGTATTTCCGTTTTGCACTAATTCATCATTTTTATACAACTGAAAACTCAAGTTCTCTAAATCGTAACCTTTTTTGGAGACGAATTCCCCTAATACAGCGCTACCATCAAATGCTTTTGCCTTTTCCCAAGGTAAACCTTTAGCTTTTAGCTCATTTTGTACATCTCTTGCAGTAAAATCTATTCCCAAACCAATTTTGTCATAATATTTATGCGCAAACTTTTGTTCAATAAATTTTCCTACCCTATTAATCTTCACAAGAACTTCAACTTCATAATGAATGTCTTTTGAAAATGGCGGAATGACAAAAGGGTTCTTATCGATCAATACGGCTGAATCAGGTTTTAAAAAAATTACGGGATCTTTAGGTCTTTCATTTTGAAGCTCTTCAATATGTTTGACATAATTACGGCCGATACAAATAATTTTCATGACAGAATTGGTATTAAAAGGTTAAAAATTATTATTAAAAAAATTACTCTCCAGTTTCAGGAAATACTATTGCACGATTATTGGCTACAATAATTTGATTTTGAAGATGGCATTTTACTGCTTTCGCCAAAACCAATCGCTCAATATCAGCACCAATTCTTTTTAATGTTTTTGGTGTACTATCATGAGTTACACGCTCAACGCCTTGTTCAATAATCGGCCCTTCATCGAGATCTTGCGTAGCATAATGCGCAGTTGCTCCGATTAGCTTAACACCCCTTTCATATGCTCTTTGATATGGATTTGCACCTTGAAAAGCAGGTAAAAAAGAATGATGAATATTTATTATTTTCTGCGGATAACGATGAATAAAATTTGAAGTTAGAATTTGCATGTATCTCGCCATGACAATTAAATCGATGCAATTTTCTTCTATCAATTTCATGACTTGCTGTTCTTGTTCGTGTTTTGCATTTTTATCTACAGGTAAATAAAAATATGGTATTCCAAACATTTTGGCAATTGGCTTTAACTTATCATGGTTACTAATGACCATTTTTATGTTACAATCCAAATCCCCTTCTTGTTGCCTTTCGAGTAAATCATACAAACAATGGCTTGTATGAGAAACCATTATTGCAACATTCATTTTATGTTCTCCATAATGAGCCGACCAGTTAAAATTAAGAGGCTCCGCCAAGGTCAAAAACTTAGTTTCGAGTGTATCTTTACTGATTTCTATACCATCAGCATTTAAATGGATTCGCATGAAATAAGAATTCTGGGCTGCATTTACATATTGCTGACAACTTAAAATATTAAAGCCTTCCTGATAAAAAAAATTCGTGATTTTAGCTACTAAACCTTTCTGGTCGTTGCATTTTATTAGAAAAGTTATTTTTTGTGATTTCATGTATTACTGCTTGTTGCTGATTTATATTATTTCTCTAGTCTCTTTTGCTTTCGCTGGAAGAACAATTTGTTTGTAATTTTCTTTTTCTAAAATTCAAATCACATACTTCTTATGGCAACCATTTTTTCTCAAAATTAGGTTTGCGTTTTTCTAAAAAGGCATTTCTACCTTCTTTTGCTTCTTCGGTCATATAAGCCAAGCGCGTAGCTTCTCCCGCAAAAACTTGTTGCCCAACCATACCGTCATCAGTTAAATTCATGGCAAACTTCAACATTTTTATCGAAGTTGGAGATTTCGCTAAAACTTCTTGAGCCCATTCATAAGCCGTATTTTCTAAATCATCATGAGATACAACTGCATTTACCATACCCATCTCGTAAGCTTCTTGAGCAGAATAATTTCTGCCTAAAAAGAAAATCTCCCGAGCCCTTTTTTGTCCCACCATTTTTGCCAAATACGCAGAACCATATCCCCCATCAAAACTAGTAACATCTGCATCCGTTTGCTTGAAAATAGCATGTTCTTTACTCGCCAAAGTCATATCACAAACCACATGCAAACTATGCCCACCACCTACAGCCCATCCCGGAACCACGGCAATTACAACTTTGGGCATGAACCGAATCAAACGTTGCACCTCTAAAATATTCAATCGATGCATGCCATCTTCGCCAACATAGCCTTGATGACCTCGAGCTTTTTGGTCGCCGCCAGAACAAAAGGAATACACTCCATCTTTGGTTGATGGTCCTTCAGCAGAAAGCAAAACTACTCCAATACTAGTGTCTTCTTGTGCATCGTAAAAAGCATTGTAAAGTTCACTTGTTGTTTTAGGTCGAAATGCATTTCTGACATTTGGGCGATTGAAAGCAATTCTAGCAACACCATTGCATTTTTTGTAGGTTATATCTTCATATTCTTTGGCAATTTTCCATTCTGGTTGTATCATTTGATAAGTTTTACAATTATTGTGAAATATTTAGCGCGCTAAATCGTTGGGATTATAAATAATGATAGCGAAATTAACAAAAGTTTAGAAATTAAACTTCTTGTTGGTTATATTTATCATTTATAAAACTAAAAAAACAAAACTAATTCTATGAAAAAAATAGTCTTACTATTATTATTCGTTTCTTTTTATGGATTTTCTCAAGAAAATATTATTTTAAAAAAGTTTAATTCTAACGAATTAGATGCCGAAAGAATACTAAAAATATATGTACCTGATTCTTACGAAACCAATAAAGACAATACCTATCCGGTTGCCGTAGTTTTTGATGCCGAATATTTATTTGATGTTTATGTGGCAAATTCAAAACTGTTCTCTTCAAGAAATGAAGCTCCGGAACAAATTGTTGTTGGCGTTTTTCAGAATCAAAATGACGAAAGATATATTGATTGCGATTTTAGCATTGATAATGGCTTACCAAATGAATCAAGTACAAAATTTTATAAATTTATTCGAGAAGAGTTATTAAATTATATCGACGGAAATTATAGAACTTCTCTTTTTAAAACAATCGTTGGAAACACAATTACAGCAAATTTTTTAAACTATTTTTATATTGAAAATGAAAGTGCATTTAATGCTTTTATCAATATAAATCCGAGTTATGCGCCAAAAATCAGTGAAAGATTAGAAGCAAAAAGTCAGCATCTAACCGTGAATGCTTTTTATTATTTAAGTTCTGGTAATTTTAATATGGATGACAAATTAGAATCTATTAACAGTGTTCACAATCTTTTAAAACTATCCGATAATGAAAAATTTAAATACAAATATGACGATTTTTCAAATTCAACCAAAACAGCATCAATCGGACAAGCAATACCGAGTGCGATGGGATTTATTTTTGAACTGTTCGCTCCGATTTCTAAAAAAGAATTCGATGAAGAAATAGCAGAATTAACGCCTCCTGAAGCAATTGCGTATTTAGAAAAAAAATATGTTGAAATTGATTATTTATACGGTTCGAACGTAAAAATAAGAGAAAGTGATATTTACATGATAGAACCTGTTATTATTGATAAAAGTAACGGAGATTATCTTGAAGAGTTTGGTAAAATGATTTTAAGATTATATCCAGAATCTCCGATTGGTGATTATTATATTGGCATGTATTATGAAACCGGTTATGACTATAAAAAAGCTATCAAATATTATAAAAACGGTTATGCAAAAATCGGTTCTGACAATCCGAATTCCGATGCGTATTATGGCAATGTAGAAAGAGTATTGGACAAACAGCGAATGCAAAAACTGGGAATTTCACCCGAAGAACCTGAGGCAGAACAAGAAGCAGAAGAAGTTGATAATAACGAAAGCGGACAATAAAAAATACTACTAAAACAGATAAAAAAAAGCTCCCATTTGAGGAGCTTTTATTTTTTTAGGGGAAAAATAATTTCTAGTAGACAGATTCTTTTCCAAATTCTACACATAATAAATAATAGAACATCGCACGATATTTGTTTCTATTAGAAGATCCTAATTTTTCACAAACTTTTTGAATTGCTGCATCTAATTTTGGTCCATCTTTCAAACCTAATTTTTTGATCAAGTAATTGTTTTTAACAGTTTCTAATTCTGACTTATCTGAGCAAGAAACAGTCGCGGAATCTTTATTATAAATTGATGGTCCGCATCCGATAGTTACTTTTGTTAATAAATCCATTTTAGCATTAACGCCAGCTTTCGATTTTAATTCACTCGCATACAACGCAATTAATTCATCCCTTTTACTCATAATTTTTTATATTTAAATTGGTTAAAAAATATTTCTTTCTCAAATTTAAGAAAATAAGAAAGAAATCAACCTAAGCTTTTAAAATATTTTTTTAAAATAAGTTCGTTTTCAATAGTTGGAGTAAAAATTTCAATCAATTTTGGGTTCTCGCTTTTCTTATAAAAATCTTGAAAACAATTATCCAATTCTGTATCATTTTTTACAGATTTATAATCAAACCCATACATTTTACATAAATTTTCTGCGGTAAGATGATGCGGAGATTCAAAATAATTCAGGGCGTTTGTAGATTTGGGTCCTGGGATAAGTCTAAAAATTCCACCTCCGGAATTATTAATAAGTACAATTCTAAAATCTTTCGGAATATAATTATTCCACAAACCATTGCTGTCATAAAAAAAGCTAATATCGCCTGTAACAAAAACTGTTTGACCCGTATTGGCATAAGCTGCTCCGATAGCAGTTGACGTGCTACCATCAATGCCGCTTGTTCCTCGGTTACAAAAAACGTTTAACGTACTATTTAAATCGAACAATTGCGCATAGCGTATTATCGAACTATTTGAAAGTTGCAACTGGATATTTTCAGGTAAACTTTTTAAAACCTTATCAAAAACTTTAAAATCAGAATAAACTAACTCATTCAAATGATTTGCATGATTTTCTTGACGGATTTTTTTCAGGTCTAAAAACTCTTTTTGATAACTACTCTCTTGAGTTTTAGTCAAAAAGAAAAACTGACTAAAAAATAGCTGAGCCGATATTTTAAAATGATGGTTTAAACAAAAGAAGGTGTTTGGTGCATTTTCTTTATCTATATGCCAATGGTATTTTGGTGGATATTTTCTCAAAAACTCCTTTATTTTCTTAGAAACAACCATGCCTCCAAAAGTGAGTAAAACTTCAGGCTGTAATGCTATAAAATCTTTTTCGTTAAAAGGAATAATCAATTTATCAATGCTATTAATAAACTTTTCATGATAAACATTCGAAGTGGTTTCCGTCAAAACTAATACCGAAGAATCTTTGATTAGATGCGAAAGTTGGGTTTGAATAAGCGCATCAGGATTATGGCTGCCAAGCAGAACCATTTTTTTAGATGAAGCATTCCAAATTGTTGCGAATTTTTCTAATTCATCCACTTGTAAAGGAATTTCATCTAACAAACTATCCGACTCTAAATTAATTGAATCTTCTATAATAGGAACCGTAAATTCATCAACAAATTCATAAAGCGGTTCTTCAAACGGCACATTGATATGTACCGGACCATTCTTGTTTTTTGCTGTTTCTATGGCTGATTTTATGAGCAGTTCATTAGCTACAATCTCAGAATTCTTTCCGGTTGAACCGAAATTTTCAGCTTCAAGAGCAATTAAATTGGCATTAAACAGACTGTGATTCGCGAAAACATTTTTCTGTCGAATGGTTTGACCGTCACCAATATCAATCATGAAATTTGGTCTATCTGCAGAGATAACTATTAACGGAATTTTACTGTAAAATGCTTCCGCTACAGCGGGATAATAATTCAATAATGCCGAACCTGAGGTGCAAACTACCACAACAGGTTTTTTGGTTTGTTGTGCAATTCCCAAGGCAAAAAAAGCAGCGCATCTTTCATCAACAATCTGTAAATCAGTAATTTTGGGGTGATTTGAAAAACCAATAATTAACGGAGCATTTCGCGAACCTGGAGAAATAATCACGTGCTCAATATTTTGAGCTACACAATGTTGAATAATTAATTGGGCAAGTTCGTTTTTAGGATATTGCGGCATTTAGTAGATTTGAAATTCAGTAAACAAAAGTAAGAATGTTTTTACAAAACTCTTTTCATAATGGCACTTTTCGCGACAGTTTCTTCCCATTCTTTTTCTGCATTACTATTTATAGTAATTCCACCACCAATATAAACAAAAGCTTTTTGATTCTTTAATTGCATACAACGTAAATTCACAAAAAGATTTGTTTCTTCGGAATCCTGTTTATTTTGCGATTTACAATGAATTTCCCCTAAAAAACCAGTGTAAAATTCTCGGTCGTAATTTTCATTTTTCAGGATAAATTTTTTGGCTGCATCTTTCGGTAAACCGCAAACAGCCGGCGTTGGGTGTAAAGTTCTCACTAAATGCAACAATTGTTTTTTTGACGTCAATTTCCCAGAAATTTCGGAACAAATATGCAAGAGACTCCCGGCTTTCAATGTAAAAGGTTTGCTGATTTTTAAATCAATTTCTGCTAAATTAGATTGAATAAAATCGGTCACAAACTGTTGTTCTTGAATTTCTTTATCTCCCCAAATAATATCCAAAGTTCCCTTATAATTTTGTGTACTTGCGAGCGCCATTGTTTTAAAATGGTTATTTTTTGTTTTGATCAATATTTCGGGTGTTGCTCCCATCCAAAAACCAACTTTGGGATGAAACCAGCAATACACAAAGGTTGAAGGATAGGCTGCAAGCAATTTTTGAAAAACAATTTTCACATCAAAATGATCGATTTTAACAACTTCTATTCTCGACAACACCACTTTTTCTAATAATCCGTTTTGTATTGCAGAAATACCATTTTTAACTAATTTCAAATGCTTTTCTTTCTCGCTCTCCTTGGGAATCAAAGAAGTTTCATCTGTATGCTCCTCTTTTGCATAATCACCTAAATCAGCAAAAAATAAATCACATTTTTCAACTGGAAACAGAATACTCTGAGCAGAATATTCAAACGGTGAAAACACGAAACCTGATTCAGACAAATTTTTAGACAAATACAATTCCTTATCTTTTTGAAATAAGCCTTTTACCAAGCTCTCCTCTGGTTTTTTATAGATTACAAAAGGAGACCCTGCATTTCTAGCTGTTTCTATTTTTACTAATAAATCGTTTAAATCTGTTTGCAATTTAAAGTGCTTTTAAAATTTCGTTTTTTATAAATTCAAAATCCGTCCATACTAAAGCATGAGTTCCGTTTTTTATCGAGACCAACTGAAATTTATCTTGATCTATAATTTTTTCCAAAAATAAAGAATTTTTATAAGGAACAATCTTATCGGAAGTTCCATGTATTACAATCACTTTTGATTCACTTATATTCCATTGCTTTTCCAGTTTGGGTAATTCGGAAATATGTTTCAGTTTTTCTTTGGAGGCAGCTTGAAAAATATCAGGAATTAATCTTCTTGTTAGCTCCCATTCATACAATTTCAAAGCCCAAAACATTGGTTCTAAATCTCCTTTTACTGAGGGAGCCAATGCTATTTTCTGCTTATAATTTTTAGTGGCAGCCATTACAATAGTAGCACCATAAGAATATCCTACCAAAACTATTTTTTTAGGATCCCAATTTTCTAACACTTTCTCTAAAACCTCTAATTCTAGGAGGATTGAATTTAATACTTCTCCTGTATTTTCATTACCATAACCAATTCTATCATAGGTAATTATATTAGCTTTTTGACGTAAATCAGCATCAATTAAGTATTTCTTAAAATCCATGCTAGAACCAGGTGAACCATGAATAAAAACTAAAATTGGCAAGGCTGTATCGATTGTCTTTTGCATTTCAATCACTCTTACTTTTTTGTCTTTGTAATCAATATTACGAATGGTTGGATGAATTTTTTCTGAAGATAATTTTTCTAAAATCTGAGTATTTGTATTCGGTTTAGTAATCTGATAAAAAAGTATAGCCAGGGCTACCAAAATAACTAATAGTAAAATGCCAACGATTTTAAAAAATTTCTTCCACCGAGCTTTCTTCATTAAGTTCTATTGTTTTTTCGGCAAGATGATATTGGTAAGTTTGCATATCGTAATTAATTTATTTTCCTCATCTACTATGCGAATTTCCCATAAATGGGTAGATCTTCCTTTATGAATTATGCGTGCTGTGGCGCTTACAATACCTTCTTTTTTACTCTTTAGGTGGTTCGCATTTATTTCAATTCCGCGAATTTCGAACTTACTATTATCTATAAAAATATGTGAAGCCATACTCCCGACACTTTCTGCTAACGAAACAGTTGCACCACCATGCAAAAGCCCCATAGGTTGGTACACGCGAGAATTTACTGGCATAGTCGCTGTTAAGAAATCATCTCCAATTTCAGTATATTGAATTTCAAGAGTTTCCATGAGCGTATTTTTGCACATCGCATTTATTTTAGATAAAATGTCTTTCGAATTCATATTAAAACTATATTATTTCGGTAAAAATAAGATTTTTCAATGGTTTGCTCCTAACAAACAAGAGGTTAAAATAAAAAAATAAAAACTTTAAAAAGAACTGTTAAATAAAACAAAATCAATGTCAATTTTATTTGGAATTCGTTTTTAAATATTATTTTTGCACAAAAATATTTCAAAAATTATGGCGTACAAAATTCGTGTTATTTTAAATGCAAAAACAGATGTTATACGTGATATTGCAATTGAACAATCGGAAACTTTAGAAGATTTACACAATGCAATTACGAATGCTTACGGTTTTTCCGGACATGAAATGGCATCCTTTTATAAAGCAGATAATGAATGGAATCAAGGAGAAGAATTTCCTTTATTCGACATGAGCGAAGAATATAGTGATGATACCATCATGATGAGCGAAGTAATTTTGGAAAGCGTACTTACAAAACCAAATGAAAAATTGATTTATGTGTACGATTTTTTCAATATGTGGTCTTTTTACGTCGAGTTGATTGAAACTGATTTTGAAGCTATTGATTTTTCACTTCCAAGTTTGGTTTTTTCTTTAGGAGCAATTCCTAAAAATGCACCTGATTTAGTTTTTGAAAAAGACACTAAAAAAAGTCCAAAATCGATAGATAATTATGAAGATTTAGATGATGACGACATAGACGACGATGATCTAGACGATTTTGACGAGTACGATGATGATATTGACGCGTATTAAAATTACCGAATAATATAGGTATTCGCACTCTCGTAGTTACGTACCACAAAATCAAAGGCTACTGTTAATATTTCTCCCATATTTCTACAGCTTTTAAATCGTTTATCATTGGTATATTGATTCAAACCTTTTTTAAGTTTCTCTACATTTTCAGGTGTTGAAATATTATCGTTTATCATGCAGTGAAGCAACTGCTTTACACGATCATGAGAACCTTTTAACCTTTTCGCCACCATAGATCGTTCTTCTTTTCGATATTGCTCAATAGATTTGGGTTGTAAACATTCTTCCACCATTTTTACAAACGGATAATTATCTTTAAAAAACTGGGGCAAATAAACTTTTATATTTCCTTCATACGATTGTTGGTCAAAATCCATTGCACGAATACGATATTGTACTTGATCAAAATCAAAAGTTGGTACAATTACATAATTATATGCACGCATATCCCCTAATAAACGCATCAAACTCCGTTCATTGAATTTTACAAATTCTTTCGACAATCGGAGTTTTTCAACTCTTGATAATTCTAAAAAACTCTCTTCCATAAAAGCATCACCAGGAATTCCCAACACATGTTCTTCAATCAAGGTGTCTTTATAAACTAAAAAATTGATGTTATTTGGTGAAAGAATATCTTCTAACTCTAATCCGTAAACTCGCGATGCATCGGCTTTTTTTACATAGATATAGGTATAGTTATCATTCAATATGTTTCGAATTTTCACACGAAATGGTTTGGAATTTCCAAAAGTGCAATAATCAATTTCATCGACCATCAAGTGTTCTAAAATATCTTCGGTACCGTCACTATGCAAAATATTATACATTCGCTTCAAGCTCAAATCAATGTCAATTTGCTCAAATTCAGGATAATAAACACGTATCCATAAGGTATCTTTATCATTTTTATCATAAACCGTTACAGAACCTGAAAAACGCAATAAATCGTCATAAAAAACCGGAATTTTTATATTTCGATTGTATTCCGTCAAATAATCATAAAGCATTTGATTAATCGGAAAAGTTGGTTTTTTTTTAGAAATTAGTTTTTGTTCCATTGCAATTATCCATTATTAAAGTCCTTTAAAAAAAGGTGTCACGAAGATACTAAAACTTTAGGTCTTCTTCCTAAATAATAGAAAAATCAGATTAATATTCAAGCCTAAGAGTAACAAATAATTTATTTGTTCGTCGTATAGATAACCAAAACAAAATCTCCTTGGAAACAATTTTATCTTTAAAAAATCTACATAAAAAATTTGGTGCAATTCATGCCGTTAACAACCTTTCTTTTGACATTAAAAAAGGAAATGTATATGGTATCTTGGGTCCGAATGGTAGTGGAAAATCAACCACTTTAGGTATTATTTTAAATGTTGTAAACAAAACTTCGGGCGAATTTAGCTGGTTCAACGGTAATACCTCAACACACGATGCGCTAAAAAAAGTTGGAGCAATTATTGAAAGACCCAATTTTTACCCATACATGTCGGCAGTTGAAAATTTAAAATTGGTGTGTAAAATTAAGGAAATTCCGTATGATAAAATCGATCAAAAATTAAAGGAAGTAAATCTTTACGAAAGAAAAAATAGCAAATTCAAAACCTTTTCTTTAGGGATGAAACAACGTTTGGCAATCGCTTCGGCCCTGCTTAACGATCCTGAAATTTTGATTTTAGACGAACCTACCAATGGTTTAGATCCGCAAGGAATTCATGAAATAAGAAGTATTATTCAAGATATTGCTTCAAAAGGAACAACCATTTTATTGGCCTCTCATTTATTAGATGAAGTCGAAAAAGTTTGTTCGCATGTGGTGGTGATTCGAAAAGGAATCAAATTGTATTCCGGTCGTGTAGACGAAATGACCTCTTCTTTTGGCATAATTGAATTAAACGCTGATAATAAAACCGGTAAACTTATAAAATTACTGCAAGATTATGACGGTATTGCAAATGTAAAAATGGAAAACAATCTAATTTTTGCCGTGTTGAATAAAGATATTTCTACAGCGGATTTAAACAAATTTTGCCTTCAAAATGACATATTTTTATCGCATTTAACGAAAAGAAAACCAACTTTAGAACAACAATTCTTAACCTTGACTAACAATGTTTAGACTTCTCAATATAGAAATTCACAAACTCAAAAATAGCCGTGCTAGCATAGTTTTAATCAGCACTTATTTTTTACTGTTGACCTCCATCGCGCTTATTGCGGCGATTAAATTTGATATCGGTCCTATTCAATTTCATTTGGCAGAACAGGGGATTTTTAATTTCCCATACATATGGCATTTTAACACTTTTATAGCCGCATTTTTTAAACTTTTTTTATTGCTAGTTATTGTTTCCATGGTTTCTAACGAATACAGCAACAAGACTTTAAAGCAAAATTTAATCGACGGCCTCAGTAAAAAAGAATTCATTTTAAGTAAGTTTTATACCGTTATTTTATTTGCTTTGATTTCGACAATCTTTGTTTTTGTAGTTTCTTTAATTTTGGGATTAATTTATTCAGACTTTAACGAACCTTCCATCATCTTTTCAAATTTAGAATACCTTGTTGCTTATTTTATAAAACTTGTTGGATTTTTCTCTTTCGGCTTGTTTATGGGTTTATTAATTAAACGATCTGCTTTTGCTGTTGGAGCCATGCTGATTTTATTTGTCATCGAAACCATCAGTTATAATATTTTAAAATACAATTTTTTAAAGGGTACAAATATTGCAGATAACATCTATCAATTTGGACCATTTCATGCCTTATGGAATTTAATTGACGAACCTTTTTCAAGACTCAATGCTGTAAAAACTTTGGCTTCTCAAATTGGTGAAAATATCGAATATGATTATGGTGTGCACTGGTATCAAATTGCGATTGTCATGGGATGGATTGCCTTTTTTATTTACGGATCATATTTCCTGTTAAAGAAACGTGATTTATAAAATTCTGCAAAAAAAATTGAATTTCCAGCTTTAATTGGGCCACCAAACCTATTGTAGATAAAATTATATTATGCACGATGTTTTTCGACTATGATTTACAGAAAAAAAAATTAGTAGTTGAAATTTCAGAAAGTATTTTTCTATCTATCGAAATATATAAATTGTGTAAACATTTTTTATAGTAAAAATAGGGTAAATACAACGCCTCAGATGATGATTTATAAACCCACTTCAATTTCTTAAAATGGTTTATGCTTTAAAAACCAAAACTTGGAGTGCTGTAATAAATCTACCTCATAAAAAAAGGCTGCCAGAAACGACAGCCTTTTTAATTATAATTATTTTAATTACAAAACGTTATCCATGATTTCCTGAACTACTTCCGGATTTAACAACGTGCTTGTATCTCCTAAATTACTGGTGTCATTACAGGCTATTTTTCGTAATATTCTTCGCATTATTTTACCAGAACGTGTTTTAGGTAAGCCAACCGTGAATTGTATTTTATCTAATTTCGCAATCGGCCCGATATGCTCAGTAATAATTTGGTTGATCTCACGACGTAAATTTTCTTGATCTCTACTTTCACCTGTTTCTTTTAAAATAACATAGCCGTAAAGCGCATTTCCTTTCACATCATGTGGGAATCCAACAATTGCGGATTCTGCTACTGCAGGATGTTCATTTACAGCATCTTCAATCGGAGCAGTACCCAAATTATGACCAGAAACAATAATCACATCATCTACACGACCTGTAATTCGATAGTAACCAACTTCATCGCGTAAAGCGCCATCTCCTGTAAAGTATTTATTTTCAAAAGCAGTAAAATAGGTCTCTTTATACCGTTGATGATTTCCCCAAATAGTTCTTGCAATAGAAGGCCATGGAAATTTAATACATAGTCGACCATCTACTTGATTATCTGTTATTTCCACACCATTCTCATCCATTAAAGCAGGTTGAATTCCCGGAAAAGGTAAGGTTGCGTACGTAGGTTTCGTCGGCGTTGCAAAAGGAATTGGCGTAATCATTACACCTCCAGTTTCTGTTTGCCACCAAGTATCTACAATTGGGCTTTTCTTTTTACCAACATTATCATTATACCAGTGCCAAGCCTCCTCATTAATTGGCTCTCCAACCGAGCCCAAAACTTTCAAAGAAGATAAGTCATGTTTTTCTACAAAATCTAAATTCTCTTTTGCCAATGCTCGAATTGCAGTTGGTGCGGTATAAAATTGTGTGATTTTATGTTTTGCAACAATTTCCCAAAAACGACCAAAATCCGGATAACTAGGAACTCCTTCAAACATAACCGATGTTGCACCGTTTGCTAACGGACCGTAAACAATATAACTATGGCCTGTAATCCAACCAATATCAGCGGTACACCAATAGATATCATTTTCTTTGTATTGAAAAACATTTTTAAATGTATATGCGGTGTAAACCATATATCCTGCGGTAGTATGAACCATTCCTTTTGGCCTTCCGGTTGAACCGGAAGTGTACAAAATAAAAAGCGGATCTTCGGCATCCATTAATTCTGCCTTACAAGTTTTATCAGCGGCATCCAAAAGTGGTTGTACCCATTTATCTCGCCCTTCTTTCATGGTCACTTTGGTGTTTGTTCGATTTACCACCAAAACAGTTTCGACACAGGGACAATTATTTATTGCTTCATCAACAATTACTTTCAAATCAATTGATTTTGTACCTCGAAAAGAGCCATCAGAGGCAATTACCATTTTACAATCGCTATCATTAATTCTTGTTGCCAGTGCTGTAGATGAAAATCCGGCGAAGACCACCGAATGAATAGCACCGATTCTCGCGCAGGCCAAAACAGAAATTGCCAACTCAGGAATCATCGGAAGATAAATACAAACTCTATCCCCTTTTTTTATACCATTATCTTTTAGCACATTAGCAAATTGACAAACGCGGTCATGCAAATCACTATAACTAATATACTGTGCTTTTTCTTCAGGGTTATTCGGTTCGAAAATAAAAGCCGTTTTATCACCTCTTGTCATTAAATGTCGATCGATGCAGTTTTCCGTAATATTCAATTTTGCACCTTCAAACCATTTAATTTCAGGCTTTTTAAAATCCCAACTCAATACTTTATCCCATCTTTTTCGCCATACAAAATGTTCCTCTGCAACCTCTTCCCAAAAGCTTTCCGGGTTTCTAACCGATTTTCTATAAACTTGATAATACTCCTCTAAATGCTTGATGTGATAATTACTCATTTTTGTACGTTTTTTTTAATATTTTATCTCCAATTAACTATTTTTATTTTGATTTTCTAAATTTAAGAAAAAATATAATGCATTATCCATAATTGCTTGAACGACATTCATATTTTACAAAGTGGAGATATCTTACCTCTTTTAAAATGTTATATTCCAGCTCCAAACTAGGTGCATAAACACTAAATTTCAATACGCCTAAGGCCAAAGGTATATGCCCTTTTAATGTGTCTTCCATACCAAAACAGCACATTCTGTCAAAGAGTAATTTAAAGAAACTATATTTTCTATAGAAAAGGATTTGGTCATGTATTTATCCACTCCCAATTCTTTTCCTTTTACATAATTTATAAATTCCATTTGAATTGTCTTATTTTTGCCCCATGAAATTTACTATTCAATCAGAATTCAAACCTACAGGAGATCAACCACAAGCTATAAAAGAATTGATTCAAGGTTTGGAGGATGGAGAAAAACACCAAGTATTACTAGGTGTAACAGGTTCTGGAAAGACATTTACCGTTGCCAATGTTATTGAAAAAGTTGAAAAACCGACCTTGGTTTTAGCACATAACAAAACTTTGGCTGCACAATTGTATTCCGAATTCAAGCAGTTTTTTCCGAATAATGCGGTTGAATATTTTGTTTCCTATTATGATTATTACCAACCCGAGGCCTATATCCCTACTACTGGTTTATATATTGAAAAAGACCTGTCTATTAATGATGAAATTGAGAGACTTCGGTTAAGTGCGACCTCATCCCTACTTTCGGGGCGAAGAGATGTTTTAGTCGTTGCTTCTGTTTCTTGCCTTTACGGGATAGGAAATCCGGTAGAATTCAAAAAAAATGTCATTGAAATTTACAAAGACCAAATTATTCCGAGAACAAAATTTTTGCACCAATTGGTTACCAGTTTATATTCTCGAACTGATGCCGAGGTAAAAAGTGGTAGTTTTAAAGTAAAAGGTGATACAATTTCTATCTACCCTTCTTATGGAGAAACTGGGTTTAAAGTTCATTTTTTTGGTGATGAAATTGAAGAAATCGAAAGTTTTGATTTGATAAATAACGAGATTCTCGAAAAATACGAACAGTTAACCATCTATCCTGCTAATTTATTCGTTACCTCTCCAGATATTTTACAAAATGCTATTCATGAAATTCAGGATGACATGATGAAACAAGTTGCATATTTTGAGGAAATTGGAAAAGGACTGGAAGCAAAAAGATTAAAAGAAAGAACCGAATTCGATTTAGAAATGATTCGTGAATTGGGTTATTGCAGCGGTATTGAAAATTATTCTCGCTATCTCGATGGCAGAGCACCAGGAACGAGACCATTCTGCTTGTTAGATTATTTTCCTAGTGATTATTTAATGTTGATAGATGAAAGTCATGTTACCGTTCCGCAAGTTCATGCAATGTATGGAGGCGACCGTTCCCGTAAGGAAAATTTGGTAGAATACGGATTTCGTTTACCATCTGCGATGGATAACCGTCCGCTTAAATTTGAAGAATTTGAAGCCATACAAAACCAAGTAATTTTCATCAGTGCTACTCCTGCAGATTACGAAATGCAATTAGCAGAAGGTGTTTTTGTAGAACAAGTAATTCGTCCGACTGGCTTATTAGACCCCGAAATTGAAGTGCGACCAAGTTTGAATCAGATCGATGATTTAATTGAAGAAATTCAAAAAAGGGTTGAATTAGACGAACGTGTTTTAGTAACTACACTTACTAAAAGAATGGCCGAAGAACTTACGAAATATCTCACTCGAATTCAGATTCGATGCCGCTATATTCATTCAGATGTCGATACTTTAGAAAGAGTACAAATCATGCAAGATTTGCGAAAAGGATTATTTGATGTATTGATCGGTGTCAACCTTTTACGAGAAGGTTTAGATTTACCAGAAGTTTCACTCGTTGCTATTTTAGATGCCGATAAGGAAGGTTTTTTACGTAGTCATCGTTCACTGACACAAACTGTTGGCAGAGCCGCTCGAAACATAAATGGTAGAGCAATTTTGTATGCAGATAGGATTACAAAAAGCATGCAATTAACTATGGATGAGACTAATAGAAGAAGAGAGAAGCAAGTTGCTTACAATACTGAAAACAAGATTACGCCAACGCAGATTAATAAAATAATCGGTGATTCTTTAACCAAAAAAGAAATTACAACCTATCAATATGACAGCGCAAATGCAAAGGCAGCTGAACGGGATTTGCAATATTTGGCCAAACCGGAAATTGAGAAACGTATACGAGAAAAAAGAAAAACGATGGAAGAGGCAGCAAAAGCGCTAGACTTTTTAGTCGCTGCACAAATGCGTGATGAAATAAAAGAATTACAGGGACATTTGTAAATCTTATCTACAATTTCAAAATCTTTTGAAGATCTTTTTCAAGCAACTCTAACAAACCTGACTCGGGCAATCTTTTAGTTAATTCGCGCCAGTTATTATCCTTTTTAAAAATTGCTTTGAAAATAGGCAGTGAATCTTCCAGTTGCCCATTACTTGCCATGGCAATGGCTGTCCAATATTTCATTTCTAAATTTTCAGGAAATAATTTTTCCGCAGCACCATATTCTTCCAATGCTAATTTCATATCCCCATGCTCTACTGCAAGATCACCTTTATTCATATGCTGATATGCATTGTGTACATTCAGCAATCTTTCTAATTCTTCTAAAGGATTTTGATGATCATCGACACGTAAATCTACCAATTTATCCAACCAAGGCTCCTCGACTTTATTTGCACCAACAACGATAAGTGCTGCCGATTGTTTTCCGCGAATATCACCTCCTGCTTTTTGTGCTGCTTGTAAAACTTTAACAACCCTTTCTGCTAAAGGCAAATTGCCATTTTCTTCAAAGGCCTTTCGCATCGATGGGATTACTTTGTCATTAAGCATCATATTTGCTTGCACAGAAAAATTATCTCCAATAAAATGTCCGGCTTCCCGGATGCATTTATCCCCTGTAAAAGCGGCAGAATTTCCGTTACCATCAAGCATCGCAACTTGACGAACATCTTTACCAGTATCTTTGGATACTAAAATTTCCAATGCTTCTTTTGCACTTTTGCCTTCAGCCATCAACTGAATTCCTTGCGGCCCATAAGCCGGATTGACAAAAGATTGTGTCGCTACAACACCTACTCCTGATTTGCCCCAAGACACTATACTACCAACCGAAAACCAATGACTTTGCACACCAACTGCCATTTCACCGGTTACCGTGTCACGGGCAACAATAGAAAATGTATGCGCTAATTGATCTTTATAAATCTGAGCAAAATTTGCGATCGGTAATAGAAATAGACAAATTACTAGTGCTATTTTTAAAGAAGATATTTTCATAATATGATTTTATTCGTTGTTTAAATCCAATTCTAATCCTTTAAAAAATCATCCAAAATTTGATAAAATTTTTCAGGCTCTTCCAAATACGGATTATGACCGCTTTGTTCAAACATCACAAAATTTGCTTTTGGCATAAATTTTTTATACTGAATAGCGTATTCCGGAGTGGAAACTCCATCGTATCTACCCGCCATAATTAAGGTTGGAAACATTAGGTTTTTAAGTTCTCTGCGAAAATCGATATCCATCATAGAACCGGAAACGAAAAAATCGGCATCTCGTCCGATAATCGCAAAATACACCTCGACATTCATGCCTCTAAAATTTGTTTTTGGCACATTTTGTTTTAATTTGGTATCGTGGTAATACACATATTTCGCAGGAATATTACCATATAATTCACTAAAAACCGGGTCGCTGGAAACATATCCTAAGTTTCGTAAAGAATCAACTTTCTGCCATTTTTCAGGAAAATGAGTTTTTGCATAATGATTGTAACTATCGCAGTTTGCCTGCCACATTTCACCACTGTGAAATCCATTAATCAAGACCATTTTGTTTACCTTTTCAGGATATTTAATCGCATAAGCTTGCGCTACGACCGTACCATAAGAATGACCTATTAATGAAATTTTATCAAGTTTTAATGCCTTTCTAATTTCATCGATAACATGCACATCATTCGCAACCGAATATTCTGTTTTAGTTTTAGCATCTCCCGATAATCCTCGCCCGAGCAAATCCATAAAAACAACTTGGTGACTTTTATAATAGTGTCCGAAATTTCCTTGCATATAATCATGTGAATTTCCGGGACCACCGGGAATAAAGAAAATAGCATCACCATTACCTAAGGTTTCGACATGAATGTCATACCCGTCAATTTTTAGGGTTTTTGAGACAAATTTTTCATAAATAGTTTCAGTAGTCTGTGCATAAAATGCGATACTGATCAAGGTAAAAAACAAGGATAATCGTAAATATTTCATTTGGATTTTGACTAAGCAGATTGTTAAAAGTAAAAATACGATAAAAAATTTGAAGTTATTTATGTTCGATTTTCAAGATTAAGATTTCGCAATTTCAAGAATTTTATCTGAAGGAATTCTTGTCACATCTGTTTTGTTATTTGCCAAATAGAACATCGCTTTTGCAATATTCTCAGCTTCAATTCCTTTGTATTTTTTTAATTTTCCTACCAATAAAAAACCAAATAGTTTGGTTAGAACAATCGCAATTTTCTCACCTACTCGACTTTCTTTTCTATCCCCAAAAATTAAGGAGGGTTCTAACAAATAGGTATACGGAATATTTTCTTGTAAAACTGCTTGTTCCATTTCACCTTTAGTTCGAGAATAAAAAATAGAACTTTTAGCATCTGCTCCCAAAGCAGAAATTACCATATAAGTTGGAATCTTATTTTTGGTACACAATTTTGCCGCGGCAACAGGAATTCCGAAATCAATTTTGCGGTATGTTTCTTTGTCCGGTGTTTTCTTTGCTGTTGTACCAATGCAGCAAAAACAAACATCACCGGTAAAGTCGTTTTCAAAATTTTCCAATTGCAATAAATCACCAACGAATTCCTTTATTTTTGGATGCTTTTTTTCAATGTTCTTTCGAGAGATAATCTTAACGGAACAATATTGATCATCCTGAAGCAAAAGCTCCAAAAGAATACTTCCGGTTAAACCGCTCGCACCTAAAACAATAGCTGTTTTATTCATTTTATGGTATTTTCGTTAAACAAATAAAGCACTTTAAATTTAGGCAATTCCTTAAACAAAGTAGCACAATTTTAAACTTTTAGTATAAGAATCTTAGAGTCTACTTTAGATATAAGTTAAATTTTTTATAAAAAATTCTTCATCATTGAAATTCTATTTTCAACTATTTTAAAAGCCTTATTTTAGCAACACAAAAATAACAGCAGTTTCATGATTCGAAAACAACTTACATATTCTATATTTTTCATTTTTTTACTTTGCGTAAATCTTTTAACGGCTCAAAATAAATCGTTTGAAATTACAGGTACGGTTATCGATCAAACGCGAAAAGAACCCATACCATTTGCGACAGTAGTTTTAATCGATAAAAATAGTAATCAAACAGTAACCGGAACAACTACAGGAGAAGATGGCACCTTTATAATAGACTCTAATTCTTCAGAAATCTATATAGAAATTAGCTTTATTGGCTATGATAGCAAGCAAATTACTAAGTTATCCATTAAAAATGGAATAGCTAATCTTGGGGCAATTTCTTTGGAAGAAATCAGCCAGGCGTTGCAAGAAGTAACCATAAATGCGGAAAAATCGAGTACGGAATTTAAACTCGATAAACGGGTTTTTAATGTTGGACAAGACATTGCATCAACTGGTATGGGTGCACTTGAAGTATTGAATAATGTACCTTCTGTAAATGTCAGTATTGAAGGAGAAATTAGCTTGCGTGGCAGTACGGGTGTACAGATTTTAATTGACGGAAAACCATCGGTTATCGCCAATGACAGAAGCAATGCTTTAGGCACAATTACAGCTGATATGATTGAAAAAATTGAAGTAATTACCAATCCTTCAGCCAAATATGATGCAGAAGGAACTTCAGGTATTCTTAATATTGTTCTCAAAAAAGATGATAAAAGAGGCTTGAATGGTTCCATTTCATTAAATACCGGAATTCCAGATAATCACAGTGTTGGCCTAAGTCTGAATCGAAGAACCGAAAAATTCAATCTCTTTGCGCAACTTGGCGCAGGATACCGATCTATTCCGAGTGAAACAAAAAATATAAACAGAGATCTTATTGAAAATACAAGTGTCGAAAATCAAGGTGAATACTTTAGAAATGAAACATTTTATAATGTTATTTTAGGTACCGATTATCATATTAACGAATGGAATGTACTCACACTTTCAGGTAATTTCGCTTACGAAGTAGAAGAGCAACCATCGGAAACTGATTTTCAGCTATTGGATGCAACGAACAATGTAACATCAGCATGGAAACGGAAGGAGAAAACAGATGCTACAAATCCGAAATGGCAATATGAACTAAATTATAAAAAAGAGTTTGAAGATGATGAAGACCACATGCTTTTAATTAGTGCTTTAGGAAGTTTTTTTGGTAAGGATCAAAACTCAGATTTTCAAAATGAATCAATTTCAGGAACACCGAAGGATAACCAGCAACAAACAGAAACCGAATTTCAACAAGCCGATTATACGTTTAAACTCGATTATACAAAACCGTTTCTTGAAAAATACACCGTAGAAGTAGGTACACAATATATCATCAATGATGTTGGAAACGACTATGAAGTAAGAGATTTTGACGATGGTGATTGGATAGTAAACGAAGACTTAACCAATAATTTTGAATACAATCAAAAGGTTTTGGGACTTTATGCTACTGGCGCTTACGAGGGAGATGTTTGGGGTTTTAAAGCGGGATTGCGTGTTGAAAATACCGACCTAAAAACGCTTCTTACCAACACCGATCAAACCAATAAGCAAGATTATACCGATTTTTTTCCGAGCGCACATGCCACCTATAAATTTTCAGAAAAAACTTCGTTGCAAATCGGTTATTCGAGTCGTGTTTACCGACCAAGACTTTGGGATTTGAATCCTTTTTTTAATATTCGTAATGACTATAATATCCGTACCGGAAATCCAAATTTACAACCTGAATACACCGATTCATTTGAACTTACCACCATTTTTATTCTTGAAAAAGCATCAATAAATGTTGGGCTTTACCATCGCTACACTACTGATGTAATCGAGCAAGTATCTGTTTTTGAAAATGACAAAACCCTTTCTACACCAATCAATATAGGCACAAATAATACCACGGGTTTTGAAGCCAATGCAAAATATAGTCCACTACAATGGTTTACCTTAAATGGTGATTTCAACTTCAATTATTTTAAAAGAGATGGTGCATATGAAGATAAATCTTTTGATTTTAATGGAAATAACTGGACAACCAAAGTGACCGGAAAATTTAAATTACCTGCCGATTTTGATTTTGAAATTACAGGCCAATACCAATCTGGATATCCTACTGTTCAAAGTGAGATTTCGGCAAACGCTTTCGCGGATATTGGGATTCGTAAAAAGTTACTGAAAGGAAAAGCGGTGATCAATCTAGGGATAAGAGATGTTTTTGAATCTCGAATTAGGGAAATTGAAACTTTTCAACCGGACTTCTATCTTTATAATTATAACACCAGAGGAAGATTTATAACACTTGGTTTTAGTTATGGATTTGGAAAAGGAGAAGCCATGACCTATTCAGGTTCTAGGAGGTAGTTATTTCACTAAAATTTACTTAAATACCAATCAATACCAGCGCTTTTTTTTCTGTTTCGAAGCATCTGATTTTCTGCCTTTTCTATATTTGCTACCTTGTTTTTTGTGTATTTCAGGTTTGGCTTTCGGATCTAAAGGATAGGGATGCTCTTCTTCTACTGTAATAGTTTGATTGATCAGCTTTTGAATCGCAATAATATAGCTTTTTTCATCTGCTGAACAAAACGAATAAGCAACACCAATATTTCCTGCTCTACCTGTTCTACCAATTCTATGCACATAAGTTTCCGGCACATTCGGAATATCAAAATTAATTACTGCATCTAAATTTTGCACATCGATTCCGCGTGCAGCGACATCGGTAGCAATTAAAATATTCACTTCTCCTTTTTTAAATTTATGAAGTGCCTCTTGGCGGTCTAACTGGGCTTTATCACCATGAATAGTTTCAACCTTAAAATCATTTTTTTGTAAAGAATTTTCCAATTTATCCACCCCGTATTTTGTTCTTCTAAAAATTAGAATATTTCCTTTTATGGTGTTTCTCAGCAGATGCAAACACAATTCCATTTTTTGAGGTTTTGGCGTATAATATAAAAGTTGATGTACTCCTTTTGCCGCTGAAGAAGTTGGAGAAACCTCAACCTTTACTGGATTTTTTAAAATAGTATTCGCTAATTGCACCACTTTAAAAGGCATGGTTGCCGAAAATAAAAGCACTTGCTTATTATCTGGACAAAGTCTCTCTATTTTCTTTACATCATCTATAAAACCCATATCGAGCATCAAATCAGCTTCATCTAAAACCAAAGTCTCAACATAGCTCAAATTAACAATGTCTTGTTTGTGCAAATCTAATAAACGACCAGGCGTGGCAATTAAAATATCCACTCCCTTTTTAAGAAAATCTTTTTGTGGCTCGATTGAAATTCCACCAAAAACAACTGCTGTTTTCAAACTGGTATATCTACCATAAGCTTTAAAACTTTCTTCGATTTGCAATGCCAATTCACGAGTCGGACTCACCACTAAAGCTCTAATTTTCTTTCCTTTTTTTGATCCATCTTGCTTATCGTAAAGTAGTTGCAAAATGGGCAAAGCGAAGGCTGCGGTTTTTCCGGTTCCGGTTTGCGCCGAAGCAATGACATCTTTTTTCGCCAAAACCAAAGGAATAGTTTGCTCTTGAATCAATGTTGGATTTTCATAATTCTTTTCTGAAATTGCTTTCAGAATCGGTTTATTGAGTTGTAAGTTTTTAAATGACATTTTGATTGTTTTAGCAAATAGTTTGACAAAGGTACTGCAAATTTAACTGTGACTTATAGCTTGAAAAAGTTTAAAAGTACATGGTAAATCTTATTTGATTGTTGGTGAACAGGAATCTGAGATTATGGCTCCTCAAAAACTAAAACTTCTTCTTATTCAAAAAAGAACCAAAAATAAATCCGGTAAAGGCTCCTATAAAAACTCCTATCAAAATATTAAATGTTGCAATACCGACTAAAATTCCAACTACTGTTCCAACAGCAACTCCGATAAATGTATAGCTATATTTTTTCATTGAATTCCGTTTTTCGAATTTAATCTAAAACACTTTCACGATACTTTGTGGCAGTTTTTTTTAAGTTTTCAGAAAGATTTCGTAACCAAATCAATTGATTGTATAACAAATGTGCTTCTTGTAAATGCAATAACATTTCTTGTTCAATCGTGATTTTTCCCTCTTGAATTTCTCTTTGACTTTTCTCTACTAGACTTTCATAAGAATCTAATAATTTTTCTTCAGCTTCTATAACCTGAAAATCAGAAATAGTATGGGTTGCGACATCCTTGGTTAAAACATCTGAGGTTATGGTAAAAAGGGTACTAATATGTTTGATAATGACGTCAAATTGAGCAGAAGCTTCTTTCGTCTCATGATTTTGAATAAAACTGCCCAAGGAAGCAATCGCAGATAAAATAGTATTATTAAGCGTTACTAATTCATAAATCAACTCATACTCTTTTTGTTTCGATTTCGGATCTTGCGTCATTCGTTCAAATGCAGCATTTAAATTACTAACGGCAAGAAAGGCTTCCTTTCGGGGAATTTTATAGCCAACTTGTGTTACTTTTTTGGTATGGTATAAATTCTGGGTAGCTTGTAAATATGCTTTATTCTTTTGAAGAACTTCTTGTAAGACTTTTTGCAGATTCATAAATTCCCAGCTCGGCCATAACAAATAATTCGCAGCGAGGGCAATAGCAGCACCAATGAACGTGTCTAATACCCGAAATTTAATGATTTCAAAAGCATTTGGCTCAAGTAATGCATATAAAAAAACAATATGAATCGTTATAAATGTGGCGGCAATCTTATAACTCTGTTGTACCAATGCAAAGGCAAATGTTAATGACAAAATTGCCAGAACCGCATAAATAACAACATTTTGTGTGAGTAAAATAATAACACCAGCAACGGCAGCTCCGATCAAAGTACCGATAACCCGATTAAAAGAACGCTGCTTTGTGAGTCCGTAATTCGGACGCATAATCACAATCAAGGTTAAGACAATCCAATACGGATTTTTAATTCCGATAAAATAACCGAATACATACGAAAATAAAACAGCGATGGTCAGCCGAAGCGCATGTCGAAAAATAGGAGATTTAAAACTAAAATTTTCTACAATAATCGAAAAACTGTATTCTTGATGGGTAATAAATTGATCTGCTTCTTGTCTTTTTATCGATAAACTAGAAGCATTTTTTACATTCGCAAGTACTCGTCGAATAGAACGCACTTCGTATACCAGTTTTTC
>RCMY010000948.1_pt1 | contig 27730 bp, 32 predicted proteins | sample 2041341 | NCBI WGS metagenome assembly RCMY01 (sample SAMN09708234, study PRJNA481090) | Marine sediment metagenome, whole genome shotgun sequencing project.
AACAAGGCACTCGTACTCGAACGCAACCCGGTGCTGTCAGCACTTCAGGCTGCGGACGTCATACCGATGCAAGCCGACTGGACCAGACCCGACGAACGCATCTTGCAGTTCCTCGAGAGTCAGGATCGCTATGGAATTCCATTTAACGCCGTCTTCGGTCCCGGAGCGCCAAATGGGATCGTGCTCTCCGAAATTCTAAGCGCAAGCGCGGTTACCAACGCGCTGGAAACCGCACGAAGGCAAACGATTGAACCTCAACACCTGAGAGCCTCCAGTGATCCGCTCGCAGAGTAAAATCAGAAGAACCAGCGCGTATATTTCTCACATATCAAATTGAATGGGCCGTTTGACAACACACCGCAAAGCCCTTTCACATTCCAAGGTCAGACAGTCGTGGCAACCACTTCCTTAAAGCTGGCTGTCACCGGACGCTCCCAGAACTCGCGACATTTCATTACAATTCATTGGGCTACACGGCCTTCCTATATCGGCCAGGCACACCGATATCTAATAGGTAATCGCAACGGAGACTGATCATGACATTCGGCAAAAAAGAAATGCTCGTCGCGGCACTTGTGCTTGGAACAACGGGGCCGGCTTGGGCCGACAGCAACCACGGGCACGACGCAAACACTTCCAATCAGGCAGCGGCCAACGGCATGGGGGCTGCGGGCGCTTCAGGAGCTAGTCATTCGAATATGATGGACGGCGATCATCATGAAAGGATGATGCCAATGATGCACGCAATGATGCAAATGCACGCGGGCGGCATGAAAGGTCCCATGATGGGCGGGGCCGGAGGTATTGGCATGGATATGATGGACCGTGACATGATGGGGTTAATGATGCAGGGTAGTATGTCCGATATGCCAATGGACGCGATGATGCGCTCCCGGATGGGAGAATTCGACGGAGACAGCGATGGTGGCCTGTCGCTTGATGAATTCGAAAGTTTGCACGGTGCGATGCTTCATGGGCGCATGGTCGACCGCTTCCAGCATCTTGACGCAGATGGTGACGGCATCGTCTCTGAGACAGAAATTGATGACGCCGGAAGTCGGATGAATTCGGCCACTGGAATTGAGCCTGACAACAATTGAAGAACGTCTGGCATGGTGAAGATATTGATTAAGACGGCGATCTGGGCAAGAGAGGGAACTTATGCAGAATAGGTTAAACAGAAGAACCGTTCTCTTTTCTATTGCCGCTGCAATTGCCATTCCGGCGCGGGCTGCAATTGCTCAGGATGCCGAGATTTGGCAAGCGCTGCAGGCCCATGATGCGCTTGTGGCGGATCGTATCAGAATGATTGATGTCAGATCGCGCGACGAGTGGACTGATACCGGACTGGCCGAATTGGCCTGGCCGATAAGCATGCATGAGGGTCGCTTTTCCAAACGGCTCTTTGCCGCCCGCGAACTGGCCAACGGACGGCCCGTCGCATTGATCTGTGCAACCGGAGGCCGCTCTGGCTCGCTCATGCGCAGTCTTCGACGGGGCGGCTACGAAGGCTTCATCGACGTGTCCGAGGGCATGATGGGGTCTCGTCGTGGTCCGGGATGGATCAACTCTGGCTTGCCTGTAGTAGGCATAAAAAAGGGCCTGGCCACCTTGCCAGAGGCTCTCGCCTGATGCGTCGCGGTATCAAGCAACCGACTTCCAAGTTACTGTGAACCCTAAACTCACCAACCGCTGGGTCGCCCCAAACCCTGAAGCCAAGGCAGTTCAGGCGCGATCCAATGTCCACTAAAAAACATCACCTTCGCTTTGTGGCACTCGCCGTGTTTACCGTTGTTCTCGTTGCTCTGTGGTTCGCTTGGAAGCAAGAGCTTCTGCCGACGATCGACGCGTCTACTGTCGAAGGATTGGTTGACCGCGCCGGCCCTTGGGGACCTGCCCTTGTGATCGCTCTCATGATGCTCGCCGTCGTCGCCAGCCCAATTCCAAGCGCCCCTGTCGCCCTTGCAGCGGGGGCAGCCTATGGCCACTATGCGGGCACGCTCTACGTGGCCGTTGGTTCACAAGCCGGTGCGCTCGTTGCCTTTGCGATTGCGCGATATCTGGGCCGGGACACGGTAGAGCGATGGTTGGGATCAAGTATCAATAAGGGCCTCCTTGGCTCGCAAAACGCGCTGACACTGACCGTCTTCGGCTCCCGTTTGCTGCCATTCGTCTCGTTTGATGTCATGAGCTACGCCGCAGGCCTAAGCAGATTGCATCTCTGGCGGTTTTTTCTGGCAACCTTGGCCGGGATACTGCCTGCAAGTTTTCTTCTGGCACACCTCGGCGCTCAAGCCATGTCAGGCGACGTTGGAAAGTCAGGTTGGATCGTGCTTGGACTTGGCCTTTTGACTGCACTGCCGCTGGTCTACATTGCGCTCAAACAGGCGGCCAAGCCGGATAAGGCCCAACCTGATCTATCGCCCTGAACGCAGGCGATCAGCAGGCCGTTCCAGTCCGAAACACAATGCCCGCATTGGCACCGTCAGTCCGACACGACGCCCCATTTGTATCGATATGTAGCGTTGACGCATTCGAAGCGTGTGACACTATCGGTAGCCAAGTATCTGTTTTGTTGTGAAAGAGTTCGCATGGATAAAAAGAGACGCACCACTCTCCTGACGCTCTTGGCCTTGGGTGCAGGCTACACAGGCTTGCGATACGTACCATCACTCTTGCCCGAAAAGCTCGAACTCACGGACTTGGAAAGCCCGCCGGGCTTCCGACAATATTCTGCCGGGCAAACATCGTCGGGCAGCTTCAATCCCTTTGCAGGATTTGACACAGACAACGATCTGGCACGTCGAAAGGCAGAAACACGCGCAGACACAAGAGTAAGCTCAAACCTCTGCCGAGCACTCTATGCGGAACTGGATCTCAAACAAGATCAGGTCCCGGTAGCCTCGTTTTCTGACTACTACTGCCCCTATTGCCGCGTTCAAACAAAACGTCTGGCGGCGCTTTCAAAAGATAACGAAGCTGAACTTGCGGTTGCATGGCACGAACTGCCGCTGCTTGGCGAAACCTCGAACCTTGCGGCGAGGGCGGCTCTCGCGGCAAAACGGCAGGGTGCATACACAGCGTTCCATGAACGCCTTATGCGAACGTCATTCGTTGCAACGCCCGAATACTATGCGCGGCTTTCGCAAGATATTGGTCTCGATGAGGCCCGGTTCCTCACCGACATGAATAGCGCAGAGATTGACCGCGAATTGGAGGACAGTGCCGCACTATCTCGCGTCTTTGGCTTTATTGGCACCCCTGCCCTGATGATTGGCCGCACTGTCGTTCAAGGGCAGATCAGCGACAGGATGATCCAAAGGATTGTGGACCTAGAGCGTGAAGAAGGCTGGGCGAATGCCTGCGGTTACACCTAGAACGCCGCCGCCCTAACGCCTCCCAAGCCCTTCTTATGCAAAGTCGGCTTCGCTTGACTAGCGGATCGTCAGATTTGCGATAGATGCGCGGATTTCGCCGTCTGTGTCGTCACTGTCTGCGGAAACCGCAATTCCAATCAGTGCCTCAGGTTCCGCTCCGAATGCCTCTCGATAATCCGCGCGCAGATCGACAGTTTCGCGAAATTGCCCCAAAGGCGCGACACGCAAAACTTTGGTCCGCAGTCCCGGATGATACGGGCTGGGCAGTATTGCACCAGTTTCATGCGACCCACCCCAGACGTAAATAATCGCCCGAGTCTCAGGGTTCTGAAGTAGGCGACGCATACTATTGTTAGACAACGTAGCCGCCGTCTTTTCGTCGACGAAGACGAAATACAGCGCGAGATTTCTGTCGTCGCCACCCTTTAAGGTCAGATCGGTCGGGCGCACCCCCTGAGAAACACGCCAGATCCAGCTTGCCTCGCTTGCAGCGCGCGCCGAAGCATCGACAGGCCGCCACAGAAGCGACACCGTACCATCTGATGTCACATCAAGCTGTGCGCCACGCATGGAATAGTCATTCGTGAATAATCGCAAAAACCCCTGCTCTCGCCACGAGGCGTCAAAGGGTATCGACTGTTCGGCCGAAAAAGCAGTCCCTGCCAAACTAGATGCGACAGCAAATACTGTGACAAAGTATCTTAGCATGATCTTCCAAATCCAATCTAAAGTGTGTGCCGTCACCCGCCCGCCGTCATCGGTAAATCCTAGGTCTTCGGTTGCGGAAGGCAAATCAAAGCGCCGCGACTTCACCATGACTTGATTGGCAGCGCTGCCGCCGGACGTAGGCTCTTGACCTTCCCCCCACTGGAGGCCCTATCTCGCAGAGGCACAATCTCTATGGAGCGATCACCATGAAATATCACGTCCCCGACATGAGCTGCGGCCATTGCAAAGCCTCTATCGAAAAAGCCATTGCAACGCTCGATACCGGCGCAAACGTAATCGTCGATCTTGAAAGCAAGACCATCGTCGTTTCAACAACCAAGCCGTCGGCTGACGTGATTGCAAAGCTGGCGGATGTTGGCTTTTCCGCGCAACCGCTGTGAGACCAAGTCCCGTCTTGCGACACCGCCAACCAGCGCTTTCTGGCCAACCTTTCTAGGCTCCCGTCAATGCCTCTATGAGACAATAACCGCGCAAGCCCAGTGCGCGCTATTCCTCCAATTCAGCCTCTGTTCGCGCTTTTGCAATGGCAGAGGCAAGCACGTTTGCTTTCACATATCCTGGAACGAGCGCATCTCCGATCACGAACGACGGTGTGCCGCTAAACCCAAGTGCCTCCGTCAACTGCATTGAAACCGCAATATGGTCGACAACTTCGGGCGCATCCATGTCTGCACGAAGCTGATCAATATCGAGACCAATGTCCTCGGCTATTCGCAACACACTCGCTTCTTCGGCCCGACCACGCAGCCCCATCATCGCCCAATGGAATTCCTCGTATTTCCCCTGCTTCCGCGACGCCAACGCCGCTTTGGCGGCAAAAACACTGCCCTCCCCAAGAATGGGCCATTCACGGTACACCAGACGAACGTCGGGGTCATTTTTCAGGATCACCTGAATTTCGGGCTTCACCCGGCGGCAATATGGACAATTATAATCGAAGAACTCCACGATTGTGACATCACCGTTCGGATTTCCAAGAACCGGCGCGTTCGGATCATTCTCAAGACGATCGCGCTGAGCCTCTAGTACTGACGAGGTCTGAGCCGCCGAAGCTTCAGCCGTCCGCTCGTCCAAAAGGCGCACCGCCTCTATGATTATCTCTGGATTCTCTATGATTGCCTCTAAAGCCAGCGCCTTAATATCTTCACGGCTTAGGTCGTCGGCATTTGCCGCACTGACTAAAGCCACCGCTGCCAATGCAGATCCAAAAACTCTGTATCTCATCATTTCCCTCTCAATTGTTCGCTTTGGGTTCGAACCCCCTGAACCTCTTGAATTCGTTCCGACCAAGTCGATTTGATGTAGGCAAGAACGTCCCAAATTTCCTCATCCGAAAGGACCTCGGAAAATCCCGGCATTCCGCTGTTGAACTCCATGCCGTTCGCAGCAAGCGCCGCTTTTCCACCAATCCTCGTGTAAGTGAACAAAAGTGCGTCACCATGATGCCAAGTATGACCGGTCTCGTCGTGCGGCGGCGCTGGTAGAACGCCGTCTTCGCCCGCCCTTTGCCAGTCCGTCTGACCCTCAAGGTTGCCGCCATGGCAGGCTGCGCAGTTCTCGCTGTAAAGAAGTTCGCCTGCGGCGATGTCGACGGTATCGGGCTGCTTCGGCGGCGCTGCTTCGGCGCCGAGCGTCCCAAAAAGAAACACAACTGCGCCGAAAACAATTGCAATTGCCCCACTGCCAAAAAGAAACCGCATCATGCCAGCACCCTCATCCAAGTCTTCATTCCAGCATCCTGGTGCGACAGCATATGACAGTGGAAAAGCCAATCGCCCGGATTTGACGCCACAAAAGCAATTTCGCGGGTCTCACGGCCGAAAACGAGGATCGTATCGCGCATTGGTCCCAGACTGCCGTCCTTGACGATTTCTCGAAAGTGGTGGCCATGAAGGTGCATTGCATGCGGGAAGACTGTGTCGTTCCTGATCTCGAGCCGAATAGTTTCACCTGCCGTTGCATTGATGAGAGGCGCGTCGGTTAATCCAACCTCACCGTTGAAGGCCCAGAACTGATTGACCTGCGCCAATTCCCGCGCACTTCGCTTCCCGCCATCGAAAATCGCCGATTGCAGCCCGCCCATAGCACCACCCTCCATCAACAAAACCGCAGGCGTGGCGTCAGCCAAAGGCCCGAATGGATGTTCGGTATTCGGCACAAGCGCAGCCGGAGTCGGACGGCGCGACGCAGAAACCGCGTCTGCAACCGTGAACGTCGCCTGAGCGACGCCCTGTTCACCTTCCAAGCGTACCAGATATGCCTCATCGCCCGTTTGCGCAGTCACATCCACGATCAAATCAACACGCTGAGCCGGTGCAAGAAGCAGTCGCGACGTTACTGGTTCGGGTCGCTCAAGCGGCATCCCATCAAGGGCAACAACCCACCCTTCAAGTCCGTGAAGCCCAAGTTCAAAAATCTGTGCGGTGGCAGCATTGATCAGCCGCAACCGCAGCCGTTGGTGGCGTCGCGCCACGACAGTATAACCAGCCGTTCCGTTCGTCGTTACGTAGTTTCCCGTACGACCGCCGTGCGATCTTTCGTGGCTGGATGCAAAGCCATCACGAAGTTGACCGTCCTCCCCCAAAAGCCAATCGCCTAGGACAAGCGTGTGTTCACCATCCACGTCGGGCGGATTTGATTCCTCCACAATCAGCGCACCGTAAAGACCACGCGCCACCTGCTCGGTCGATTGATTGTGTGAATGATACCAATAAGTTCCAGCGTCCGTCGCAGCAAAATCGTAGTCAAAATGCCCACCAGAGACCACCGCTTCCTGCGTCAATCCCGGAACTCCGTCCATTGCGTTATCAATGCGGATGCCGTGCCAATGGATTGATGTCGCTTGAGGCAGGCTATTCACCAGCCGCCGCTCAATACGCCCACCCTGTGCTACCCGAATTTCCGGTCCCGGCGCGCGTCCGTCAAAAAGCCAGAGATCGCTCGCGGGGTAAGCTTCGGGCAAAAGCTGAACCTTCGCGGGTTGCGGCTCAATGATGTGATATCCGGTTTGCGCACGCGCCAAAGTGGGCAGTGCAGTAGAGGCCACCACCCCCTTAATCAGGCTTCGGCGGGTCAGGTGCATAGTGTGTCCCCTAAATTTGCCATCCCGCTTACCCATGTTCGTCCAGAAGATACGTAGCAATGGCCGTCAGATCATCCTCTGCAAGAAATTGCGTTCCATAGAGAACAACCTCGCCCATGGCGTTCCCGAAAGCGTCGCCCGAGGGCGTGATCCCGGTGCGCAAGGCATAGGCGAGACTGTCAATATCCCAGCCACGCGCAACCAAAGTGTCCGTATCGATCGCCGGTGCCTTGCCGCCACCCGGCAGCATATCACTGCCCTTAAAATGTTGGTTCTCAATATCGCGCCCCCCCAGCAATGTCCGTCCAGTATGGCAGGCTCCACAATGGGTGGCCCCTTCGACAAGTTCCTTTCCGCGATTCCAGACAGGATCGGCGTCAGTGACCGGGTCGGTTCGGGGTGGATCAAGGTAAAGCACCCGCCACAACTTGAGTGTTGCGCGTTGGTTGAAAGGAAACGGCATGTCCGGATCAATTGACGCCTCGGCCACTGCTGGCACCGTCTGAAAAGCCGCCCATAAATCGGCGATCTGCTGATCCGTAAATTTCTGATAAAACGGATAGGTGAAGGCGGGATAATAAGGCTGACCCTCGGGAGATATCCCTTGCCGCACCGCGCGCGCAAAATCTTCAATTTGCCAACTCCCAACCCCATGTTCGGGATCTGTTGTCAGATTAGGCGAATAGAGCGTCCCAAACGGCGTCTTAAGCGGGACACCACCAGCAAGAGGCGCGCCGCCATCCTCGATGTTTGTATGGCATGCGATGCACCCCGAGGCACGGGCCAGATAAGCGCCTTGGGCGACATCTCCGGTCAGCTTGGACAGACGTGTCGAACTTGGAACACCTATTGGCCATGCGGCCAAGGTTGCCAATCCCGTTGCGCTCAAAACAGCAACTGCAAAGAGCCCCAAAAATGACCCGCGCATCCTATTTAGATTCCGCGCGGAATTTGGTGTGACAGGCCGAACACGTCTGGGCAATCATGGTGAATACGCCATCGGCAGGCATTTCGGCCAACTCCTCAAAGCCCATCAAAGACCCCGCGTTCGCGTCGCCCATCATTCCGGTCCCTGCCCCCATCATAGTGTCCGTCCCCATCATGGAAACCGAACCAATGGCCTGTGCGCCGGCCGCTCCGTTGTCCGCAGCCATCCCAAGACCTTCAGACAGCCTGTGCAACTGTTCGGCCAGACTGGCGAATTCTTCCCAATCCGACCAGACGGACTCCTTTGCTTCCGATGGCATGCCCCCGGAACCCTCCGGAAAAAGCCGCGTCATACCCTCACCGGAATGTTTGGCGACATCATCCGCAAACGCGCGCACTTTGTCGGCATCATAGTCGTTCTTGCCTCGCATCATTGGCGTGATTGCCTTCACAGATTTTTCCAATGCTGACATTCCATCCATGCGTTCCTTGACCACACCGGTCGCTCCGCTATGGGCCAATACAGCGCCCGACATCCCTGCAAACGCGACAACAATCGCAATTCTCGATAGCTTCAACTTCGATCTCCTTAAAACAATTTGAACGGCCCAATAGCCGAGATTTTTGTCAAAGGCTCAAAATCGGGACAGGAGGATCACATCCAAGAACCGCACTTTGATACGCATTGGCTTCCAGAGTAAAACTTATGGGGGAGAGGCAAATTTGGGCAGAAACGCGATCCACAACCAGAAGCGACTTGGCGCCTGAACAGGACGGTCCGTCGTCACAATGCCCGAACAGCCAAACTCCGTCGCCGCCATGCGACGCAGTGGCGGCCATTTCAACCGATCCCTCGCCAGCTTGACTCGCGTGCGCATGCGCGACTTCGGGAACCGCCAATAACGCAATAAACAGAATTGCCACTGCCAAAAGGGTACGCCCGAGGTAAGATATCGGCGCCGCTCTCATTCAGTTAATTCCGTTCTCTCGCTGAAGTTCGCGAACATACGCTACAATCATTTTCACATCGCCGCGCGTCAAACCATCGATGGCAGGCATATTCCCGAAATTCCAGTGGTGCGACCGGACTCCATTCTGGGTTGCGATCCAAAATGCTTCATCCGCATGATGGCTAGGCTCGTAAATCTTGTGAACAAGCGGTGGTGCGACCCCGTTTTTTCCGGACGCATCAACGCCATGACAGGCACTGCACTTCGCCTCAAACCCCACTTTTCCAATGCGCGCGTTATCCGAAAGTGAGTCGGGCAATGCCACGCTCACGATGGGATCACTCTCGGCAAGCGCCGAAGTGTCCGTCGAAGTCATCGTATGCCCAGCCAGCTCCGGCTGTGGTGCGAAAAAAAACGCACCAAGGCCAGCGACGAATATGCCGCCAACAAAGTAACCCCAAAAATTCTTCACTGTCTGCTCACTCTCACGTTTTGCCTGTTCAGCTTGTCGTAACTATATCAACTTGACCTGTGTGCCGATCGGACACCTGTCGTAGACTTCCTCGATCTGCTCATTGTAAAGACCAATGCATCCGTTGGACGAACGGCGCCCGATCTTGCGGGTGTCTTGCGTGCCGTGAATTCGGTAATACTGCCAGGACAAATACAGCGCACGCGTCCCAAGTGGATTGATCGGATCTCCGCCATTCACGTAGGCAGGCCACTCTGGATTGCGCACGCGCATTGACGGCGTCGGAGCCCATCCTGGATTCTCTTTCCGTTCGATGACCTCTGTGTAGCCGCGCTTGGTCAGTTCCTCGGAAATCGGAACAGACGTGGGATAAATCCGCATTTCACCGTCAGATGTCCAATGTTGCAGGAATTTAGCGTTTGTGTCTGAGATGATGATACCTGACCCCAGCCGGTCAAAATGATCCTCCCAGTTTTGCAGCACGAAAGCGGATGCATTTCTCGTGACAGTCTCACGTTCAATTGTTTGCGCTCTCAGAATTGCCGGCGAAAAGATAGTCAGCCCCACTCCAACCATTGCATCGCGCCGCGATAAGGCGCTTCTGTGTCTTGCCATTCTCAGGCTCTCCTTTACCTCAATTACATGGCTCTACTTGGCCATACTTTCGTTATTAATCTAGCGCCTGCGGGACGATATTTATGTATCATTTTGTAACACGAACTTTGATCAAACCGGCCCGCGCGCCGCGACCGACACGGCGTCCAAGTCGGGGTTTTTGCCTCCAATTTTCAGCAAGCCTTCACTGTCGCGCAGTCTCGCCGGAAATGGTTCGAAATCTGACGGAAGCTGCATTAATGCCCGAAGCCCCCCTTCAGGACGATTGACCAACTCTAGCTTGCCTCCGTGAGCAAGGGCTATACTGCGCGCAATCGACAGCCCCAGACCGTGCCCCCCGGTCTCTTGTGATCGCGATTCTTCCAGCCGGTAGTAGGGTGCAAAAACCTGCTCAATAGCGTCTTCGGGAATTCCAGGACCATCGTCATCGACCCAAAGTTCAGCGCAAATATCTGTCATTCTCCATCCAACTCGGGCGTTCTCTCCGTAACGTTGTGCATTGCTTGTGAGATTTCTGATTGCCCGCATCATGGCCTTTGGCTTTAGCGGCAAAGAAACAGAACCAGAGGAAGTGACCTCAACCGGCTCTGAACCGATGCTACGCTTAACCAACATTCCAAGGTCTGTCATAACCGTCTCTTCGCCGGCCCCTACCCCCTTTGCATAGGCAAGCGTCGCCTCAACCATATCCGTCATTTCTTCTACCGAATTGGCGATCGCTGACCGCGTCTCCTCGTCGTCAACCAGTTCTGCCTGCACCCTAAGTGCGGTCAATGGCGAACGAAGGTCATGCGCCAGTGCCGCCAACATCTGTGTTCGATCCGCGACAAAATTGGTCAGGCGCCTTTGCATGGTATTAAACGAAGTAGTTAACGCCCGCACTTCGCGTGGCCCAGTCTCACGAAGCGGCGCTTCTGCTGCCCCGCGGCCCAGCCTGTCTGCCGCCGCCGTCAATGCATCCAATGGTCCCGTGAGACGGGTCAGCACGAACCAAAAGATGGCGATCAACAGGAGAGTCGCGGTCAAGGTAAAGCTTGCCAAAGAGGTCCCAGACCACTGTAGCGGCGGGCGCTCAAACCGCGTCTCTACGTTTAGCCATTGGCCACCGGCCACAGAGATCGAGATCTCCATTTCCACCGCAGACAATGTCCCCTGCATCATCTGTGCATGCATCTGCGCCATCTCAGGTGAAAGGTTGGGAACCGGCAGGACCGACTGCTCAATGTCATGCACCTCAATCCGTATTTCGCGACTGTAACTGTCTTCAAGAAGCGCACGTATGCGCGCTTCAACAACCCCGCCATCGTGGTGCTGGCCATTTAGAACGCCCGGACGACTTGCCAGTTCGAACCGCACCAATGGCGAGCTTGCCGCCTGAATGATCTCATCATGCAGCGTTTCCGGCGCTTCTTCGATAAGACGCGCCACGTTCGCGGCCCTCCCCGCCGCCTCAGTCCCAATCGCGGCCTGGATAGCCAGTGAACGTTCGTCAACAAAAAGCCACAGACTGATCGCCTGGGCGGCCACTAAGACGGTAAGCACGAGAAGGGCAATCTGGCTGCGCAGACGCCAAGCGTTCATCTTCATTCCTGCACCTCGATATCGCAGGATAAACTATACCCCCCATTTCGGATGGTCGCGATAATGCGAGGTCGAAGCACATCGGGTTCGATCTTGCGGCGCAGGCGACTGATCTGGTTGTCGATGGTCCGATCCAAAGGTCCGGCCAAGCGGCCCGCAGACAAAGATAGAAGTTCGTCACGGTTCAAAGTGGTACGGGGATTTTCCAGAAAGACACAAAGCAGTTTCGCTTCGCCAGAGGTTACGATCTCGTTCCTTCCGTCAGCGCGGATGATCGTTCGCGCATCCACGTCAAAAATGACGCCCCCAAACGCCACACGCTTGCCATCTAGGCCAATATCTTTTCTGTCGACACGGCGTGATCTGCGCAATATCGCGTTAATCCGTGCAAGCAATTCGCGTGGATTAAACGGTTTTGACAGATAGTCATCCGCACCGGTATCCAGCCCCCGAACAAGATCGGCGTCCCCGTCAAGCGCTGTCAACAAAAGGATTGGGACATCCGACCGCGCACTCAATCTTTTGCAGGCACTCAAACCGTCCTCGCCCGGCATCATCACGTCCAAAACGATTAGGTCGAACTTTTGTGTCCGCAGGTGCCCGTCCATTTCGCCAGCGTGCTTTGCAGTCGTCGTAAGAAACCCGTTGCGAGTGAGGTATCGCGACACAGATTCTCGTATTTCGCGATGGTCATCGACAATGAGAATTTGCGCTGCTTCGTTCATATTTCGGATCATAGGGTAAGCTGGCCGGAATGACTTCTGCCTGATTGTCGCAAAATGTAACAAGCCATTGAATGGCGCAATATGATCGCGAGATGGTGGTTCGTTCGGCTTACTACAAAACAACCCCGACCAAGGGAAGTCCGGTTGCAATTTCCCTGCTTAGTCTTGATGAACATACCCTTGAAGGTCAGATCTTTCTCGTCGACTTCCAACAAAGACCCATTGGCAGCCCCAATGCGCGAAACCGGCCAGCTCAAGGCTTTCTGCGACTGTCGCTGCGCACAAAGCCTCATGCCAGACGAAGGCATCATCGCGAGACACCAGCGCCTTGCAAGGCGACCACCAAATCGGCCCAGTTAACTGGGTTTGGAAAATCCCGGCCTTCAGCTATTTTGAACTGCTTCCAGCTTTGGGGCGTTTGCGGATGCGCAGAACAAAAAACGCTTGCAATGATCAGTCTGCCAGAAGTTTTTTGCGTTCTGCAAACTCTTCAGTGTCGATCTCACCCTTGGCATACCGTTCCTTTAAAAGCACCAGTGCGCGATCATGCGCGGCGTGGCTGCTGACGCCGGGTCCGGTCGCACCAAACAGGCGCAAGAGATAAATAGTTCCTGCAACGATCCCGACAACGATCAAGATCATGAAGACCGGGCCAAGGACCATACCAAACCCTCCCCACTGGCTGCTGCCCCACATCGTGTCATGTCCATGATTGAATGAACCGTATCGATCTGAGATTTCCCCCGCTTGTGCCATCACTGACGTAGCGGCCACGCTGAGTGCGCCCGCTACGCTCGGGACAATCGCCATATTCCTGAATTCCATCCTGCAACTCCTTTTACTAGGCATCAACTTTGACCACCCATTAGCGTCAAATAGTATGCAAAAACGGGACGCAGGCCCTGATCTGTATCAGCACGGCATTGCCGAAGTATTGTAGTATTCTGCCGAGATACGCAGGCGTGGATCGTAAAACGACACCTCCGATATGGCCAAGCAAGGCCAATTGCGGTGCCGCCTCGCCACGTCAGAGTCTTCCAACCCACACAAGGAGTCCATTTCCGTGAGCTACACGATCAATCGCATATTCACAGACAGCACCTTCGACGACATCGATGTCCGCACACGCGTGGCCCTTGCTGAGAACGGATTTGGAGTCCTGACCGAGATCGACGTCAAGGCGACGATGAAAAAGAAGCTGGACGTCGAGATGCAACCCTACCGCATCCTCGGTGCCTGCAACCCGAAAATGGCCCTTGAAGCCATCGGGATTGAGCCGCGCGTGGGCGCAATGCTCCCCTGCAACGTCATCCTGCGCGAGGTGACGGGCGGCGTCGAGGTCAGTGCGATCAATCCGGTGGCCTCGATGCAAGCGATCGATAATGGCGAACTGCATGCCGTCGCTGGTCAGGTTCGCGATCTCTTGAAGAAGGCGGTGGAGGCGATCTGAAATACGCCTGCGCACTGGTATCCTTGCAGAGATGGCCGTCTCGGACTCGTCGCGTCCTAGGTGCGGTGGATTGCGCCGTCGGTCTTGGACGAAGTTGCGCCTTACGAACCGCGAGGCGTTTGAAGCATTGGTGGCGCGGGCGGGCATCTGGGGGCGGAACTCGGTGCGTTGGTCGCTTTCGGCACTGCGCGGACACTCCGGCGCGATGCGTTTCGGCACCTATTCGGCGGGCAGATGAATGCAGGACGGCTTGGGACGTAAAACGCGCCGACGGGAACGGTATTTACTCGCCACCTTATGCCTTTCGTGTCCTTCGACGTGATCAGCGATGCGGCGGGTCTCGGCCGCCTGCATGCCCATTATGGAACAAAGGCCGTCAGCAGAAAGTTAAATGATTACAAATGGGTAATTCTGGGCCTCGGTCTGGTCACCGGGCCACCTTTGATCTGGGCGGCGATCAAACTGTAAGCCGGTAAGGAAAATTGATGGCGGAAGACTACAAAGAAAATAGCATTTCATTGCCCGGCGCGGTGGCCATGGGCACTGGCGTCATGATCGGTGCGGGCATTTTTGCTCTGACCGGACAGATTGCGGAACTGGCCGGACCACTCTTTCCGCTTTCGTTCGTTGCGGGAGCGATCGTAACCGCGTTCAGCGCCTACACTTACATCAAGATGTCGAACGCCTTTCCATCCGCGGGCGGCATCGGGATGATCCTGAAGAAAGCCTACGGTCCGACGACGATCGCAGCGGGTGCCGCACTCCTGATGGCGCTGTCGATGGTCATCGCTGAGAGTCTCGTCGCGCGTACTTTCGGCACCTACACGATCCGTGCGTTCGGCGGCGATCCGGAGAGCTTCCTTGTTCCAGTTCTCGGTGTCGGGCTGATCATCATCGCGAATCTTGTGAACGTCTCTGGCAGCCGCTCGGTCGGACTTCTGTCAATCGTCATGGCCGCGCTCAAAGTCGGCGGCATAGCGTTGTTCGGCGTGGCAGGCCTCTGGGCGAGCGGGATCACCTTCCAGGCGACTGGCGGAGACGCGGGGGCTACCGGCTTCGTGGCGTCCATCGCACTGTCGATTCTGGCCTTTAAGGGCTTCACAACAATCACCAACAGCGGCGCTGAGATCACCAAACCACACCGCAACGTTGGCCGGGCCATCGTCCTGTCCATTGCGATCTGCGTGGTCGTCTATCTGCTTGTCGCCTTCGCCGTGGGTTCCAGTCTCCCACTGGACCGCATCGTGGCGGCGAAGGACTATGCACTGGCTGAAGCAGCCCAACCCGCCCTCGGACAGACCGGATTCTACCTGACGGTCGCGCTGGCACTTGTGGCCACGGCTTCGGGCCTGATCGCGAGCATTTTCGCGGTGTCGCGGATGCTCGCCATGCTGACCACGATGAAGGTGATCCCGCACAGCCATTCGGGATGCCCGGCACGATCAAGGATCACACGCTGGTCTACACCGTTGTGATCGCAGGCTTCTTGACGGTCTTCTTTGATCTCAGCCGCATCGCCTCCCTCGGCGCCTTCTTCTACCTCGTGATGGACATGATCATTCACGCAGGGGTCTTCCGAAACCTCCGTCAGGAAATTGGCGCGCGCGGGTGGATCTTGTTGACGGCGATCGCGCTTGACGCCGTAGTGCTGGCGGCCTTCGCCGCGATTAAGTGGCAGTCCGATCCGCTGATCGTCATACTTGGCGTCATCGGCATGGCAGTGGTGTTCGCATTCGTCGGCGTCTTTCTCGCACGCAATCCTGTAACCGAAGGCGATCACGATCAGCATTGAACACAGTTTTGGGACAGTGCAGTCCGACCAATTGGAACTAGCCTCCAAAAGGCCAGCACGGCTGCCCGTCAGGTCGCTCCAATTTGGCGCCACTCAGCGAAAGCGGTTGAGCTTAAAATTGCTCGTTTTCGTCGTCGAATTGGCAGGTGAGAATTCTCAGCGCTGTTATTCAGCCAACGGCCAGTTTCTTGTCGTACAGCATTGCCGATGACTTTCATCGTGGCGCCGCAAGACCACAGAAAATCAGTCACGACGAAATGCGATGGACCAAAGCGCTTCATTGTTTTTCTGACGATTTTCAATGCCGCTATGCGATCCTGTCGCTTGGTGACATCGCTTTCAAACACCTCGCTCAAATGCCATTGCCAATTCGAACGCACACCGAGTTTCTGAATCAGTTTTCTTCGGATCTTTGCGGCAAACAACGGGCCTAAACAACACCACCAAAATCGCACCGCCGCATGGCTGATCTCGATCCCGCGCACATGTTGCAAATCCTCTACATTCCGGAGTGGCAGAGGTGCCGAACGTAAATCATCACCGCCAAGCGGAGACCTCTGGGCTCGTCTTGAAGTAGTGGAAGGCGCTGCCTTTTGTCATCCCACAAGGCTGGGCCACCGCCCTACCCGCCTCAAGTTGGTTTTGTCTGACAACACCGTCAGACTAGTTTCAAGACCGCCGACGGAAGCACAGCAGCGGCCACTACCCCGGAGTTGATTCGGCAAAGAAACGTAGGTTGTCAGGTGCTTTTTCGAGAAATATGCGTGGACGAATTAGTTGCTTCGCACCGAACAATCATTCATATTCCTATATAAGAATAAATGGAGCGGAAAATGCGTTTTTCACGACGAAACTTCTTATGCGGCGTAACCGCCCTGCCCATTTCTGCAGCCGTGCCAAAATATGCCCTAGCTCAACTTTCTTTGGGAACTGCGAAACTCAGTACCGTAAGCGACGGCACCCTTGTTCTACCCGGAAGTTTTATCTTTGAGCCCATGCCAAAAGATGAGCTTTCTCCGCTTTTGAAAGAAATGAACATCTCGAGCGAACGTCTGGAACCAGAATGCAATGTCACGCTTTATCAGGATGGCCAAAATATAGTTCTTTTTGATGTCGGTTCGGGACCTGACTTTATGCCAAGCGCCGGCGCTTTGCTGGACAGTCTTGATGTGGCGGGCGTCGCACCGGAAGATGTAACGCACGTCGTTTTCACCCATGCACATCCGGATCATATCTGGGGTTTGCTAGACGACTTCGGCGATCCGGTTTTCGCGCAGGCTAGTTATATGATGGGCCGCGACGAATGGGACTATTGGTGGAATCCTGAAACTGTCAACACAATCGGGGACGCACGGGCCGCCTTTGCAGTTGGGGCAAAACGGCGCATGGAAACAATTGAAGACACAATAGAGTTCTTCGATGACGGCCAAGAGGTTCTGCCCGGAATTGCGGCATTTGCAACCTACGGGCACACACCCGGACACATGAGCTTTGAAATCCGAAATGGTTCAGAAAGCGCGGTGATCCTTGGGGATGCTATCGGCAATCATCACATCGCGTTTCGTCGGCCAGATTGGCCCAGCGGTTCAGATCAGGATACTGCAATGGCGGCGGCCACCAGACGGCGGCTGTTTGACCAGATTGTGGGCGAGAAGAAGAAGATCGTTGGCTTTCATCTGCCCGGCGGCGGCATCGGGCGCGCCGAGGCAACGGCCGATGGGTTCAGGTTCATTTCGGAGGATACATGATGCGTGCCTTGATAGTATCGGCTTTGCTCATTGCAGCACCAGCGTTGGCAAGCGAGGATATTCCTGATCAGTATCCCGGGTCAGTTCTCTATTCCAAACCCGTTGAAGTCATCCCCGGCGTTTTCTCCGCCATTGGGGCAACCGCTCCTCCCACTTATGAAAACGCCGGACACAACAATAACCTGAGTTTCATCGTGACCGACGAGGGCGTCGTGGTTGTTAACGGTGGAGGCTCTTATCAGCTCGCCGAAGCCCTGCACAACGAGATTAAAAGCGTCACTGTTCAGCCTGTCCTAGTCGTTTTTGACGAAAATGGCCAAGGCCACGCCATGCTCGGAAATTCTTATTGGGCAGATCAAGGCGTCAAGATCGTTTCCCATGTTGAGGCAGCGGCAGAGTTTGAAGCCTCTGGGCCGGGGTCGCTCAGTGCAGCTCAGGATCGTCTGAAAGATCGCGCCGACCAAACTCGACTTGTGATGCCCGATGAGACTTTCGAAGACGAGTATATCCTTGAACTGGGCGAGACGCGGATTGAAGCACGCTATCTGGGCCCCGCGCACAGCCCCGGTGATATTGTCGTATGGCTTCCGGAAAAAAGCCTCGTCATTTCTGGCGATATGGCATTCCACGAACGGTTGCTTCCGATCTTCGAGCATACAATGACTGCCGATTGGATCGAAACCTGGGACAGCAAATTCGAGGCTTTGGGCGCCACGTATGTCATACCGGGTCATGGACATCCGACAAACATGGATCAGGTGCGCAGATACACGAGGGACTACTTAGTATATCTCCGCGAAAAAATCGGCGCGCACCTTGAAGATGGCGGGGGACTTGCCGACGCCTATTACGTTGATCAGTCGCCCTATGCTCACCTTGACACGTTTGAAGAGCTAGCCACGAAAAACGCCGGTCGCGTCTATGAACAGATGGAGTTTGAGTGATTTTCGGGAACCTTCAAGGCGTCAGTTGACGTGCATCAAGGTCTTTTCCGGGCGTTTTTCCCATAAATTGATTTGAAAGCGGGGACCGGCAACGTTGGAAAATCTGATTGACCGTTTTGGCGAGGGTCCGGTTCTTTTTACGGCCGCGTTGTTCATAGGATTCATGTTTGGTGCTGCCGCGCAACATTCCCGGTTTTGCCTGCGCGCCGCCACTATCGAACTTTCAGAACACACTCTAGGCCCGCGGATGGCCATATGGTTTCTTGCCTTTTCCGCCGCGGTACTATCTGTCCAAATCCTGATTGCCGGAGGCTATCTTGATGTCTCAAGTTCACGCCAGATCGCAGCGACCGGCAGCCTGTCAGGCGCCATTATCGGCGGTCTTATGTTCGGAGTTGGGATGATTTTGGCGCGAGGCTGCGCAAGCCGCCTTTTGGTTCTGTCCGCCACAGGAAACTTGCGCGCCATCGTGACCGGGTTGGTTCTTACTCTTGCGGCGCAGGCGTCCTTGCGCGGATTTCTTTCACCTGCTCGCGAATACCTTGCATCGCTCTGGCCAATTTCTGGTGGCGCGCCGCGCGATCTTGCCGCCCAATTCGGATTTTCCTCAAGCGCGCTCGCGGGTGTCGCGTCATTGGCACTTCTCTTTTCGTTATGGCTCGCCTTTCATCGATCCGTAAAGCCAAGCCGTATCGCAGCCGCTATAATCGTTGGCGTGGCTGTTGGAGCTGGTTGGTGGGCCACTTACTTTGTGGCCTCGCACTCATTTGAAGTCGTGGCCGTGTCGTCCATCACATTCACTGGCCCGTCGACCGATACGCTAATGGGGTTAATCAATGAACGCGGGCTGCCGCTTGAATTCGGATCAGGCCTTGTGCCAGGCGTTTTTCTTGGTGCGGGCGTCATGGCGCTGGCGACAAAAGAGGCGCAGCTGCAGCGATTTGGGCCTGACACACCCATGGAGCGCTACCTGTTTGGCGGTGTTCTGATGGGGTTTGGCTCTATGCTTGCCGGGGGCTGCGCCGTTGGCGCCGGTATGTCCGGCGGAGCAATATTTGCGCTGACTGCCTGGCTCGCGCTTTTTTGTATGTGGATCGGGGCCATTGGCACCCTCATATTCATGACCGGCAAAACGCGCGCCATTCAAGGCACGGCGTGATCTACTGAGCCGCCATCGGTATCCGTGACAGTTCGCACTGAATCCACAGGTCTCCCAACGCACCAATCAGATGATCAATATCCGCATCGGTGTGTACCGGCGACGGCGTAATTCTTAAACGCTCTGTCCCTTTCGGAACGGTCGGGTAATTAATCGGCTGGATATACACGCCGTATTCGGCCAGCAGAATATCCGAAATGAACTTACATTTGACCGGATCTCCGACCATGACTGGTATGATGTGGGATGGATTTGAAACATGCGGAATGCCCAAAGCATCCAACCGCTCGCGCACCTTTGCGACCTGCACTTTCTGCCGCTCACGCTCGGCAGTGCTATCCTTCAGATGCCGCACAGAAGCGGCTGCACCCGCGACCACAGCTGGCGGCAAAGCCGTTGTAAATATAAATCCACTGGAAAAGCTGCGCACAAAGTCACACAGCTCCACAGACGCTGCGATATATCCTCCAAGAACGCCAAACGCCTTGCCCAGAGTGCCCTCGATCACCGTCAGGCGATCCATCACGCTTTCGCGCTCCGCGATGCCGCCACCGCGCGGCCCATAAAGCCCAACGGCGTGCACCTCATCCAAATAGGTCATCGCATTGTAGCGATCCGCCAGGTCGCAAATTTCACGGACAGGGGCGATGTCGCCATCCATCGAGTAAACACTTTCAAATGCAATAAGCTTTGGGCGTTCCAATGGAAGTGATGCCAACTTAGCCTCCAAGTCGGCCAGATTGTTATGCTTCCAGACAACACACTCAGCCCTTGAATGGCGAATGCCCTCGATCATCGAGGCATGGTTCAACGCATCAGACAAAACAACACAATCGGGGATGCGCGATGCAAGCGTTCCAAGCACTGCCCAGTTTGAAACGTAACCGGACGTGAACAAAAGAGCCGCGTCCTTGCCGTGCAAATCTGCAAGTTCTGCTTCCAAAAGGACGTGTTCATGTGTTGTCCCCGAGATATTTCGGGTTCCACCTGCCCCTGCGCCGCAGCGATCAAGTGCTTCATGCATCGCCGCTAAGACGCTCGGATGCTGGCCCATCCCAAGATAGTCGTTCGAACACCAGATCGTCACTTCCGAATTCGCTACCGCGCGCGCCGTCGCGCGCGGAAAGTCACCGCAATGGCGCTCCAGATCTGCAAAGACGCGATAGTTGCCCTGATCGCGCAACTCATTCAGCGCTTCTTTGAAGAAGTTCTGGTAATCCATTACTCTCCCACAGCCTCCCGGGCGATTTCATCCAACAGCGTCTGTACCTGTTGCATAGGGCCTTCCGGATAGTTCCGATATCCGACCATTACTTTGCCTTCACGCTCGGCCACGAATATCCCGTACGGACAGTACGCAATGTTCATTGGATCAGCTTCCATGACTTTGCGTGACAGAACTGCCGAACAAAAAACGAATATGTCGGCGGCCTCGAAAAGCTTTGTAGAACTGCCCACATCTGCGGCCGTGCGATTAAGCATTTCCCCAGTGTGGCTGACATAGTCGATCACCAAGCCTTGCCCCACAATCGCGCTTTCGACACCGAATGTGGCATCGTCGAATGATCCGTCAAAATCGTAAATCGTGGAGCCGTCGTCGGCATGCGCAACCGCACCGACGAGACCCAAAAGTCCACCTATGAAAAAAGCCTTCATTGTCTTACCCTCCTATATGTCTGTTTATTCTAGACGCAGTTGGGAGCGGGGCCCTGACCTACATCAAGGCCCCACAAACTGTTTTTCAGCCAAACATGTCAGCCGTAATACCTGCGTACCAACCTTCAGACTCCTCGTAGGTTGCCTTGCGCAGTTCGGCGCTTTCTCCTGTGGCAGAGATGAACCCATCAACCTTGGCGATCTTTTCATCTGTCGCCTCATATGTTGCGCCGACTTTGACGCCATCATTGGTGTCGATGAGTGACCAGCAGGTGTTGGCAAATTTTGCCGGGAAGATACGCGATCCGGTGAGTGCGCCGCGCACGGCATTCGCACAAACTTTTGCCTGGCTGTTGGCCGAATAACCCGACTTCGGCATGTCGCCCTGACTGGCCGCGTCGCCAAGCACGTATATGTCGGGGTCAGCCTTGGTCGACATGTCAGCAGCATTCACCGGCGCCCAATTGCCGTCCGTAACGCCGGCCAATTCTGCGATCCGCCCGGCCTTCATCGCGGGGATAACGTTACAGACATCAACCTTGGTTTCTTCACCATCGATCGTCACAGTCATTGCATTGGGATCGACCGAGACCGCACCGCCTCCAAAATCGGCGCCGATCCAATCGATCATACCCACATAGTGGTTTGCCCAACCTTCCTGGAAAAGGGCCTGCTTGGAGAATTTTACTTTCGGATCCGCGACGATGATCTTTGCCGTTGGATTATTCGCCTTCAAGAAATGCGCAACCATCGAAACCCGCTCATACGGCCCCGGTGGGCATCGGTACGGATTTGGAGGCGCAACCATTGCAAAGGTTCCACCTTGCGGCATCGCTTCAAGCTGTGCTTTCAACAACTCGCTTTGCGAGCCCGCCTTGTAGGCATGTGGCATCGCATTTTGTGAGGACAGGTCCCAGCCTTCGACAGCCCCTTCCACAAAATCAATACCCGGAGAAAGGATCAGCTTGTCATACCCAACCGCACCCCCTCCAGCGAGCGAAACGGTTTTGGCGTCCCGATCAACACCAATGGCCCAGTCGTGCACAACGTTCACACCGCCAGCGGCCAAAGTGCCGTAGCTGTGACCAATATCCTCAATCTGCTTAAAGCCACCAAGGTAAAGGTTTGAGAAGAAGCAGGTGTAATACTTGCGCGTGGGTTCAATAAGCGTGACGCTGATCTCACCTTCGCTGTCTTTCGCAATATAGCGCGCAGCGGTTGCACCGCCTGCGCCGCCGCCGACAACGACGACACGTGGCTTACCGTGGCCCGCGGCGCGCACCGACGGCGCTGCCAGCATTGCCGCCGCGGCTCCCGAGCCAATTAGAACACGTCTGTTGATATTCATTTTCGTTCCTCCAAAAAAACCTATTCAATATCTTTGAAAAATGCGGCCAATGCTGCGATCTCTTCGTCTGATAGTCGCCCGGCCATCATCTGCATCACCGGATGCGGTCGGATCTTTTCTTTGTAGGCGTGCATAGCGACGACAAAGTCCTCCTCAGGCCAGCGCGTGATCGCCGGGATACCGTCATCACTCCCATCCACCTGGTGGCACGTTGTGCATTCACTCGAAAGATACGCGCCGTACTCCGGATCGCCTTGGATTGCCAAAATCGCCGGATCAACGTTGTGATCCGTGCCAGTCACGGTTGGCTCAGCTTCCGGGATATTCGAAGGATCGTCAGAAAAGCGGCGAAGGTAGGCAAGTAAATCCGAGCGATCAACGGGGTCTTTGATACCTCGGAAACTCATCCGTGTGCGCGACACCAATGCTTTGGGGTTTTCAATGAACGCATCCAGTGTGTCCTGGGTCCAGGTGAGGGTGTCAGCCCCGGCGCGCTTCATGCTTTTTGAATAGGAAAACCCTTCATTAGCGCCAGCGGGTCGCCCGAAAATACCATTGAGTTGCGGGCCAATTCTATCCTTTGCACCCGGTCCCACTTGATGACATCCGATGCATTGAGCAAAGACCGCCTTTCCGCGATCTGCGTCTCCCAATTCGCTGGCCAGAGCGTTCCCAGCCCAAAAGCCAACGGCGAGGAGAACTGAACTCGCAGGGGAAACATGCATCCACTAGCCCTCGACTGACTTCAAGAACTCGATCAGCGCCGCACGGTCGCTTTCGTCGCTAAGCCCTCTGAACGACATCTTTGTGCCCTTCATGTACCCGCGAGGGTCAGCAATGAACGCCGAAATCTCTTCCTCCGTCCAGATCAGCCCAGCTTCAGCTGCGGCCACCAATGGCCTGGAGTATTTTTTAAACCCATCAACGCCCCCCGCCGGGCTGCCAACAATTCCCGTAAGGACTGGGCCAGCACGGTTTTTCGCGCCCTCACCGATCTGGTGGCAGGCTTTACACTTGCCAAACACCTTTTCACCGGCCTCTGCCAAAACGGGATCGAAAGCTGCAACCGAAGCCTCCTCAACGACGGCCTCCAATTCCGGCTCATCCGCACCTTCGGTAGATGTTGTAATCACGTCGGAATCACCTGAAACGGCGACATTCTGATCCGGTGTGACGTCAAGAATGGTAGCCCGCATCGTGATTTCAACACTGTCCTTGCAGTTTGCCATGCAAGGCTCAACAGTCCAAATGGGGTACTCTGTCTCTGCTCGGTCATCGACGATGAAACCGTCCGCGTTCGGCATTTCAACTTCAAGCAGCGTCTCATTCGACAGCACGAAATCGTCTTCAATGAGATCGTTGGAATAGAGGATATATGCGACGATTGCGTAGACATCGTCATCGCTCAACGACCCCGCATACCCGAAAGGCATCGACCGCTTCACATAATCAAAAGCCGTTGTCAGATGCGGCCAATAAGACCCAACCGTCTTGAGAGGGTCTTTGCGATCAAGCGTGTCCGCGCCCCCAGCAAGCTTCGGCCAATTACCGATCCCTTCGGCAAAATCTCCGTGGCAGGCGGCGCACTGTTCGGCGAAAATTTCTTCGCCGTCGATCGCATCGCCGGACCCGACAGGGAGCCCCGCCCCCGTTGGACTAACATCCCAATCCCAGGCGGAAACCTCTTCCGCCAAGGCCGGTCGTCCAAGACCAAACTTATCCGCCCAGACAGGCCCAGCCCCTACGGCAATCGCGACAGAAAGAGCTGTAAACTTAAGAAACTTCGACATTTTCTGCCTCACCGTTTTCGCGCACCAACCATGTCTGAATGCCGTTGTTGTGATAGATCGAATTCAGCCCGCGCACCTCGCGCAACTGAGACTTAGTTGGCTGAACGTATCCCGTATCGTCCATCGCCCGCGATTGGAGCAGCATCTGGGAACCATCCCATTCGGTATCGAGATAAAACCGGGTAAGCGCCATTTTTTCACCGGGCTTGGCCAACCGTGCGGTTTCCCATGTCATGCCCCCGTCTTTCGACACATCAACGCGGGAAATAGCACCGCGCCCCGACCACGCAAGACCAGTGATCACCAAAGGACCGTTGCCATGCAAAACCGGCGATTGCGGACTTGGACTTGTGACAACGGACTTCGCATCCATCTCCCAAGTCCACTTACGGCTTGTCCCATCCGCCAAAGTGTCGGTGTACTTGCTGGTTTCTTCGCGGCTTTCAACTGGGCCGTCCATGACCTCGATCCGGCGAATCCACTTAACCCACATGTTGCCTTCCCAGCCCGGAACAACCAGCCGAACGGGATACCCGTGTTCCTTGCGAAGCGCCTCGCCATTGGCTTTGAACGCCACCAAGACGTCATCAAGCGCTTTTTCCATCGGAATGGATCGGCCATTGGAAGATGCGTCAGCACCCTCAACAAAGACCCACTTGTCTTTTAGGTCGCCCGCGGCCCCAAGCCCGGCTTCTTCCAGAATAGTGCGCAATGAAACTCCGGTATATTCCATGTTGTGGATCATACCGTGGGTGAATTGCGCGCCGTTCAATTGAGCGCCGGCCCATTCCATACCGGTGTTGGCGGCGCATTCGCAGAAATAGACGTGGTTCTCGCGGGGAAAACGCTCCAGATCCGCGTAACTGAAGACCAGAGGTGTATCGACAAGTCCGTTCACCATCAGGCGGTAGTCTTCTTTGCGAAGCTCAATCGCGCCCGAATGGTGGCGTTCAAAGGCGCAGCCTTGCGGTGTGATCGTGCCATCAAGCGCGTGGATCGGCGTGAAGTTGATCGAGCTAATCGTGTCTGCGGTCAGCCATTCGACATTGCGGCGCACAACGTCGCCTTCGAACTCAATCGGCAACCCGTAACGCACCGCATCCACACCATCGCCAAGCTCTTGTGCCCATGGTTGGATTTCGGTGATCAGCGGGTCAGGCGTCGCGGCCTTTGCGCTACCTGCGGCAACAACGCCTGCGCCCGCCGCAGCCGCCCCGCGTAAAAATGCGCGACGCGACGGAGCGTTGCCTTTGTATTCGTTAGACATTTCAAATGGCTCCTATGGTCTTCCTTGGTCTCCGACCCATCCGAAAACCCTGCGTCAGGGGCGGATGTAGGCGTAGTCCTGTTCTTGTAATTCAATCAGCCGCACCACGCCCGACGGGACCATGCTTGCCTCGTCCATAATTGGAACGTCTTTTCCTGCTCTCTCGCTCATAACCCGATGCGTGTTTCCACAAGCCGCGAAAGAGAGGTTGTCCATTTCAAGCGACATCGTTGAAATACGATCTTCAACCGGGCTTTTCCCAGGAATGAACATGTTCAGACCGGGTCCGTAGGCCACGACTTCAATAACAACCTGATCGCCCTTGCTCTCGTAATACCGTGTGATGTTGGTGACGTTGTTCAACGCCAAATTCATAACTTGCGGGTCGTTCTGATCGACGTGTACCGCAACAAAATGCGTTTGCCCTTCGGCCCAGACACCTGTCGCAATCACGGATGCAGCCGCCGCTGCCATTACCAATCGCTTCATCATGGCCTTAACTCCCTTTGGTTGCGTTATGCGCCCAAGACTTGAACGCTGTTATTTGGATCAAGTGAGATAATACCTTGTTTTGAAATATGGGATTCAACGACATCCCAGATCGCCGGGCCTTCCGTGTCTTCGTTTACGCTTGCCCATCCGGCGACCTGATAGGTCTTGTCCGCATCGATCCGCTCACCCGTTTTTAAAAGAGTCATCTCGGTAATGCGGCTGCCCTGAGGTTTAGTGACGTCGATCCGGTAGCCAAGACCACCGACCCGGACCATATCGCCGCCCTGCTGGTAATAGGGATCTGGGTTGAAAAGGTTATCGGCCACGTCTTCCAAGACGACATGAAGGAATTCGCCAGTCATCTCACTTCGGTACGCCTGCGGATATGTCATCGACGTGACATTCCAGATATCTTCCCGCGTGATGTCTTGTCCCGGAAGGATCGACGGCCCCCAACGCACGCCCGGAGACAAGGCTATATCAGCCTCGCGTTCCGAAATAAGCGCGTCGCAAATCAGATCGTCCCATGTCCCATTAAAGTTCCCGCGGCGATATAGCGTCTGATCGTCCGCTGTCTGACCAATGACCTCGCCAAGCGATTGAGCATAGGGCGCGCGCTGTTCGTCAATCAGCGCTGAAACCTCGGCATCGGGCGCGATGACATCTGAGAAGATTGGGATTAACTTATGCCGAAAACCCATCATCCGCCCGTCGCGCACATCAAGGTCGACCCGGCTGACAAACTTCCCATTCGACCCCGAAGCAACGATAATCGTGTCACCGACGATGACAGGCTCGGGCAATGCATCATGCGTATGGCCCGACAGAATAACGTCTAGGCCCTGAACCTTGCTTGCCATCTGCTTGTCGACATCAAAACCATTGTGGCTCAGGCATACGACCAGTCCAGCGCCCTGCCCCCGTACCTCATCAACCATTTCCTGCATGTGCTCGTCGCGAATGCCGAAACTATATTCGGGGAACATCCACCCGGGATTGGCAATTGGCATATACGGGAACGCCTGACCAATAACGGCAATCTTCACGCCACCACGTTCAAAGAATTTGTAAGGCGGAAACAATTCCGAAGGTTCATCCCATTCCGCATCAAAGATGTTCTGCCCTAGTGCTGCAAACGGCAGGCCCTGAACAATCTCATTGACCCGGTCCGACCCAAGCGTGAACTCCCAGTGGAACGTCATCGCATCAGGCTTCAATGCATTCATCACATTGACCATGTCCTGGCCCTGCGTGTGAAAGCATGTGTATGATCCGTGCCAAGTGTCCCCGCCATCAAGCAAAAGTGCATCTGGCCGCGCTGCACGGATCGAATTGATAACTGTGGCAACACGGTCCAATCCGCCAACCCGCCCATAGGCACGACCAAGCGCGGCAAAGTCTTCGTAGCTCAACGCATAGGCAGATGGGCTGCCATCATCGATGCCGTAGAGCTTGCGAAAACCCGCGCCCGTCACATGGGGAACCGCGCCTTTGTTGAGCCCTACGCCAATGTTGACTTCAGGTTCTCGGAAAAAGATCGGTTTCAGCTGCGCGTGTATGTCAGTGATATGGATCAGGGAGACGTTCCCGAAGGTGTCAAACTCAAGTAGCTGATCTTGTGTCAGC
>RCMY010000949.1_pt1 | contig 27722 bp, 26 predicted proteins | sample 2041341 | NCBI WGS metagenome assembly RCMY01 (sample SAMN09708234, study PRJNA481090) | Marine sediment metagenome, whole genome shotgun sequencing project.
GGACAAAATTAAGATACTCGCGGCCGCACTTTTCGGTTCCAGTTAGTCACGCAAATTATGTTGCACCCGACGTATGTGGCGCAGAGTGTCTGTCAACATAGCTGTCATTAGACCAAACATCAGGAAACCGTTTGCAGCTGTCATCCCCCCCAATAGCCTCTGCTCGTGGGGAACTACTACGTCACCCAGTCCCAGAGTCGTGTAGGCGACGAGAGAATAATAAACGGCTTCCTCCAAGGAGTTGAAAATCAGCATTTGGGTAAAAATAATCGCCCACAGCCACACGCCCAATGTCATCATTGTCATCGTCGCAATTACGGCCATAAAGATAACAATTAGCGACTTGGCCGGTTTAGGTGGACGCCTCAGCCACGGCTCCATCCATAGGAGTGCCTCATTGAAAACCCACCATACCAGAGCGGCCCCGGTTAATGAGATGAGGGTGATAGCAGAGCCAAGCAACAACTGATTAAGCATTTTGAGGTTATCCCTTTTTTATTGGTTGCTATCGTTTTTGCGAAAGGCGTAACAATACTGAGCTTCGACCAAGAACGCCACCTGACATTAGCATCGAAAGCTGATGACAAAGCGCAAAAGACTCCTTCAAACCGCTCGAGTCTTGAGAAAACTTGATGACCGCTTCGGGCTCAAACCTGCCGTTAGTTGCAGATGCACCCCGAAAAGTACTGGGGCGCAGCCCCGAGCGTCCGCTTTCTTCGGATTGCCCCTTTTAGTTTGCGGGCGCGGCGAATGGCGGCTCTCCGCCCTTCGCGACTAATACTGCACTTCGGACCGGAGTCTGCTGTCGGCTCCAAGTAGACCACCACGGATTACAAAAACCCCAAATAATTCACCGCAAAAATTCGTCACCCTGAAATACATATAGAGGCCCGCACGTACCCCCTCGGCCCCCTTCAAGGAAACCTAATCATCTCCAAATATGAGAAATCTCTATAAATACAACAAAATCAATATCTTGGCGATTTATCTTGCTGCTGGCATGAGATGGATTAGAGGAAGCCAGCATGGTCTTTCATTCCACAGACAGGACACCAGCATGATCATCTTAGACATTCGCCTTGGCCGCTATTCCATCCTCGCCTTGAGAGAACCTGATGTACGCCTTGGGGTGCAGCGTGAGGGACATGGGGAGGTGGAAGTTGACCTGCCCTACCTCCGCTTGATCTTCTCAGGCTTTCGCAAAGCAACCACGTTATAACACTCACAACCAACGTTGACATCTGAAACAAGATTAATATATGCCTCTCAGGAACATTCTTGAGGGGCAACCAAATGCAGCAATATGTGATCTACCGCCGTGTCAGCACTGCCGAACAAGGCAAGTCTGGGCATGGGCTTGCGGCTCAGGACCGCGACATAAAGATATTCTTGGACAACTCATCAAGTGTGCCGTTTGAGGTGTTGGGGGAGTTTGAGGACCACCTGAGCGGCAAGGGTTCTGATCGACCCCAGCTTTCAGCGGCTCTTGATCTAGCCCGCAGCACTGGGGCAGAATTGTTGGTGTCGAAGCTGGACCGCCTGAGCCGTGATGTTGCTTTCATCGCTACCTTGCTAAAGGACAAACGGACGAAGCTGCGCGTGGCGTCGATGCCGAACGCAGATAACTTCCAGCTTCACATCTATGCTGCGCTTGCCGAACAAGAACGGGACTTCATCTCTGCAAGAACAAAGGCCGCGTTGGCGGAGGCAAAAAAGAAGGGGTCCAAGCTGGGAGGGTTACGGGACGCCACAATGCAGCGAAACATCGCTGTGCAGATAAATGCCAAGGCGAGGGCCGATAAGGTATCCAAGACGGTCCTGCCAATGCGGGCATCAGGGGCCACCCTCAGGGACATTGCCGATGCCCTCAACACATCTGGTGTGGAAACTGCCAGAGGCGGGAAGTGGCAACCTTCACAGGTGCAGCGGGTCTTGAAAAGGCTGGCATCGTAGCTGCGTGTGACAATTAACCCACCCCCTTGCCTAAAGAGGCGTCTCGTTCTGCTTGCACGACACTCGCCCTGTCAGTGATCTGGTGAACAACGACACGTTTCTTCAAGGCATCTACAATCACCGACGATTACCGTTTGGTTCCTTTCCTGTGCGCCCTCAGGCTGCTCTTCATCACAGCGGTCTGGGGGTTAGGGCATGTCCTTTCGATAGGGCGATCACTCCCTTTCACGCAGCGTAACACTCCCTCATGGCCCACCAAAAGGCCACCAGAACGGCACCTCTCGAAACCCCAACAGAATATGGGGTGATCAAATAACCCACTCCCTTGCCCTAAGCTGATACCTTAAGGTTATATGTGAGGCTTTCCTTAGAGTTGTTCATAGCGATTGTTCGGGGTGTTCATGAAGGTGCTAGATCATCATCATCCCTCTATCTCTCCCACTTGAAGGTGAACCATTAGGCTGACCGTTCATCGCTATGCGAGAGACATCATCGCCTTGGGTCTTTCTCAAGATCGAGTCACTTAACAACCCTGCCTTCGGGCATCCCCTTTTCAACAACTGTCACACATCTCCAATGCAAACACCGCATTTGGGGAACCCCTTTTCAAAGACTGTCACACGACCTCCCTGCCGCCTCCGTCTTCAAAGACCCATGATCAAGGCGACACTGCCGATTGCACAGCCTTAGGCGACCCTCTCAGGGCCATCTCAGCCTGCCCTCTCTACATCCCGCCATGCACAACTGAAGGCTCCTTATGGGGCCTCTCAGGGCATCCCAAAGCAAACCCACAGGAAACCAACATGACCAAAACCATATCTGCCAAATTACCGAACCTTCCCTATCTTGGACACGGTCTGAGACGCCTCTCCCATAATGGCGTTGAAATGTTCTGCCTAAGGGACATTCTGGCTTCATGCGAATACATCAGCAACCAGAACCACATGCTGTACTACAACCGAGTTTCAGCGATCATGACTGCACGTCTCATTCATCCGAGCTACCACAGCCCTATGGTCTTTGCGACTGAGGCAGGCGTGATGCAGATGATTATCTCCATGATGAAGCCTGAGGCCCGTGCATTCCAAGATTGGTTCAGTAGCAGGCCCAGTGCCCTTACCGATCAAAGCAGCATCCTTGCACAACCAGACAAGGACGACCTTCGGGCAACTCTCACATCACTAAAGGCTGACATTCACAGTCAAGAACAAGTGCTGCACCAGATACGCGTCCAAGCAGCAACCATTGAAGCCAAGCTGAACATGTTGGTCTAAGGCTGGCATAGTGCCACCCAGCCCCCCTCAAGACGCCCTCTCAGCGTCACTCCACGCCCTGCAGCTACCCTTGCCGCCCAGCGCACCTAGAGGCCTCCCAGTGAGTCCCTTTCAGCCCCCCCCTCACATTCTCCCAAGGAAACCACCATGACCACCAAAAGCACACCTGCCCCCCGCACACCCACAACTATTCCAGATCGTCGCCGCGCATCCGGCAATCTACGCCGCACCCTGTATGACTTGTTCAGCCCTGTTGAGGTGATGGCCGTTGAACAGGTCATTCTCAACCGCAACATGGACCACCAGAAAGGCCACCAACGCCTAAGCTGGTCCACAGTTCGCGTCCGCAATGAAGTTGATACAGCCCTGACCCTCCTGCAGCGCCGCTATGTGGACAACAAGGGCAAGGCCCTCTCACGCAGCGACCTCATCAGCATCGCAGTGATGGAAGCAATGCCCACCCTTGTCGCCAAGACACAGGTGTAAAGACCACTCCCAACATCCCCCAACAAATCACAGAAAGAACCAACATCATGTCCGATTGGATTACAGCCAGCGGTGACGTCACCAGCGGCGACACCAACATCACTCCAGACGCCCAGCACAGCACCAGCAAGAACACAGTAGGCACAGGTGGATACGAGACCCTCACCAGCCCTGATGGGAGTAGCCAAGTCATCCATCACAAGAACCAAGTTTACACCCATGGTGCTGACGAGGGCTATCAAGGCTCCATCATTGGCACCGCTAGGACAGAGGGAGGTGGCGTTATCGTCAACCGCTCGGTGACCCCTGCAGATAGAGTAACGCTCCCTAATGGGATGACCACCAGCATCGGCGTAGCTGTCAACATCGGCATGCTAACACGCAACCCAGATGGGTCTTTCTCTGACATGCTCACTCCACAGACTTCTCCGTCAGGTCAAAACACACCTGATGAAGCCGTAGAGGAAGCCCCAGTGGCGTTCACCATTGGCGACGAGGGTGAGCAAGCCCTGAACAGCATGTTTGAAACGCAACCTCAGGGTGACATTGTGAAGGCAACCGATGAAATCCTTCGTCTTGGTGGCGTCACAGAGCATACGCTGGCCCGCATGGCTGGCAATGCAGGGATTGAGCCTGCGGCGATGGCCGCTCAGATCGAAGCTGCACATAACGGGTTCTATGAGACAGCGTCAGCACACCTAGCCCAGCACGGCGTGGTGAATGAGGATGGCTTTCAGGCGTACCTGAGCGACAACCCCCAGCAGATGCAGAAGCTGCTTGAGGCAAGCCGTAGTCTCATGTCCTCATCAGATGCCAGCGTCACCAACGGATTGACTGAGGTTGCCTCCGCCTTCGTGGAAAACGGTGACCTCTACATGGTTCAGGACGTTACAGACGCCTTGGATGATGCAGGCTTTGAGTATCAGACAAGTGCCAATGGTCGCATCTTGGTCAAGATCGAAGGCTCTCAGGTGCCTTGGAATGTTGCTGTGAGGCAGGGTTTGATTAAGTTCCTGTAAGGGAACCGTGGGGAGGGCTTAACGGCTCTCCCCAGAGGTCAGCATCTACGACTTCAACAGGATGTCCCTGCGGGTGGTTCAGATCGACGGTGAGCCTTGGTTCGTAGCGCAGGACGCCTGTAAGGCCTTGAACCTTGCTGTCGATAAGAAATCGGGGAATGTGCTGTTCTCTCCCAAACGGTTCACCACCATAAACAAGGATGAGGTTCGCTTACATCTGGTTCAAGTGAACCTGAAAGATGACGAAGTAACCACTGATCTGAGCAGTGGTGTCCGAGGGATGCAACCCAAGCTGGCCTCAGAGAGCGGCCTCTACACGCTCATCATGCGCCGGTATTCGGATGGTATCGGATGGTGAAGCCAAAAACGGAAGTGCGCTTCCGATTTCAACCGCTGCCATCAATCCGTGAAGTCCTCGACCTTAGGAAGCCAAAAGTGCGGAGTGCTGCACGTTTCAACCGCTGCCAATCAATCCAAGAAGTCCTCGACTTTAGGAAGCCAAAATCGTCATGCGTGAAGAATTTGACCGCTGCCAATCAATCCGCGAAGTCCTCGACCTCGGCAAACCTAAGAAGGTGATCAAGCGGAAGCTCGAAGTACCCACTCTGATCTATCCGAAAAACCCTTACGGCATCTCCCTCACAGCCTTTTCCATCGCCTCATAGGCCACCTTCAACTTGGCATCATTGCCACCATAGACCCGATCACCAATGCCCCTGACAGTATGCCCCATAATCCTGTTCTCGACACGCTCAGAAGTTCCAGCCAACACCAGCCAATCTTTCATGTTGTGCCGCAGGGAGTTGACCACATGGCGACTGTCCTTGGTGATAGTCCTTACATGTTTCATCAATGCCGCTGAGACCGCGTCAGGGCCAGCCTCATGGGCATACTTGGGGAACAGCAGGGATTCACCGTCAGACAGCTTCAACGCCTCCTTAGCGGCCACCAGAGCGTCACCCACAAGGGGAACCGAACGGATTGATGCCTTGGTCTTGACCCTTCGGTCTTCATGCCACGCCACATTGATATGAGGATACAGACCATCAATCACTACGTCTTCATGACGTAGGCCAACAACCTCAGACCCACGGCATCCGGTGCCTTCCAACAGACGCCAGATCAAGCGCAGCGAGGGGATTTGAACCTTATCGTGCACCCTCAGGCGCATCTTTAGCAGCACCTCAGGAGGCAACGGGTCTCGATTATCACCCTCAGCGGTGGGTGCCTCATTGCCATTTACTTTGGTCAAACCCGCAAAGGGGTTTTTGGCGACACCCTCAAGATCAAATTCCTCAATCGCCAGCGTCACCATCGCGCGAACGATATTCATTTCACGCCTGACAGTCTCCGCAGATACCAACTTGCCCGCCTTTCCCTGCGCGGGGGCTTGCATCATGTGGTCCCTCAGTTTGCGCCCGTGTATTCTCTTGAGGTCAACCAAGGCCAGCTTGTGAAGTGGCCCTAACGCCGCCTCTATGCGCCTACAAACACGATCAAGCCTGTTCTTTTGGTTCCGCCCTTTTGCCCCGTCCATCCGCTCCTTGATGTACATTTCCTTCGCATCAAGCATGGTCACAGGGGGTTCATCCGACTGCGGGGCAGAGACAGCCTTGATAAGCACAGGGTCGGCTCCACGGCGATGTAGAGAATCGGCCAAGACTTCCCGCTTATCATCCTCTGGCAGACTGCCCTTGATTGCAGAGAGCATCGTCTCAGCTTCTGTCAGAGCGAACTGCCAGTGCTCTCTAGGGGATAAGATGGTCCCGCCACTCACGGTCTTGGCGACGATCTTGTTGAACTGGGCCAACAACCTTTCTTGTTCGGCCATCAACGCAGCACCCTCACGCGCCTTCATAGGAACCTGAAAGAAATCCTCCCCAAGCGCCTCCCCGACAGCCTTCGGGTATCGCTTTCGAAACCTTTTACGGCCCCCAGACAGTACATCAACGTATTTGAGTTTCATCATCATCACCATAGCAAGTATCCCAAATGTGTCCCAGCTTGTGTCTCAGGACAATGGATAAACGCTTGATATGCTTAAAAATAAGGCTCTCTAGCCTTACCAATGGTGCCCCCACACGGACTCGAACCGCGGACCTATTGATTACAAATCAATTGCTCTACCAGCTGAGCTATAGGGGCACTGGGCGTTCGTTTAGAAGATTGCTGGGGGGGGCGCAAGAGGGGAAATTACAGATATTTTGCAGTTTTACAGTTCGGATAAGAACGGGTATTGGCTTGGACACACCATAGAAGTTGAGCTGGATATCCATGCAGTTGGTTTTGCACGCAGGTGCCCATTACACCGAAGAAGAACGTTTGCTAAAAAGTCTGCTGGCAAACACCGAAAAATTTTCAAAGAACGGGACCGTTGTACCGGGGCCCAGCACCTATCGCGGGCTGTTTCGTGATACTTTGAATGCGATGTACAAGTCTTCTGTGTCGGCCGGGGCGCGTGACGTGCTGTTGGATGCCGTTCTGGATGACACCGAAGCAAAGCGTGTAATCTTGTCGGATGCGAATTTCTTTCGCACTCCTGCTACGGCTGTTGTTGACGGGATGCTGTATCCGGCGGCACCAGTGCGAATGATGCGCATGGTTCAGCTGTTTCCTGAAGACCAGATCGAGCTTTTCATCGGTATCCGCAATCCTGCAACTTTGCTGCCCATTTTGCATGGCGTTTCGTCCGATAATTCTGATGCGCATTTCTGGGGGAATAAGGACCCGGCAGATGTACGTTGGTCCGAAACCCTGTCGTTGTTGCACGATTCGGCCCCCGAAATTTCCGTGACAGTCTGGTGCAATGAAGATGCGCCGCTGATCTGGGGCAAAATCATGCGTCAAATGGCGGGTTTGTCAAAGACCGCAAAACTTAATAATGAATTTGATCTGCTCGAGACGATCATGACGACCGAGGGGATGAATCGCTTCCGTTCCTATATGGAGGCCCATCCCGAGATTTCAGGGTCGCAGGAACAACGGGTAATTTCGGCGTTCCTTGACAAATTTGCGATGGAAGATGCGATTGAGGAAGAGCTGGACATGCCCGGCTGGACCGATGATCTGGTCGATGAAATGACCGAAAATTACGATCAGGATGTGATCCGCATTCAGAAAATCCCTGGCGTACGAATGATCATGCCCTAGGGGTATTGGTCTAAAACCCCTTTTATCGATGATCAGAACAGGCTCGGCAGTTGCCGGGCCTTTGGCATTTTTATGGGCGCTTTTGCCAGGCAAATAAGGTTTGAAAATCGGCGGCACCTCTAGCATGGCCTCCCCTATCGTTGGACCACCGCTATAGGCAGGCTGAAAAAACCTTGCTAGGATTTGTGCACTTCTTTGATCGATGTTTTAGAAAAGAGATAAGTCTATGAAATTCACCAAACCCTTCAGCAAATATTTCATTTGCTCGACAGCCGTTGCACTTCTTTGCAGCCCCGTACTGGCGTCGGACCACCGAGATTCACCTTATACCCAGCAAAACCCCCAAGCCGACATCGGGGATGTTTTCCTGTTCCAAGGGGCGCAGACCGGTGGTCTTGCCATGGCGATGACACTGAACCCGCTGTCTGGGTCCGGTGCAGATGGCACCCTGCCCTCTGACAAGATTACCCTGTCGCCCGACCTGATCTATATCTTTAACTTTGATACCGATGGCGACGCCAAGGCCGACATTGCCTATAAAATCAAAGCTGGCAAAGCAACCACAGGCCAGCAACAACCGCTTGAGCTGCGCAAAGCCATTGGTGCCGAGGCACGGGATGCAAAGTGGTCAGGCACCGTGCACGGCACAGGCGAGACAACTGCCCTGAACCAAGAGATGCACGTCGTGACAGGCAAGATGGACGAGCTGTTATTCGTCGGCCCGCGCCGCGATCCGTTTTTCTTTGATTTCCTGACAGTGGATGCCCCCGTTGCGCTGGCCATCAAAGAAGCCTTGGCTGGTGGTGACCACCTGCCCGCCGCCGGATCGTCAGAACTGGCGTTCGGGCGCACCGACATGACGTTGATTGTTCTTGAGGTGCCCGATCTGGGTGCTGACCCATTGAATTATTGGGTGACGGTTGCGGACGGGTCTGGTGAAACGGTTGACAGAATGGGCCGCGCCGGCATTCAAGGCATCTATCTGGTCGATGCGCCGACGGGCTATAACACTGAATATTACACGCCGCGCAATGCTGCGAAATATCCCACCATTGGTGATCTGAACAACGCCTATAATGCATCCTCGCCCGATCAGGATGGGGCGAACTACGGGGAACAGTTCACCTACCGGTTCCAGCAGCTAGAGGTCAGTCAGGACAAGCTGGCCGACAAGGTCGCGTTCTATCTGCCGGATATGATTCACTGGGACCCAAGCGCCAACGCAGGTTACCCCAACGGGCGTAACCTGCGTGAAGATGCGATATTCTGGACATTGTTTGATCTGAACCCGTTCATGCAGCCGGCCGACGGGGTCGAGTTGCCCCATATCGGGACACAACGGATGAGCGACCGCTTCCCCTATGTTGCGCCATCCATCAATCAGGCATTCAAGCCGGGCAGCCAACTTGAACCGGTCTTCCCGATCTTTATGAAATAAGCAACCGGTACGCTTTCAGCGTACCTTTGCCCTTTGCCTCGATATCGTCGCAGCGAACAACAGCTTCGGGTGATTTCAGCAGTGCGGCGGTATCGGATGACAGCAGGACGGTATTTGGCTCACAAGAGGTGACCATACGTGCGGCAGTATTCACTGTGTCGCCCCAGATATCAAAGCTCAGGCGCTTGGTCCCTACCACGCCGCTGGAGATCGGGCCGGTGTGAATACCAATGCGCACACCCCAACCGGCCACCTCGTCTAGGGCGGTCCGGTCCAGATTTTGCTTAACGTAGTTCATGATCTCGATCGCGGCGGCGCAGGTGGCGGCAACGTGATCCTGTTGGCCTGACCCGTTCAGATCACCGGCTACGGTCATATAGGCGTCACCGATGGTCTTAACCTTTTCGACGCCATGTTTGGCGACGATTTCATCAAATGCGCCATAATACCGGTCCAGCATGCCAACCAGCGCCACAGGGTTCATCGACTGCGTGCTTTTGGTGAATTCCACAAAGTCCGTGAACATCACTGTGGCAGACGAGATGTGGCGCGGACGCACCTTGCCGCTGGCTTTCAATTCCTCGGCTATGCTTTCTGGCATGATCGAACGCAGCAACTGCTCCGTCCGCTCTTTTTCAGTTTCAAGCGACGTATATAGTTGCTCAATTTTTTGCTTCTGCGCCTCGATATCCGTGATTACACGGCGCTGGAATGCCTGTGATGCGTCCATAAGCGCCTCAAGCTCGGAGCGGCGTAATTCCGATCTCGCAAGCCGCTTTTCCAACCGCCGAAGCAGCTTTTCCGGGTCTGGTCCCATTCGATTTACAACATCGCTTGTCATGGGTGTGGGTCAGGTCGCTGGCGCGGTGCCCAACAGTACCGCTAGAAATGCGTTGGTGTGCTGAAACGATTTGCCCTGACTGCCCACAGGGCCGATTTCGCCGTAGGAGTAAAAACCTGCCGTCGGAAACGCACCGCCAATGATGGATTCAAAGCTTTCGTATTCTTCCTTGGTGCGCGTTCCCAAAACGGCACGGCGCCCCGCGCAAGAGAAGAACAGCGCAGCATCCGGTGTTTGCTTGGGGAAGCCTTTGAACGCATCCTCGACAGCAGCCCGCGAGGCCGCAACGATTTCATCACGCGTAGCTGTAGCGATTTGGACTTCGTTGTTAACCTCGATCGGGTTCACGAACGTCACCGCACCGCTTTCTTCGTCAAAGGCTTGGGGTGATGACAACAGGAAACCTGACCGCTCGGGGCTGTAGACCGCCAAGGGGAAATGAACCGATTGGGCCTGTACATAGTCTTTGTACAGATTGATCGCTGGTTTGCCGTCGATCTCGTGGATGGTCGATCCTTCAACTTTTGTGACCAAGTGGCGGTTGCCTAGAGCGGTGTAGCCGGTTGCCACGCCACACGAATAGATCAACGGGCCGGACATGATCAAAACCACGACTGAATCAGATGCCACGTCGGCGTTGCAGAACTGCTTGGTGCCCTGAAAGCGCAACTGGTCACCTGATGCGCCGCCAACGATTGGAAAATCTTCGCCCAAGGCGGCACGCAAGCCGCTGATAATCTTACTGATATTAGGGCCGATGCCTTCTGGCATCGCCACGCACAGGGCTGCGTCCTTGTCAGTTTTGGATTTTGCATCTGCGACTGCTGTTGCTGTCGCTTTCATCGGATCAGCAGACGCGCCATGCCCGATACCGACGGTGAAATCGATGTCATCCGACCCGAACAGGGTAATTACAACGCTGTCTTCCAGAAACCCGTCAGGGCCTGCGACCTCGCCATCGGTTGTACAGCCGGCCAGCTCGACCCCCGGTAGGGTCTTGGCGAACGCTTTGACCAGCGCGTCTGCATCGACGTCAATTCCGATAAACGCCAAACCGGCCTTGGGTTGAACCCCATCCATTCCGGCGATTGCGATCTCGAGTGCCTCGTCGACAGCCTCGACTGTGTCGGTTTCCTCACTCGCACCAGTTGCAATTTTCAACATATTCATACCCTCCCCGGTTGAATGTCTAATAGCCTGTTTATGCTGGCCAATTCCTTATCTTTGGCTGTGCAGGATGTCCGGCAGGACTGAAACCCATAATCGTCCCATAGAACGAAAGTTCCTCTTCTAACGCTTGTATTATGTGCGCCTTTTGCCTGAATCCGTGGCCTTCCCCCTCGAAAAACTCCCATGCGACTGGCATTTTTCGATCCATCAAGCTGTCGATTAAGACTTGGGCCTGTGGTGGCGGGACAACAGGGTCGTCTTTGCCCTGAAAGATGATCAGCGGACAGGTGATCTTATCAGCGTGAAACAGCGGTGATCTGGCTTTGAAAAGCTCTTTGGCCTCGGGCCACGGCCCCACCAGCAAAGCGGCATAAAAGACCTCCAGCTTGTCGGTATCCTGCGCGATCATTTGCAGATCGGAAATGCCGTAATAGCTGGCTCCGGCTGACAGAATATCCGTAAAGGTCGCCAAAGCGAGCGTGGTATAGCCCCCTGATGACCCCCCGCGCGAGGCGATGCGCGTGCGGTCCACCTTGTCCTGATCGATCAGATACTGCGCCCCCGCTGCGCAATCGGCCACGTCCACATCGCCCCATCCGCCATATATCCGCTGGCGATAGCTGCGGCCAAACCCTGTGCTGCCGCGATAGTTGGTGTCCAACACCGCAAATCCGCGCGAGGTGAAAAATGCGATATCCAAGGACAGTGCGCTTGAGGCCGATGCACTTGGCCCGCCATGGATTACGATGATCAAGGGCGGACGTTCATCCCCCGGCCCTTGGTAATCGGGATTACAGGGCGCATGATAGAACGCATGACTGGGTTCTGTGCCACCATTGCCATCATCGACCGGAAACGAGATTGCCTGCGGAGGCTTGAGACATGCCCGCGCCGCGTCGCTTAGCCCCGGATTGGCACTGCGCAGAACGGTGACCTCGAAAGTTGCAAGATCAAGCCTCACCAGTTCCGACGGTCCTTGGAACTGGCCGCCAAAAAAGACGGCAAAGCCCTTGCCGACCCTCAGATGGGTGATGCTGGTATAAGGCAGATCAACATCGCGCTCATAACCGGTGGTCACATCGACCCGGGCCAGCCTCCATAGGCCACCCGAAGTATAAGCGGCGAGAATTTGCGTGTTTGTAATGAACCCATAGCTCGACGTTCCGAGCCGCCAAAGCGGTGCCGTAAATTCTGCTTCTTGCTGCGTGACGGCGACCAGATCGTCGCCCTGGACGCGGTAGATATTCCACCAGTGCGTACCGTTGATCTCGGTTCGGTCGCTGACACAATAAAGCTGACCATCAGGCGACCAAAGAGGCTCGGCCATGGCTTCGTCGGAATAGCGCATGGCGTTCTGCAAAACGGGGTTCAGGTCAGGATCAATCTGGGTGGCCGGTTTGCCGCCAATGGTCTTGATGTCAGTCGAATTGCCCTGCGCGTCCAAGCTGGCGACCTGCAACCGTGTGCCTTCCCAAGGCATTGACGGATAATCCCACGTGAGCCACGCCAGCTGACTGCCATCGGGAGACAGGCGCGGTGAGGCATAAAAATCACCACCCATTGCAATGGTGATCGGCAGCGCGTCGCCTGCCATATCCATCGCGACCATCGTTTGCTGGGCCTGACCGTTCAACAGGACGTCGCTGCGTTCTTGCACCGCGAAAATGAGTCCCCGCGCAGCATCCGGTTCCATATCGGCAAAATGCACGGGTTGGCGTGGGGTGATGGGTTTGGGAAACTGGCCCACGGCCTGCCGGTATATGCGCTGGTCCTTGGTCTGAGGGAAATCAGAGGTGGCAAAGTTAGTAAACCACACGGTCCCGTCCTTGGCAGCCATTGCACCGCCGCCATAGGAATTCACCAATGTGCGCGCGCAGAAACCTTGGGGGGTGACGTCCTCCGGGCCATTTTCACCCATGCGTACCACCACCGACCGCCCCTTTTCGTCGGGGCGGCTTTCGACCCATAGTATGTTATCGCCATCCAGCGCCAACTGTTCGAATTTCACCGCCCCCGCCGCAAGGTCTTGCGCCGCGATAGGTGACACCCATGAACCGTAAGCCTCTGTCTTCACGTCCATTCCTTATGCTCCACGCCATGGCCGCAGGTTGTTTTTCTCAACGATCAGCTTGGTCTGTTCAATCGCCGTTTCCTTGAACGCCTCAAGGACCATGGGCAGCCAATTGCCTTTTTCTGTTGCCGTAACCCAAGGGTCTTGGGTGGTGGACACCAGAAAGTTGATCCCTGCCCCGTTCGTGGGGTCCAGCGACAGCCGCGCGCCAAAGGCGTCAACAAATTCTTGACCGTAATCGCCAACCTCAAAGCTGGAGGACGTGACGAACATCGGCTGTTTGGGCACCTCGCCGCCGTCATAAACGCCAATGCTGAGCGCTTGAAACATCGCAGTGTTAAAGTCGTTGGCCAGTGCCACATCAGTGTTCCACCCGTCAGCGGTGCGGAAATTCAGCGAATAGGTGACGATATTCTGATCCGACCCCATCTCGCGGAATACTTCTTGGGCGTCAGGATTTTCGGCAAAATATGCCAGTAGATCATCATTTTCGCGCGGCACAATTTCGTTGCGGATCAAGGCAAGTTGAGCGGCGATTTCAGCTTTGGATTTGCCTTGCTTTTCCGCGGGTAGACGCTGGAACGGCACCACCTTGAAACTGTCCTGTTCGCCCGCAACTGCCATCAACTGCGCGTAGAACCGTTTGGAGTTAAAGATACATTTTCCCAGCAGTTTGCCATAGCCCGACTGATCGGGCCGGATGATCGCGTGGGACAGATACACACCAGCCGCCGCCGCTCCGGGTTTGGACCCCTCGATGCCATAAACCCCCACCGTCGGGTCAACGCCCCCGTGAAACACCACCGGCGCGGTAAAGGCGATCAGATCGCGCATCGCCCCATTGCGATAGCACAGCGAACCCGCCGGATAGGGAATGAAGCCCGCCTTGTGAGGATCAACGGTCTGCGTGTCGGCGTATTGCAACGCCTCGTACTGGCGCGTGACATAGTCGCTCATCACCATTGCGGGGGTGTGTTCCTGCGCACCTTGCTGACTGTCGGGTTCCGGATGGCGCGGCTTGCGCAGGATTGACGCAAAATAGCCCCCCCACGCGCCGTCGACGTGAATGGTAAATTCCATCCCCTTTTTGCGGTACTCATCGCGCAGGGCCACAATGTCGGCCAGTGGGTCAACCGAGCTTTCCTCGGTCGTTCCAAGAACAGCCACCACTTCAAGAACAGGTCGGCGGTTCTGATAGCAATTCTCTATCTGTTCGCGCAGATGATCCATCATCATGCGGCCGTCCAGATCGACATATGTACTTTGAACGTGGTTCGCGCCCAACCCCAACAGCGCTGCCCCTTTGGGCCAAGAATAATGCCGCGTGCTGGGGGCCATGATGACAGGCAGTTGGGTGACGTCTTTTAGGTAGATGCGGTGCATGTCGGCCAGCCCGATGTTTTGCACAGAATATTTGTTCAACACGTCCTTGATGGTGTCCGCCGAAATGCCGCAGTCTGACTGAAGCCGCGGCGACAGGCCAATCACCTCATCCACGCCAAGGTTCATCAGCGTCCAATTATCAAGCTCGGTCAACTTGGCGGTGCCCCCTTGCACCAGCGTGACCGTGAAATCCTTGGCTGCGGCCATCGATGGCTCAAGCTTGATCGCGTTGGCCAGCGACACGGGCAAATAGGTCAAATTACGCGCCGCCCACATGCTTTCTGCGTTGGCGACCGACCCGTCACAAGTAATATGCGCCCAAGGGACAATAGTGCCCGGCGGCACAGTCGCGGCCTCTGGGACGGTATATCCCAACATCCGCGCCAGATCCTTGCCCACCTCGATTTCAAGCATGGTAGTAACCGGTGATGCCTCGGCTGCGACGTTGTTTTGATTGTACAGCATCGCGGCGAAATATCCGACGAAACCGGGCATCGTGCAGTCCCAATACATATGCGACTGGTTGCGATAGCTAGACAACGGGATCGACCCGTGCAGGGCGTGCAACATGTGATCCAGCTGGGTCTCAAGCGCTTCGATAGTGGTTTTATACTCGGCTGATGCTTTGATTTTGTCGGTCACATACACCGGATCACGAAATTGCTGACCGTATTCCCGCCGCGCGCCTGCATTGGCAGCGACAGCTTTGCCGACCATCTCGTGCATCACGGATTCGTTTTCCCCCATCGGGCCAATGAACCAGCCCTCCAGCGACGGCGTCCCCTTTTCATTCAACAAATCCAAGCGGTTGTTCGCCTGCGCCTGTGCGTGCATTGCAGACACTACTTTCGCGAAATGCGCTTTGCTATCATGTGTGGTCATAAAAATAGGCCTCTTGGAAAATAGGATGAGATTAATGGTCGCGCAAAAATGCGATGCCCTTTTTTGGAAAAAAGCGGGGAAATCGTTAACTTATATTAACCATATTCTAACAACTTTTTCGCCCTGCAGTCAAAAAAGTGACCGCAGGCTCTTAAGGTGTTTAATCGTGGGGTGGGCCAAGGACCTATCGTGGCATCAGCGCGTTTGCAGTCTTTCGATGATGCTTGCGGCAGTCACGGTCCCGATGGTCTTGCCGTCTTCTTCGACCGCGATTTCGCCAACCTGGTCACCCAGTTTATGGATAAGATCATCCACCGGCGTTTCAGCCGAAACTTGGGTCGGAGCGCCCCCTGCCACCGGCCCCATGACATCGCGTGCCGTCAAGACGCCAAGCGGGTTCATGTTTGCCACAAACTCAGCGACATAGGGCGACGCGGGGTTCGAAAAAATCTCGCGCGGGGTGCCGCATTGCACGATACGTCCGCCTTCCATGATCGCGATGCGCCCGCCCAATTTGAACGCCTCGTCCAGGTCGTGGCTTACAAAAATAATGGTGCGTTTCAATTCGCGTTGCAGATCTAACAGCTCGTCTTGCAGACGTGTGCGGATCAACGGATCAAGCGCCGAGAAAGGTTCGTCCATCAGCAAAATCGGGGCTTCCGTCGCAAAGGCGCGGGCCAGACCCACACGCTGTTGCATGCCGCCTGACAAGTCCCCTACCTTGCGATCTGCCCAATCGGACAGGCCCACAAGGGCAAGCTGTTTATCCGCCCGTTCAAGCCGTTCGGCCTTGGGCACATCGGCCAGTTCCAAGCCCAACGCCACGTTGTCACGTACCGACCGCCATGGCAGCAGGCCAAACTGTTGAAACACCATCGACACGCATTCACGACGTACACGGCGCAAATCAACGTCTGAACTGGCGGCAATATCGCAAGACCAACTGCCATCATTGACGCGCACAGTGCCCCGCGCCATCGGATTCAAACCATTCACCGCCCGCAGCAACGTTGATTTACCCGAGCCGGATAGCCCCATCAACACAAGGATTTCGCCAGATTTCACATCCAGTGAACAGTTATGGACACCCAGCACCTGGCCGGTCGCGACTTCGATCTCGGCACGGTCTTGGCCCGCATCCATCAAGGGCAGCGCTTGTTCGGGCTTGTCGCCGAACACAATGGAAACATTGTCAAATTCAACGGCATTCTGGGGGGTGGTTTTCATATCAGCGCTCATTTCCGTGTCACCCGCAGCATACGGTCAAGCATAATTGCGACGACCACGATAATCAGTCCGGATTCAAACCCAAGACCCGTGTTGACAGAATTCAGTGCCCGCACAACCGGCACACCTAAACCATCAGCACCCACAAGCGCCGCTATCACGACCATGGATAGTGATAGCATGATCGTCTGGTTCAACCCCGCCATGATCTGCGGCAAGGCATAGGGCAGTTCGATTTTCCACAAGGTCTGACTTGGCTTTGCGCCAAAAGCTTGCGCGGCCTCAAGTAAGGGTTTGGGTGTCGATGCGATACCCAGCTGCGTCAAACGGATCGGCGCGGGCAGCACAAAAATCACAGTGGCGATCAGGCCCGGCACCATGCCGATGCCAAAAAACACAATCGCGGGGATGAGGTAGACAAACGTCGGCAGCGTCTGCATCAGGTCCAACACCGGGGCCATATAGCGGTACAACTTAGGGCGGTGCGCGGCGGCGATGCCTATCGGCACACCTACGCCCATACACACCACACAGGCTGATAACACCAGCGTCAGGCTTTCGGTGGTTTCCTCCCAATAGTCTTGGTTCAGGATGAACAAGAACCCCAGAAAGATCATCAAGGGGGTTTTCCAGTTGCGCTGGATCAACCATGTCAACGCCGCGAAAGCCGCGATGACGAACAAGGGATGCGGCGTTTGCAGCACCCAGAGGATCGCCTCGATCAACCACTCCATCGCGACCGAGAGACCATCAAACAACCAGCCTGCGTGGACCAGCAGCCAGTCAAAAACGGCTTCGGCAGCGTCATCTATGGGGATCTTGTTATCGGTGAGCCAGTTCATTGGGGTCTCCGCGAATGGATTGTTACTGAATACAAAAAGGGCCCACCCATTGGCAGGCCCTTGTGATCATTTACTGCGCATTATTCGACGATTGTCTTTGCAGCCGCCATCGCATCGCCACCGTCCAATGTGGTGACACCTGCCAACCAAGTGTCCAGAACGGCAGGGTTTGCCTTGATCCATGCGGATGCGGCAACCGCAGGTTCCTGGCCATCATCCAGAATCGCGCCCATGATTTCGTTTTCCATGGCCAGCGTGAATTCCATGTTGTTCAGCAGCTTGCCGACGTTTGGGCATTCTTCAACATAGCCCGCGCGTGTGTTCGTAAAGACCGACGCGCCGCCAAGGTTGGGGCCAAAGAAATCGTCGCCACCTTCAAGATAGGTCAGCTCGAAGTTCGCGTTCATCGGGTGTGGTTCCCAGCCAAGGAATACGACCGGGTCGCCTTTGCCTGTGGCGCGTTTGACCTGTGCCAGCATGCCCTGCTCTGACGATTCCTTGACCTCGAAATCCTTGAGATCGAATGCGTTGTCTTCGATCATCGACTGGATCAAGCGGTTGCCATCATTGCCCGGCTCGATGCCATAGATCGTCGCGTCCAGCGCGTCGGCATTGGCGGCAATATCGGCAAATGTCTTGATGCCCATATCGGCGGCTGCCTTGTTGACGGCCAATGTGTATTTTGCGCCGTTCAGGTTAGCGCGTACGGTATCCACTGTGCCAGCTTCGCGGTAGGGGGCGATGTCGGCCTCCATTGTGGGCATCCAGTTGCCCAGAAACACGTCAACATCCCCGGCGGCCATTGCAGTATAGGTCACGGGTACGGACAAAATCTTGATGTCGGTTTCATAGCCCAGCGCCTGCAAAACAACCGTGGTCGCAGCAGTGGTGGCTGTGATATCGGTCCAACCCACGTCGGAAAAGGTGATTTCCTCGCAACCCGAAGCGGACAGGCTGGTGGCAAGGCTAAGCGAAAGGGCCGTGGTGGTGGCGAGAATTTTCATATTGGGTCGCTCCCTGTGTTGTTATATTTGATGGCGCATTAGAGCGCTAACACGGCCCGCGATGCAACCCGATTTGTGACGGGCAAAGGAGCGGCGCACCATCTTGCGCACGGAGCATGTCACAGTTAGCCAAGGGCCAACCACCTATTTGGCCCCGAGCGATACGGGGCCCTACCCCAACAGCAAAGGTTTGCCAAAATGAGCGATGCAAAATGGATTGGTGTGACGTGGGGCGCGGATTATCCGCTTGTCACTGTCATTGACGCATCCGGCAAGACGATCGCTCAACATGCCGGGCCAACCGACCTTGCGCCCGGGAATATGGCTGATTTCCTTGCCCCCTATCTGGCAGCGCATCGTACCACGCCCGTTTTGTGCGCTGGCCTGCCAGGGATACCCGCCGACATGTTTCGTGCTGTACCCACCGCGCCTATGGCTGGAACAATTCAGCTCGAATCGCTAGACTCACGGTTGGCTTTGCATGTCGTACCCGGCTTGCGCCAAGCCAAGCCAGCAGATCTGATGCTGGGCTGCGAAACCGCAATCTCGGGTCTGTTGTCGCAAGACCCCGAGTTCGATGGCGTCATCTTAACGGTCGCCGCACAGTCGCGCTGGTCACATATCAGCGCCGGTGAAGTCGTCAGTTTTCAAAGTTTTTTGACTCCCTTACTAGCCACCCTGCTTTCGACGAATCCGCCGCTGTCAGAGTGCGTAACCCAAGGCGCGCTGGATAGTGCGACATTCGCGCAGGCGGTCGATGATGTGATGACACGACCGCAAACGGTTGCCGCCACCTTGGCGCAGATCCCTGCGGATGCGGCGTTAAATGGCGTGGCCGAAAATGTCGCATGGTCGCGGCTGATGGGGTCGCTGATCGGGCTGGAGTTGTCTGGCTCGCGTCCCTATTGGCTGGGTCAGCGCGTTATATTGCTTGTTGATGGCCCCCTGACTGACCTCTATGCAACCGCCCTTGGTGGCCAAGGTGTTCAGGTCCAGGTAATGTCACGCGACACTTTATTACTTGAGGGGTTGAAGCTGGCCTGGCGACGGATAAACAGCAACTAATCCGCGAGCGCGGTACCGGCCCTTTCAATTGGTACTACTTTGAAGACAACTATTGGCGGCAATCATCGCTAGGAGCATTGAAGATGTCAGCATTGGGACTAGGTCTGATTGCCGCCTGCGCGTGGGGGTTTCACGACATTTGCGTGCGCAAAGTAAGTCAGACGGTCCCGTTGATGGCATCGCTGCTGACGGTACTTGTTGTGGCGCTGTTGTTTCAACTTGGGCTAATAGCGGCCAGTGACACTGTCGGCCCTTTGCCCCTCACAGCTGTTGTTTACGCGGTCACCGCTGGCTTCTTTTTCCTGATGGCCAGCTTGGCGCTTTATGCTGCGTTTCAGCGCGGGCCGGTGCGCCTGGTCGCGCCAATTATCGCCAGTTATCCAATTTTGTCAGTTGCTTGGGCGGCATTTCAAGGCGAAGTGGTGACAGCACTGCAGTGGTGCGCGGTTTTGATGATCGTGGCTGGTGTTGGCGTAGTTGCAGCATTGGCTGACGATACCGCAGGACAGATACCGCCCAAGGGTCGGACAATCGTTTTTTCTGGAATTGCGGCCATTGGTTTTGCGGGCACATTTGCGTTTGGCCAGCAGGCGGCTTTGCTGGGCGATGAACTTTCTGCAACGGCCCTTACCCGCGTGATCGCATTGGTCATTCTCATTGGGGGTATCGTGGTCCTTCGTCTGCCTTTTTGGCCGGGGCGCAAGGCACTGGTTGTGCTTGTTTTGATGGGATTGGCCGACGGTATCGCGCTGGCCAGCGTTATGGCGGCGGGGCGGCTTGATGGTGCGCAATATGCTGCCGTGGCAGCATCTACTTTTGGGTTGCTCACCATCGTCATGGCTTGGGCTTTCTTGCGGGAAAGAATGAGCATTTCCCAATGGGTGGGTTGCGCAGTCGCTTTTGCAGGTATCGGGTATCTCGCAATCTGAGGTAAGATAAGGCAGTCGCCTTTTCGGTGAAATTCTTACAATTGCCGCACAACTGAGGCGATGTTTATTGGAAGTCTCAGTTGGTCACTCTTACCCAAGAGAGGTAGAATTGCCCCGAATTTAGTAGCGCAGCATAACCCTGCAGAAGCTCAAAGCAGGAGGTTCATTCACTCCCTAGCCCCCCAGCCCCGGGAACTTCGATTTCATAGGTATTGGAGGTGGCGCGACGGATAGACCGCTGCAATCAGAACATCCCTTTCAGCGGGCCAAACTTGATAGCCCCTTATATTTCAGCCCCACCCGCTAGTTTAATTTACACAACCGCACCCTGCATCATGGGATGCGAGACTGCGTTGCGCGATCCCCCCCAGCTTTCAACGTGGCGACGGGCGATCGTGAGGCCAAGACCGCTCCCTTCCAAAACATCGCGCGGCTTGAGATCTGCGAAAGGATCGAAAATTTGGTTCAGATATAGGGCTTCTACACCAACCCCGTCATTCCCCAATAAGAGCGCACCATAGGTGCCAACATCCGTGATAAAGACAGTACCAATTTGCGAACCTTAATGTTTGACAGCGTTATCCACCAAGCGGCTGAGAACCTTATGGAGACTTGCTTGCTGCACAGCGCATTCTTGCTCTGTTGGGCCCAATTTAATATTGAACCCACTCGGATGCTCATGGTCGTCGACGAACGTCCAAACTGAGGCGCTTTGGTCAAGCTCGGTCACCGGGTCTTCCAACGCGCCGATTGCCAACAGTTCACGCACGTCATTGACCAAACGATCAGCGCGCCGTGCATTTACTTTGATCGCTGTCAGATACAGGTAGACATCTTCTGGGACCTTGTCTGCGACCCCTTGTAAATCTTTCTCTATCCAGTCGGGTAGCGTTTCAACCGCCCTTAAACAGGCCCTGACGTCATGGATGAAGCGTGATGCAAATTCATCGCCGGGAATTCGAAGCTCCCCTACCTTTGACACCACATCGAACTCTTCAGCCTCCAACACACGCGATGACATGGCGACGTTAGCAAGGCGAGTGTTTCAAAGCTCTTAACACCACACGTCAGAAACGAGCACAATTCTATCTAACAAATTTGGAAACGCCGTATCCTAGCCATGTAATCCTAACGAAGGTGCGTCAGCATCGCGGGAAAATCTAACAAATAAATCGGATGGTCCAAATGGATCATGGTCAGGGACCTGGCCACGACAGTGCAAATAACGATGTGCCTGAGAACACTGAGCTTAAGGTTCTGATCGTTGACGACTCATCGTTCGATTGCACAAACATCATCCGACAATGCCGCCAAACAAGTCTTCCTCTCTCCATGTATAAGGCCAGCGCCCTCGACAAAATGTGCAAGGCACTTGATTGACGAGAATACGACGTAATTTTCGTCAACTACCGCTTAGCCAACGAAACCGGCATCCAAGCCAGGAAAATCATCAGCATGCACCCCCAAAATGCAACCGCGGCAACATTATGATCACCGGCGAAGTTTTGCACGAGATAGCGGTTTCAGCCATTAAGAACCGCTGCAAAGAAATGTTGCCAAGGCGGATCTAAATGCGGTGTCGTTGGAAATAATGATGAAATCAGCGACAAATTGGCTTGAGAACCATGCCTAAAAAGTCCTGCAAGTTGAAATGGATGCGATCAACGATCTAACGATCTAACGATCGTGCAGCATCGTTATCTGGCGATGTATCGCAGAACCATACCTAGTGATGATCACACCCCATTACGGCGACAAGATGAGATTTACGCATGTGTGTTATGATTCAAACCGGAATGAGTATGAGATCTTCACGGACGCACTCCGCAAGCTTTTGATTTCTCTACAGCTTGTTTGGCATTCAAGCACATATTAATCGGCGATGGGTTGCACTGAACCGCCCCAGTCTTTCCGTGTAGTTTGATAAATAAAACGCGTTAATCTACGATCCCATCGGCTGATGGATAACCCAAGGCCCAAGCAAGCCATCGTGGAAATTTAGCGGGCATGCTCAATCCTGATGACGGCATTGCCGGATTGTAGTAAATTGCGATACAATGGGCCAAATGGTAGCCAATATATCTAAGGATGTCTGTATTTGACTGTGACGCATGATTTTCAGAATGACATCGACGCAGTCGGGCGCAGCAAGGCCATACCGACATTGCTTGAGACCATTACGATGGCGACAGGGGTGGGCTTTGCGGCCGTGGCGCGGGTTACGCACGCGCGGTGGGTCACATGCAAATCCGTCGACAAGATTTCCTTTGGGCTAACACCGGGCGACGAATTGGAGGTCGAAAGCACACTGTGCCATGAGGTCAGGCAATACGCCCATGAAATCGTGATCGATGATGTGAATACCAACCCTGATTACGTCGACCACCACTGCCCAGCGCGCTATGGTTTTCGCAGCTACATTTCCATTCCGATCTACAGGGCAGACGGGTCGTTCTTTGGCACGCTTTGCGCCATCGACAATGAGCCCCGCAATCTGAATGACGAGCATGTGCTTTCCATGTTTCGACTGTTTGCCAAGATGATCGGTGAAATACTGGACTCCGACGAAATTCTTGCTGCAACTCAGGGCGCGGTCGCCCACGAACGTAAGCTGGCCGAGGTACAGGAGCAATTCATTGCGATCCTGGCCCATGATCTTCGCAATCCGGTAAATGCCTTGGGTGCTGGACTTCGCCTGTTCGAGCGCCGCGAGATCGATGACAAAGCGAGGGAGCTTGTCGGTTTTATGCGCGGTTCGGTCAATCGAATGGGACTGCTGATCGAGAACCTGCTGGACCAAGCCCGCAACCGCAGCGGCGGCGGCATCGTAATAGAGCGGACGTTATCCAACGATCTTCATCCGTCGTTGGAACAGATTATTGCGGAACTTCAGGCCGTTGCGCAGGGTCAGGACATAGCAGCGGCCATCCACTTGCCAGAGGAGGTCAACTGCGACGTCCCCCGGGTTTCGCAGATGTTTTCAAACCTACTAGCAAATGCGATCACCCATGGCGCAGCCGGATCACCGATCGAGGTTGATGTAAAACTTGGCGGTGGCAGCCTTACCCTTTCGGTCACGAACTATGGCAGCAAGATTGCCAACGACATGTTGCCCACCCTATTCATGCCGTTCGAACAGGGCCAAGACCGCCCAAGCAGGGAGGGATTGGGGCTGGGGCTTTTTATCGCATCAGAAATCGCGGACGGGCACGGCGGCACGTTGACAGTAGATTCGACCGATGAACGCACTGTCTTTACCTTTCAGATGCCCAATTCGGAAAACAGCATGGCACGACAGGCTTCCGGTTAAGGGGTCCGCGTGCAGGCCAGAAACCAGACCTCCAGCGTGCCACATTGAAACTGCAGAATTTTGCGGCTTTCGCGGATCTGACCCGCTTAGGCCAATGGGTTCCGGTAATCATTCCTGCGAATCCTATGGTCGTGGACAAATTCAAATGCGTCCTGAGCTGCGAAACACCATCCGCGGATACGAAAGCTCGACCAAGGAATTAATCGCAACAAACGAAGAAGCGATGGCGGTAGCACAACACAAAGATGGAATTAGAGTGAGGATCCGGCTGACTGTCGCGGAATGGTAGGTCAATGGCTGACGGAACCTTAAACATGGGCCCATGAACGATGGTTTGCTGTCGCCAGTTGTGCCCGACAACTGGCCATCTTCTCCTGAGTTACATCACTCACCTACTCTGTATCTTGATGTAAGTCTGAAGTTATCTGAATCAGCAGTAAGGGGTTGTAATTTGCATCTGAGCGATGCCCTGGTATCAAATGGGATGTCGCATTCATTTATTGTGAAACTTCTGGCCATTGATCGCGCCGTGATTTTACATCTACATAGAAATACTTTAGCCGAACTAAAGGAACTTTCTTGGAGATACTTCGATGAATGCACGGGTTTGGGTTATGGGAAGCGCTGCTGTGTTGGTTGCCGCCTGCGGAGATATGCAAAGCACCAACGTCAGCCAGTCAAACGGCTACCTAAAAGAACTGCCTGAGGGCGTACTTGCCATTGCGGCCAAGAACCAGGATCTAGCTACCGTCAGGATAGACCCGACAAGCGGTTGTTATGTCTATCGGCACGTTGGCCCTGTTGAAACCACGCTCCTGCCGCTTCGGGCAGCCAACGGCCGCCCGATCTGCAGTCGTCCAGCAAGTCCAACCGTTTCGGGCTGATTACCTGCAACGTTCCTGCCGTTTGTGTTAGGTCGATGTGCAATCACAAGCGAGTTAGCTCTGCGCAGTAACGTACTCTTCTGGCGGATAAAGTCTTGCTGTAGCTCCGGCTTTCACGTGCTCATAGAGGTCATTGATGTGAGGCATGATCATCCGCACACAACCTGAACTGGCCCGGCCACCAATCGACTTCGGGCTGGGTGAGCCGTGAATCCGCAAATAGGTGTCTCGATTTCCGACGAAAAGGTACAAGGCACGTGATCCCAGCGGATTAGTTGGCCCGGCGTCCATCCCGTCTGCATGTTGCGCGTATAATTCGGGATCCCGTTTGATCATTGCAGCCGTCGGCGTCCAGGTGGGCCATTTCGCCTTTCGCTTGATATAATACGTTCCTGGTTCATAAAGATTGCCCCGCGCGATGGCTACGCCATACCTCATCGCGGTTCCATTATCTCGAATGTGGTATAAGTAACGAGCCACGGCATCGACATGGATGTCCCCAGGCGTCAAACCAGGGTTCGCCTCAACCAGACGGGGCAAAAACCGCGTTCCAACACCCCAAGGGTTAGACGTACTGGGATCATAGTTCGCCGGTGTGACTTGGGCGTCCCAAGCTTCCCATTTTGACCGATTTGTTGTCGCAGCAGCTGCAGATGAAGCTGCAAGCGGTGCTGAAAACAACGCGGCCGCAGAAATGATGAAATGGCGTTTCGTCAGCATGGTTTCGTGCTCCTTTTCTTACTCTGCCATAGCAAAGTCCAACTAAGATGTAACTTCCAGCGGATCCTGGGTTCAATCAGATAACAATGTAACGTTTGAAACGCTGTTTGTATCCCTGCGAAAGCAAATAGGTTTTAAACTCTTTGCGAGCGTGCAGCGATTGGGCGAGCTTCATTTTCATATACTTAGGAACAAATAAGCGCATTCGCTGAAAAAGGTGGGGGCCGTTTTGCCAGTCGTTGCACCGAAAGAAAATCAAAATGTAGAGGCTATGCGAACAGGTGACATTGCTATGCCAATCTGCTTTTCAAAAGGTCACCAGATTTCAGCAAGATCGGGTATCCAACCATTGAAAACGCTGTGTTGACTTGTTTTAAAGCCCTAAGCGTTTCTTGGTGAATATTGCTGGTCTCAATGCTTTCAACCAAACCTTCACGCAGTCGGACGATATGATTGCGCTGCAACTTTTGTTCGACTTTACGGACCTTTTCTTTGGCGGATACAAGTTCGCGCGCTTCTGCCGGGTTCTGGTTCATCATCACATTAAGGGCCAGTTGCACATTACTTTGTACACGGTCTGAAAAGTCGCCTATTTCAGCGCGTCCTTGTTCTGAGAACTGAAGTTTATCCATGTGAAGCCGTTTGGCCAGCACCAGCATTATTCTTGCAATAGCGTCTGACGCGGAATCGAGACTGGATGAAATCGAAGCAAGTTCCATCGACCTTCTGCCAAGATCTTCCTCCAAACCGGTCTTGCCCAATCGTGCAAGGTACAGCTTGATATCAAGATGCATTTTCTTGATCGTCTCATCCTGATCGCGGATCATTTTTGCAGAAACCTCATTCCAGGTATCGTACAGTGGCTCAACCGCGATCAGCATTTGTTCGACCTTTTGACCCATCACCAGCAACTCTCGTGCGGCACAATCCAGACCACGTTGCGGTCTGTCCAAAGCGTTTGGATCAAGCGCCGTCACCGTCACTAGCGGGCTATCGTCTGCTGGATTGTCTGGCATCAGACGCGTCAAGACTGCCGTTAGCACTCCTACAAATGGCAGAGCAAGAACAGCCAACGCGAGATTGAAGACTAAATGCAAGTTGATGGTTTGGCGCGCAGGGTTGGCACCAAGCCGGTCAAGCAGATCAGGAACTGCCGCGACCGCGAGAGTCACAAGTGCGGCACCCCCACCCCGCAATATAAGGTTCGCCACAACCATGCGGCGCGAAGACAGGGGTGATGACAACGTCAAAACATATGCAATCACCCCACCGCCAAGGTTGGCCCCAAGGATCATCGCCGCCGCCGCAGGCACCGGCAAGACGCCCTGACCTGCCAACGTAACAAACAACAAAACAGCCGCAACGCTTGAATGCACAACCCAAGCGAAAACCGCACCGATGACGAACGCGGTCAAAAGATCACGTCCCAAATAGGCCATCACAGCCTCGGTAGCGGGATGGGCGACCATAGGGCCAGTTGCAGCACGGATCATATCAAGCGAAACGAAAATCAATGCCAACCCGATGAGAATGCGCCCGATCTGGCGCTTGCTTCCCTCGGCACGCATGAAGGTCGCTACGCCGACCAACAATAAAAGCGGGATCAGAAACGGTTGACGCACCATCAAAATTTGAGTGACAACCGCCGACCCGACATCAGCCCCCAGCAGCATCGCAAGACCCACAGTCGTCGCCAACCCACCCTTGGCCACAAAGTTGGACACAAGAACCGCTACCGCCGTAGAGCTTTGCAAGAAAACCGCAGCACCCATGCCTGTCGCGGCAGCAAGCGCCCTGTTTTTGGATGAATGCCGCATCCAGAACCGCAACGGGGCAGCAAACCCGCGTTCAACCCCGGTACGGACCAACCGCACAGCCCAGATCAACAAGGCGGCAGCGCCTGCGATGTTAAGCAGGAAAAATATCAGATTTGGTTCATCCATGAATGGCCTTTTCTCCGAAGTAGACGAAAAATCAAAATAGGACAGTGAGCTACTCCCCATTAGTTGGACAGTATCTGGCGTAAATTAAGCTACTTTTTGCACCTGCTGATCGGGGTTGGTTGTTTCAATTC